>Ga0316197_10000728_pt1 | contig 23074 bp, 19 predicted proteins | sample OudBiesiAoxic_MG_FD_204939 | JGI IMG/M metagenome (GOLD analysis project Ga0316197, IMG submission 204939) | Coastal sediment microbial communities from Oude Bieten Haven, Netherlands - site A oxic | ecosystem: Environmental > Aquatic > Marine > Coastal > Sediment | place: Netherlands... | reverse complement strand
GTTCGATTTCAACCAGACAGCTATTGCAGGGGAAAGCCCCGCCGGGCGCTTCAATCGGTTGAACATGTCGTTGTGACGATTTTCTCGTTGATTTTAGATACCATGTTGAACTTATCCATGAAATGATCTTAAAAATCAATTATATTTGTTGGCAACATAATTAATTGTACGTCATCGGGGAAAACTTAAGATTACGATATGTTAAAATTAGAGCCAAGCTGAACAAGCCACTTGAGTCATTTTTTTTTTCATGATATGGATATAATCAGGAATAATCGAAGTCGATTACCACCTGATCCTTTCTATGTAGTTTTCGTGATTCTATTTCGTTTCGAGACCTTTGAAAAATGTTCAATTTCATCCTAATTTGAGCGATTTGTTATGAAGCTATGTGCCGATATATTGAGATGATCAGGCTTTCAAAAAACGCAGTCATACCCAGTGGATATGGCGAGTGTTTTTGTGAGCCTTAGCGCTCAATAGATTGGTGCAGAGCGATTAAAAAATCGCTCAATTTAGGTTCATATAAGTTCAAGGAAGATGATCCACCATAGGCGGATTAACCACAGGCGCCCCGAAGGAAGTACCCTTGGGGTAAGTATATAGAATTTTTCGAGGATTAAATTTTGAGTCTGACGCCGAAATTAGGCGAAGGGGGATGTTTTTCAGAGGTCTCGTTTCAAGCGAAAGTGAGGGCGACCTTATGAGACCTATGCGAAACGCCCCGTTTCATCTGTTTTTTTCGATGGTCCTTTCCTTTCTTTTATTGTCATTTCTAATCACTGAAACGTTGATCGCCGGTTCAATACGCAAACCGGTATGGGCGGGACGTTTTTATCCGGCAAATCCGGCTGTACTCAGACAAACCATTGAGAATCTGACTGACCTGGCAAAGCAAACGCATGTGAACATTCCGTCACACAAACCCCTAAAGGCCCTGATCCTGCCCCATGCCGGATACATCTATTCCGGGGTGACAGCGGCGCATGCATCATTGGTATTGAAATCCAAGCGGTATGAAAAAGTCATTCTCTTGGGCCCGGATCATCGGGTGGGGTTTAGAAACGGCGCCATCAGTTCGGCGGACAGCTATGAAACCCCTCTGGGCCGGGTCGGGTTGCATCGGGATGTTGCCATTTTGCGGGAGCAGACTGGCCTGTTTGAGCCGATCCCGTCTTCCCATGACAGCGAGCATTCGCTGGAGGTGATTCTTCCCTTTTTGCAGACCTATCTGAATCAATTTGAGCTTGTTCCGATAGTCATCGGCCAGGGAGGTACCCCGCGGATTACCGACGCCCTAAATCCGTTGATTGACGAAGAGACACTGCTGGTCATCAGTTCCGATCTTTCCCACTTTCTCCCCTACCACCAAGCAGTTGTCAAAGATATGGAAACGATTCGAATGATTTTAAACTTTGAAGCCGACCTGCTCATATCCCGGGAAAATTGTGCCTGCGGCAAGGTACCGCTATCAATCGTCCTCGAATTGGCCCGAACCCACGGATGGGAACCGGTTCTACTTCATTATTCAAACAGTGGTGATACCGCGGGAGACCGCAGCAGGGTCGTCGGTTATGCCGCCATCGCATTTTATGGAGATGCCACCATGCAAAAAAACCAGGAACCATCCCATTTCAATGAAAACCAGGGACAAGCATTAATTCAACTGGCCCGACAGACCATCATGGCGGAGCTTGGCCGAAGGGTGGATAATGAAACCCAGGAGGCCCTGCAGGCGACGTTACAAGACGAGAGACTGCAGGCAAGCTGCGGTACTTTTGTCACGCTCAAAATAAACAACCAATTGCGAGGGTGTATCGGCAATTTAACCGCTACCGAGCCACTACCGGATTCCGTCCGCAAAAATGCCATCAATGCGGCTTTTCATGATTATCGTTTTTCGCCGCTGACATCAGAGGAACTGGACCGGGTGGAGGTAGAAGTCAGCGTTCTTACCGAACCCCAATCCCTTAAATACTCTGACGGCAAAGACCTGATTTCCAAGTTGCGTGTGAATATAGACGGTGTCATCATCCGCAAGGGGTCGGCCTCGGCCACCTTCCTACCCCAGGTATGGGAACAGCTCCCCCGGCCGGAGGACTTCCTCAACCATCTTTGTCAAAAGGCCGGGTTGTCGCCAAACGAATGGCAAGCTACGCCTTTGAAAGTATCGACCTACCAGGTTCAATACTTTGAAGAAACAAAATGAGCGGGCTATTATTCGTGTTGTGATTGCCACCGGGGTCTCCTCGGTGGTCACCCAACTCGTGACCATTCGCGAATTTTTAGTCCAATTTGACGGCAACGAGTTTGTCATCGCGCTGATCCTCTTTTGCTGGTTGATTTTAGGCGGTCTGGGGACCTTGTTGGCCAACCAAGTCAATCAGGGGGCAACCAGCCGGTTTCGAAACAAGATCCGGAGGGCACCCCTCGATCGGCTGGCCTGGCTCTCTTTTTTGCTGGTGGTCCTTTCAATGGTGCAGGTTTTGGCCATTCGAGTGCTCAGGGATATCCTCTTTATCCCCGGCAGCTCGGTGGGGTTTTACCCAACCCTGGCCTACACATTCTTTACCATCGCCCCCTATACCCTACTGATCGGCTTTGTTTTGCCTTACAGCCTCTTTGTATTAAGAAACGATACCCCAGCGTATCCCGGCGCCCGCATCTATATAATGGATAATCTGGGGGACACTGCTGGCGGGGCCCTGTTTTCATTTGTGCTGGTCTCCCTGGTCAGCCCCTTTTGGGCGATCTTGCTTGCCAACCTGCCCCTTATCTTAGCCACCTGTCTTCTTTTTTCCAGAAGATCCGCTATCGTTTTTCTCGGCGCGGGAATTGCCTTTAGCATGCTCCTGGCAGGTGTTTTACTTGAGCGGAAAACCTTAAACCCTTCCGTGGGTAAATTGATTTATTACAGTGAATCCCGCTATGGACGCGTTGAGGTGCATCAAGACGCCGAACAGTACACGCTTTTAGCGGATGGTCTCCCTATATCCAGCAATCAGAATGTGAACATGGCGGAGGAAGCGATCCATTATCCCCTGTCGCAACTTCCCCGCGCTCAGCATGTTTTGTTGATTTCAGCCGAAGGCGGCATGATGACCGAGATCGAAAAATATAAGCCGGACTCCGTCGATTATGTAGAGCTGGACCCTGAAGTCAGTCGCGTACTTTTTAGATTCGGCCTGATAAAATACATTTCCGGCTTAAACGTCATCCATCAGGACGGACGTGCCTTTTTAGCGGAGACAGACAAGACCTATGACGCCATCATCATCAACCTGCCCGAGCCGGCGACTTTTCAGATCAACCGGTTCTTCACCGATCGTTTCTTCAAGCTGGCCAAAAACCACCTTACGCCCCACGGGGTATTGAGCTTTTCGATTCAAGGGTTCGACAATTACCTGGCCGAACCCCAGCGCCAGAAGCTTTCATCCCTTTACCACACGGTCGCGGAATACTTTGAACACATTCTCCTTTTACCGGGGCATAACATCTTTATTATTTGCCGGTCGGTGCCAATCGAGGCGGACATCCCCGCGCGCCTCGCCCAAAAAAAAATTTCCACTCGATATGTCAGCCCTTTTTTTTACGGCAACCTGACCAATGAGCGCATCAAGTATGTAAACGAAGCGATCGATCCCACCACCCCCCAAAATAGGGATGTTTCGCCCCGGCTGATCCGGTTGATGTTTACCCAGTGGTTCGCCAAATTCGACACGTCTCCGGTGGCATTTTTCGCCGGGCTCACCCTACTGTGTCTGATCTATCTCATCTTCATCACTAAGGAAGAGTTTGTACTTTTTTCCACTGGTGCCATGGTCATGGGGAGCGAAATTATCATCATATTTGTATTTCAGATCTTTTTTGGTTATATTTATTTTCAGATCGGCCTGATCGTTACCGTATTCCTGGCAGGTCTCATGCCCGGTGCATTTTTAGGCGATAGGTTCCGCGGCCAGGGGATAAGACTGATCAGCATCACCGATGGGCTCCTGGTCATCCTGATGGGGGCATTGGTTTCGGTCATTTGGCAAGGAGGGGACCAGTTACCGGTGAGCGTTTACCTTGCCTTCGGCTTTGCGGTTTCACTTGTGTGCGGATTCCAGTTTCCGGTGGCCCTGGCGTTGAGAGGCGGTGGCAATTCCGCCGTGACACGGACATTTTCGGCCGATCTGATCGGAGCCGCCGTCGGGATACTTTTTACCAGCGTGGTCTTGATCCCCTATTTCGGCATCATCTGGGCCGTAGCTGGTCTGATCGCTCTTAAAGTCATCAGTTTGATGGTGGTATCGATTCCATATGTAAAAAATGCAAAAACTAACCCGACGAAAATTCTTATATTGTAGCGCCGGCCTTCTGTCTGCTGCCTGTCCTGCCAAGGCGTTTTGGCCGTTTGGAGGAAAAAAAGGCCACGCCTCCGGGCCGGCCGATATCCGGGGGCGGGTGTTTAAAAACGATGCGCCCCAAACATTGTGGAAATGGTCCCATGAAGGGTTTCAATATGAAAAGTTAAACCACGGCAAGGTGGTTTGCGGCATCTGTCCCAATCGATGTATCCTGGCTCCGGGCGATCGCAGCGTCTGCCGGTCACGGGTCAATATGAACGGAACCCTTTACAGTCTGGCCTACGGCAACCCCTGTTCGGTTAACACCGACCCCATCGAAAAAAAGCCTTTGTATCACTTCAAGCCCAAATCAAAATCCTTTTCCGTGGCGGCGACCGGCTGTAATTTTCGTTGTTTGAATTGTCAGAACTGGGAGATCTCCCAGGTAAAGCCCCATGAGATCCGCCACATCGAACTTTTTCCAAAAAATGCGGTCCAAGCTGCCCAGGATGCGGGAGCCGAGTCGATCGCCTACACCTATTCCGAGCCCACGACCTTCTTTGAATACATGATAGATACGGCCGAGATCGCCAGAGAAAAAGGACTTGCCAATCTCTGGATATCCAATGGATACATCAACAATAAACCATTGGAAGCGTTATGCCAGGTCCTTGACGGCGCCAATGTGAATCTGAAATCCTTCAGCGATGCCATCTATCGAAAGCTAAACGGCGGCCGTCTCCAGCCGGTGTTAACCACCTTTAAGACGCTAAACGAACGAAAAATCCACTTTGAGATGACCACCCTGGTAGTGCCGGGCTATGTGGACGATCCCGAAATGATCAAGGAAATGTGCCGATGGATCCTCGATAATCTGGGCCCCGATCACCCCTTGCATTTTCTGCGATTTTTCCCCAGACACAAACTCGACCGGCTGCCCCCCACGCCGGTGTCGACTCTGGAACGTTTCCGCGAAATCGCCATGGAAGAAGGCGTCCGCTATGTCTATCTGGGCAATGTGCCCAACCATAAAGGGAATCACACCTATTGCCATCAATGCGGGAAACTGCTGATCGAGCGCCAGGGGTATTATATCCCCACCTATAATTTGATCGGGAATCGATGCCGATTTTGTAATACGATTATTCCTGGGGTTTGGCATGCTAAAGAGGTATAGGGTTTAGCTGTTGATAAACCGTCCCCGCCTGAATAGAGATAGAAGAATTCCAGGCCCTTTTGGCCGGCCTTGCAGCTTTAACGCCGAGCGATGGCCAAGGCATGACGGAAGAACCGAACAATAAGCCATATCGAAAAGGAGAATGCCAATGAAATGGATAACCCGATCCCATGTTCATGTCGACCGGGTAGCCTGTCCCTGGCTGATCACCCGGTTCATCGACTCGGATGCCACATTTCTCTTTGTGCCGAAGAACAAGGTATTAGAAATGGCTGAAAAAGTGGGTGCGATGGCTTTTGATACACCGGGGGCCGAGCTGCACCATCGAGAGGATTTGTGTACCTTTGATGTGATCATCAAGGATTATGAACTGACCGACAAGGCACTGATACGCATGGCCAAAATCATTAATGCGGCCGACACGAACCATCTGAATGCCGACCCCCTGGCGGCCGGCTTAGAGGCCATCGCGGTGGGCTACAGCCTGCGGTTTCCCGATGATCTGGAAAACATTGAGGCGCAGTTTGAGGTTTATGACGCCCTGTATGCCTGGTGTCGGCTGGATGTGGCCGGAGGTGATTCGTAGCAAGTCAATATGGGCTCGCATAAATCCATAACCTCTCGTGCTGCCCAGGTCTCCGGTTTTCTCGGCCTTAAGCGAAGCACGGTCGGTGTGCTGGGCATGGTGGTGCTGGTGGGCATGGGCGAACGCATGGCCGAGCGTTTTCTGCCCATCTATATTTTGGCATTAGGCGGCGGCGCATTGGTCATCGGCCTGCTGCAGGCCATGGACAACCTGCTATCTGCCCTTTATTCTTTCCCGGGCGGCTACCTGTCCGATCGAATAGGCACCAGGCGTTCACTGTTTGTCTTCAACCTTTTGGCCATGGCCGGCTTTGTCCTGGTAATTCTGATCCCCACCTGGCAAGCGGTGCTGGCCGGTGCAGTACTCTTCATCTCCTGGTCGGCCATCTCCCTGCCGGCCACAATCAGCCTGATTTACAAGGTGCTGCCCCCAAACAAACGCACCATGGGCGTCAGCATGCACTCTCTGGTAAGGCGCATTCCCATGGCTCTTGGCCCCTTGATCGGCGGCATCTTCATCGGTGTCTGGGGGGAGACAAAAGGCGTGCGCCTGGCTTTTGGGGTCGCACTGGTCATGGCCGCGGTGGCCCTTTTGCTGCAGCAGCGCATGATCGAAGACGATACGACGACGGCGACATCCTCGGCAGGCGCCTTCGAATTGACACCGGAAAAAAACCCGCTGAAGCTGCTGCGGTTAATGAATCCGGCCATGAAAGGACTTTTGATCACCGATATTCTGATCCGCTTCTGCGAACAGATCCCCTATGCTTTTGTGGTGGTCTGGTGCATGAAGGTAATTTCAGCGCCGGTATCGGCCGTTCAGTTTGGGGTGCTAACCTCAATCGAAATGGCCACGGCTGTGATGGTTTACATTCCCGTTGCGTATATGGCCGATCGCAGCACTAAAAAGCCCTTTGTGCTCTTTACCTTTGTCTTTTTCACTTTTTTTCCCCTTGTACTTCTTTACAGCCGTTCGATGGAGTGGCTGGTATTGGCGTTCATCTTGCGGGGATTAAAAGAGTTCGGCGAACCCACCCGCAAGTCATTAATAATGGATTTGTCCCCTGATTGTTGCAAAGCGGGAATGTTCGGGCTGTACTACCTGATCCGGGATGTTATCGTCGCCTTTGCTGCCCTTGGTGGCGCCTTTCTATGGCAAATCAGCCCGCAGGCAAATCTTATCACCGCATTTGGTTTTGGGGTGATCGGCACCATCGGGTTTGCGGTTTTCGGCCGGGACCAACCGCTTTCGAATTCAGCACAAGATACAAAATGATAATATTTCCCGCCACGGATTCAGGATTTACTTCAGTTGTAAAAGCCCTGATAAAAAAAATTCCCAAGGGGAAGGTATGCACATATGGGATGATTGCCGCCTCGGCTGGAAACCCACAGGCTGCGAGACAGGTTGCCCGGATACTTCATGCCTGCTCAAGAAAAGACCGACTCCCCTGGCACCGGGTGGTGAACCGAGACGGAAAAATCTCCCTCAAACCCCATCAAGGGTATGAACTTCAAAAACAACTACTGATAGCAGAGGGAGTCGTGTTTGATCCGAATGAAACGATCTGTTTTGATACGTTTTTATGGATGCCAGGGGGATGCCGCTTGCGGAAAGGTAAGGATAAATGCCACAAAAGGACGTAAAGAAAGTGGCCAATCTCTATCCGTGAATCTGGTGGATCTCAAGCCCGGCTAGCTTTCATCAGGAGATGATGGACTCGTAAAAAGTAAGGCCGATGGTGCCCGCAGGGAGTGCCCTTGGGGTACTAAGTAAAAAGGTTCATATAAAAGGCGTCGTGTTTTTTAAGGGGCGAGGATAACCAGCCATGGTATGCCGAGACACAACAACGCTGCAGATGGGGAATTTCACGTCGCCATCAGGAGATTAATTGAGCCTTCATTTCAACCACGACATGTCCCCACCCACCACAAGACGGACCTGTATCGAAACATCCGCTTGTGTTGAACATAACCTCATTGGGATCACGCCCGTTCATAAGATTTTCAAAGAATGCATTAATCAGCACTGTCATATTCGGCATCAAAAAGGAACATACCCGATCGGGATTATTTTTGGTGAGTAAATTACCCGAATTATCAAAAATCAACTTTTGCCCAACGATATGTCCTGAGTGGCAACCTTTCGACCTGATGACTTCGGCTACCAATCTGTATTTTGATGCTTCAATAGCATTTTGAAACAGGTTTTGAAATTTAGAGCTTTTTTGCAATCGTTGACCAGTCGTGTTCTTCAAGGTTCAGTCTTCCTCGGATTATCTCTGCGATTTGGCTTCTATCCATGCTGCCTCCTTGTAGGTTTCTTTCATCATTTCGAGACTGTCTTATTTTCAGGCTTCAGGGCATCGAAAGAGACTTTTCCCGGTTGCTACTAAAGGCTAATGAATTATAAAAATCAATCTAAAATATATGATAGCCCAAGATCCTTTCTCATCGTCAGGCATATCGCTGGTTTTCGGCCGCCTGATAGCTTGAGGATTTCGTGATCTATTTCAGGTTAATCCGATGAGTCGGCTGATACTGCGATCACCTTGAGCAGGTGTTGGCCTTGTTTGGATCAGAAAATGCCTATTTTTTGGGGAACCCAGCGCGGGGCTGAACTGGACCTTCTACTTTTCCGTGACGGCATGCATTGGGGGTTTGAATTCAAATGAAGTGATGCACCGCCCATGACGAAATCAATGCATATTGCTTTGCAGGATCTCTCCCTATCGGGAGCATTTATCGTTTATCCTGGGATGGAACGGTATCGGTTACACGAACAAGTTGAAGCGTTGCCATTAACTGAGTGTTGCCAATTACAAACAAAAGCCACAGATCATTGACTTTCTCCATCCGTCTATCTGGTGTTGGAAACGGAAACCTAACTCTTAGATTACCGAGAATATTTTTCCGTCTAAAATTTCAATCCCGTGTTGAGCTTAAAAAAAATACTGGGTTTTCGATCAGGTACAAACCGTTGATCTGCATCCGTGCTCGATCTAAAATCATTACGACCTGTCTCGTCATCAACGACTTCACACCTCTCTATCCCATTGATAATAATCGCATGATGCAATGTCTCGGCTACTTCCAATCTAAAGCCTCTTTGTACTTGATACTTACCAGTATGGTTCACTCCATCATCGCTTTAATTCTCCACCCAAGGTGTAACCTTTCAATGCCCGTTTCAGTCTTAGTGGTGTAATGAATGAAAAAAGGCAAGGGAGTCGATCGATTTTTCACCAGAATTGAAAACAGGAGTGGAGCAAAGATGGTCAGCGAAAATAGAATCGAAAAATCCGAAATAAATGCTATTCTTGAACAACACCAGATATGGCTGGATACTGGGGGGAAACAGGGTACGAGAGCCGATTTGAGAGGCCGCCCTTTTTGTATTTGTATGTCATTTGACGATTTAACGATATTGATCATCAGCCCTGAATATGAAATATTCTCGAATTGGAGGAAAAACATGATTACAAAACATAAAATAATTTTCGGAGATTCCAATAGTATGGAGGAATTGACAGATGAATCAATCGATTTGGTCGTAACGTCTCCACCCTATCCGATGATTGAGATGTGGGATCAGATATTTGCCAGTCAAAATGAAAAGATTGGGAGAGCCCTAAAGAAAAACGATGGTCCGGCTGCATTTGAATTAATGCATCAGGAGCTCGATAAGGTTTGGGGTGAGCTTTATCGCGTACTTAAAGAGGGCGGAATCGCCTGCATCAATATTGGAGATGCAACCAGAACAATTAATAGTCACTTTGCTCTTTATACCAACCATTCCAGAATTCATGCTCATCTGCAAAAATTAGGGTTCTCTGCTTTGCCGCCGATATTATGGCGAAAACAGACTAATGCCCCAAATAAATTTATGGGGTCAGGAATGATGCCACCGGGAGCCTATATTACTTTAGAGCATGAGTATATTTTGATGCTGAGGAAAGGAAATAAAAAAGAATTCAAAACCAATGAGGAGAAGAAGATCAGGCGTGAAAGCTCATTTTTCTGGGAGGAACGGAACGTTTGGTTCTCTGATGTCTGGATAGATTTAAAAGGCACTTCTCAAAATCTATTCGATACCAAAATTAGAGGGCGAAGTGCTGCATATCCATTTGAATTGCCCTACAGACTTATTACAATGTTTTCGATTAAAGGTGATACGATCCTGGACCCATTTTTTGGTATTGGCACCACTATGTATGCGGCAATGGCTACAGCACGAAATAGTATCGGTTATGAAATAGACCGTAACCTTAAAGAGCAAATAATTTCGAAATTTTCTGGAATAGTAGATTTTTCAAATAAACGTATCGAGGAACGATTGCAAAAACATTTAGTATTTGTCGATGATAGATTTCAGACTAAAGGTAAATTTAAATACACAAATAATTATTACTTATTCCCTGTTATAACAAGACAGGAGACAGACCTAATCATAAATGAACTATTATCTATCGATCAAATAGATCTGGATTCCTTTGAGGTTACCTATTCAGACAAACCTCAGAAAGAATATGTGGGGGCGTGGGATGAGTATATTCTATCCGACTCCGACATAAAGGATATGAAAAAACGCATTGCCTCTAAAAAGCGAAAAAACTATGAACAACAGCAACTGTTCTAATCTAATGACAGAAATTTCCATGGCCACCCAGTTGAACGGGAATATAAGTAAGTTTAAGAAGTTTAGGGAGTTTAGGAACGTAGTTGACAAGCTATACTCAACAAACTGTCCTCTCGTTCTATCCATCCAAAGACCAGCCTCCTATACAAAGATAACACCCCGATTGAGCGAAAGTCGAGTATGCCTCAGATACAAGGCATTACGGGTGACGCTGTAGTGTACTACCGCAAACCCTTGATAACGCCGTAGGTGAGGTATGATCGGCTTTCCTACCGGACCGCTATTGCGGGGGCCGGATTAATTCCTTTCGGAACTGGGGCGGTATGGGAAGCTTTAGGGGAGCAGAGAAAAAAGCAAAAGCATATCACCGCGACAATGGAACGCTTGAGATTCATCACCAATTTACCCTCGATGTGTTATTTCCACATTCGTAAGGGATATTATTTTAATATACCAGATGTCGTATGGAATTACAATGAGATATGAAATAAATATAGATAGATATAGTTATTGCTCAATTAATGGTGACACCCGCTCCCAGACTATACGTATCCTAAAATACTGACATTAAATAATTTAATCTGAAAATGGTGTTTTGACTATATGATCTATATTCGGTATTTGAATTTCCCTATCTGTAGGTGCCGGGAGCTATTGCTGCATCACTCACGTCAGAATATGATGTTGCAAATCCCCAGTTGTTGTACCATTCTAGATTCTAAGTAATTCACTTTCAAAGAGGAACTTATTATGCTTTTCCAAAAAAAAATTACTTGCTCAATATTTCTGTTGTGCGTAGAAATTTTGTTGCCTTGTGCCGCTGTGCCGGATGAAGTAATCGTGTCTAACACGACAGAACTCCAAAACGCGATCAATAGTGTCCAAGGAGGTGATACGATTCTTCTTAACAGTGGAATTTACAACGGTCTCACAATCTCCAGTCTCAATAACAGCTCGGTTGTTATTATTAAAGCCAATACGGGTGCGACACCTGTCTTATCATCCGTAAATATTCAAAATAGCAGTTATTGGAATTTAAAGGGGGTTGTTGTCAAGCCGAGATACACTAATGGTGCAGACGGAAATACAGCGGTGAAGTTAAACGGACAATATCTCGTATTTGAGAATTCCACCATCAATTATGCCGATGATATATCCGGCTGGACAGCCTCAAACTGGCTGGCCAGGACCGGGAACGGCATCAGTATGGGGGGAACACATCTGACCATTCATAACAATACGATCACAAATGTTGATCACGGCATACATGGTGACGCGACGGATTCACTTGTTTCCGGCAATCGCATCATCAATTTCAGGGGTGACGGCATCCGTGGGCTGGGAGACCGGATGGTGTACCAATATAACACGATCAAAAATGCGTACGCCGTGGACGGCAATCATGATGATGGAATTCAGTCCTGGTCTGTGGGCGGTGGTGGTGTCGGAACCGGCGTCGTGCGAGATGTCGTGCTTCGGGGGAATACCATTATAAATTTTGAAAATCCTGATCAACCATTGAAAAGTGCTTTACAAGGGATCGGTCTGTTTGATGGGATGTATGAAAATTGGGTTATTGAAAATAATATTATTATCACGAATCACTGGCATGGGATCACCATGGCGGGTGCGCAAGACTCTCGTGTGGTCAATAATACAGTTCTGGATGCGAATATGGTAAGCCCCGGGCCGCCCTGGGTCAGGATCAGCGACCATAAAGACGGCACGCATTCATCGGGTGTTATCGTTCGCAACAATTTATCAACGGATTTCTCTTTGGGTGCTGGTGTGACCAGTGATCACAACATCGAATTTGGGATGGAAGAATTATCGACCTATTTCCTCAGTCCGTCAGAAGGGGACTATCACCTTAAATCTACAAGCCCCGCGATTGACGCGGGTAGTGCGGATAATGCACCAAGTATAGATATAGAGGGCACATTACGGCCGCAAGGTGCCGCGTGGGATGTAGGCGGGTATGAGTTTTCCGTGGGTGATGGGATTATTTCTCCCAATATCTGCCCGGTCTATATTTTATTATTAGGTTGGTCTGGCAAATGAATACCTAATTTGATGCAGGAGATAAAGCGCTAAATCCGCTTCAATCCTTTTTCCAGTTCTTCGGGTAACACATCCTCAATAATTGACAAAATCGGCTGGTGAGTTATTATTACTGCAATCGCCTGAATCGCTATTGGTCCAAACCCCTGCGGCCTGTAAAGGCAGTCGGGGATTTTTTTTGGGGGCGGATTATTTAATTATAATTTTTTTTAACATACCGCTCGGTGGTTATAGAGTGGTGAATACAAATCGTCTCTTTCCAACCCTTACACCGGTTGGCATGCTACGACGCTGGTCATCGAAACAGCGGGCGGTAAAACGCTAAAGGTAACGGTCACGAGGTAGAGGACCAGGCTTTATATGCCTGAATAAATTAATGGACAAAGATACTCAAAGAGAAATCAGCCGGAGACGGACCTTTGGAATCATCAGCCATCCGGATGCCGGTAAAACCACGTTGACGGAAAAGTTGCTCCTTTTCGGTGGAGCCATCCAGCAGGCCGGGGCAGTCAAAGCCAGGCGGGCGGTCCGCCATGCGACCAGTGATTGGATGACGATTGAAAAAGAAAGGGGGATTTCCGTAACGACCTCGGTGATGAAATTCAATTACCGGGGTTATGAGATTAATCTTCTAGACACGCCGGGTCACCAGGACTTCTCCGAAGACACCTACCGGGTATTGACAGCCGTCGACAGCACCCTGATGGTGATCGACAATGCCAAGGGGGTCGAAGCCCAGACCGAGAAGCTTATGGAGGTTTGCCGGATGCGCAATACCCCCATTATTACCTTCATTAACAAACTCGACCGTGAGGGGTTGGCTCCGCTGGATATCCTGGATGACATCGAAGACAAGTTGCAGATCGAATGTACCCCGCTTTCCTGGCCGATCGGGATGGGTAAGCGTTTCAAAGGCGTTTACAACCTCTTTCACAAACAACTGAATCTGTTCAGTCCCGGTAGCAATACCCGCGAACAGGACGGGATCGTGATTAATGATTTATCCGATCCGATCCTGGATGAACTGCTGGGCAGCCAGGCTGAAGAACTGAGGGATGAGATTGAACTGATCGAGGGAGCGGTAAACCCCTTTGAGAAGAAACACTTTTTAAAAGGAAGCCAGACGCCGGTCTTTTTCGGCAGTGCCATTAATAATTTCGGTATTAAAGAGATGCTGGATGCGTTTGTGGAAATGGCACCCCCCCCGGGTTCGCGCGCGACTGTTTCCCGTGACGTGTCGCCGTACGAAAAAGATTTTTCGGGGTTTACATTTAAAATCCAGGCCAACATGAACCCGGCCCATCGCGACCGGATCGCTTTTGTCAGGATTTGTTCCGGTAAATTCAGACGGGGAATGAAGGTGGTTCACCACCGGATCGGAAAAGAAGTCGCCCTGGCCAATGCAACCATTTTCATGGCCCAGGGCAGAGACAATGTCGTTGAGGCCTTTCCCGGAGATATTATCGGCATCTACAACCACGGAACGATCAAAATCGGTGACACATTCAGTGAAAAGGAACTTTTGAAATTCACCGGTATACCGAATTTTGCCCCGGAACATTTCAGGCGTATTCACCTGAAAAATGCATTTAAGGCCAAGCACCTTCAGAAGGGGCTGACCCAGCTTGCAGAAGAAGGCACGGTTCAGGTTTTCCGGCCGATTAAGGGGAGTAGCTATATCCTGGGAGCAGTCGGTGTCCTCCAGTTTGATGTCACCATGGCCCGTCTCAAAACCGAATATGGCGTGGATGCGATCTATGAACCGGTGGATTTTGCGCTGGCCCGCTGGATCGAGTGCGACGACCGTAAAAAACTGGCTGAATTTGAGAAAATGAATATGGCCAATCTGGCCAGAGATTCCCAAGGCTGCCTGTCCTTTCTGACAACCAGTGAATTCAGGCTTAATTACTGCAAAGAAGAATGGCCGGAAGTGGCGTTCTACAAGACACGGGATATCAATTAGTGTCCATCTGGAAATGGCCCTTTTTCCGCTGAGCTGTGTTCTCAGCGGGTTTACTTCCTCGACGTACAAAAGTACGCCTCGTCGTAACAATATGAACTGTATTGAAGTCTTGACTAAAAATCCAACCCTTCGCCCGCGCCTGGCCCTTGCATCGTTACCGGGTCGGTTGGATATGCCTGGGGACGGGAAATCTATCCCCCTGGGAATGGGACCCTTGGTGGAAGAATGCCATTCCATCGGTTTGATGAGGTTGGCCTAATGGCCCTAATCGGTATGCGGGATGTTTACTGGGGGTTTGATGAGCCCCCCCTGCTGGAAAACGTAACGTTCCAGATTGAAAAAGGGGATCGCGTTTGCCTGGTGGGTCGCAACGGTGTGGGCAAATCCACCCTGCTGAAGCTTTTGGCCGGCGATATGCTTCCGGATAGCGGTAATGTCTGGTGCCGACAGGGCATCAACGTGGCTGTGTTGGAGCAGGATGTGCCTGCGGGGTTCGATGGCACAATCTTTGATGTGGTTGCCGGAGGCCTCGGTCAAACGGGCCGGGCGCTGGCCGAACACAACCGGATCTCTAGAACCACTGCGGCCAGGGACAACCCCCGGCTGACCAAAAGGCATGACGAACTGCAACATCTGCTGGACGCCAATGGTGGATGGGAACTGTTACCCCGTGTCGAAAACATTCTTTCACGAACCCGGTTGGATCCTGAAAACCGGTTCGCCGGCCTTTCAGCTGGGCTTAAACGGCGCGCCCTATTCGCGCGTGCCCTGGCCCGCAAACCGGATATCCTCCTACTGGATGAGCCCACCAACCACCTTGACATCGACACGATCATTTGGATGGAAGAATTTATCCAGCGCCACGTAAAAACCCTGTTGTTTATCACCCATGACCGGACTTTTCTCAAGAAGATCACCAGCCGAATCATGGAGCTGGATCGGGGCCGCCTGGTTTTCTATAACTGCGATTACGTCACCTATTTAAAACGAAGACAGGCCGCTTTGGAGGTCGAAGAAACTCAAAACGGGCTTTTCGAGCAGAAACTATCCCAGGAGGAAGCCTGGATCAGAAAAGGGATAAAAGCCCGCCGAACGCGAAACGAAGGGCGCGTCCGAAGCCTGCAGAAGATGCGTGCCGCCCACCGGGCCCGCCGTCGCAAAATCGGCAATGTTAGATTGCAGGTTCAGGAGACGGAGCGGACCGGCAAGCTTGTCATCGAAGCCAGGTCGGTGAGTTTTTCCTATGGACAAACCCCGATTGTGCGGAACTTTTCGACGGTCGTCATGCGCGGGGACAAAGTGGGCATCATCGGCCCCAATGGTGTGGGTAAAACTACTCTCCTGAATATCCTTTTAAAGGCGGCGAGCCCGGAAACAGGTAGTGTCCGTCATGGCACCAATCTTCAGGTGGTTTATTTTGACCAGCTCAGGGTGCAGCTTGATGAGCAAAAATCCGTACGGGAAAACATCGCCGCCGGTAACGATTTCATTATCTTTAACGGGCAAAAGCGCCACGTCATCGGCTACCTTCAGGATTTTCTCTTCTCACCCCAAAGATGTCGCACGCCGGTTTATGTCCTTTCCGGGGGAGAAAAGAACCGGTTGATGTTGGCCAAGCTGTTCACGAAACCGGCCAACGTTCTGGTACTGGACGAGCCGACCAATGATCTTGATGCCGAAACCCTGGAGCTTTTGGAGGAACTGATTTTCGAATACCCTGGGACCCTTCTGCTGGTCAGCCACGACCGGGCCTTCTTGAACAATGTTGTCACCAGTACCATCGTATTTGAAGGCAACGGGCAGGTGGTTGAATACACCGGTGGGTACGATGATTGGCTGAGTCAGCGGCCGCAACGCGCAGCAGCTCAGCTACCGGAAAAAAATGCCCGCAAAAAAATCCGTCCAAAATCCAAGACACGCCCCTCACGCAAACTGGGGTATATGCAAAAGCGGGAAATGCAGAACCTGCCCCAAAAAATCGAAGTCCTCGAATCAGAGCAAAAAGAGCTGTTTGCGATCCTGTCCGCCCCGTTGTTTTACAAAAAGGAAAAAGACGAGATCGTCGGTTTTAAATCGAAGCTTGATCGCGTTGAACGTGAGATCGAAACCGCCTACCGTCGCTGGGAAGAACTTGAAACGATGAAATTAGAGGAGGACACTTAGCAGCGTCATCCATTTTCCAAGCCTAGCAGTTTAGTACATCTCGTATTTAACCAGTCTGCCGTCGAGTCCGCCCGCCTTGATCGGTTTTTTCCATGATGCTTTCAAACCAATTTTTTTTATGTGCCTGCGTTCGCCGAAGTAAATATAAGCAATTGAACCTTTGCATTTTTGTTTAAGAAAATCACCGAGGTCTTTGTAAAACGTTTCAAGGTCTTCATCTTCCTTCATTCGAATGCCATAAGGAGGGTTGGCTACAATTACCTGCCCCTCAAGGACAGGCAACGCTCTGAAGTCAGCCCTTTCAACACTTACATGCTTTCCGTAATTAAGCCCCATTATGTTTATCCTCGCCGCAGCGACCGCTTCTTCGGACAGATCGCTGCCTGCAAGCAACCCTTGGGGTAGCTCCCGGATGCTTGTGTCGGCCTCTTTTTTAACCTGCTTCCAGATAGAACCGTCAAAGTCAGGCAGACATTCAAAACCGAATTTGTTTCTAAAAATCCCCGAAGGAATATTGCAGTACCGCATGAGTGCTTCGCACAAAAGTGTCCCCGAACCGCACATGAGATCATATAAAGGCAAAGACCCGTCCCATTCTGTAAATCGGATAATCGCTGCCGCAACAGTTTCCTGCATGGGCGCTGATACGGTCTCCTCTCGGTATCCTCTCCGGTGAAGTGCGCCGCCCGATGTATCGAGGCTTATTTCGGCCTTGTTATGCCGAATATGTAGATTCAGCAGGATATCTGGATTCCTTATAGACACATCCGGACGCTTTCCGGTTTTTTTCCTAAAATAATCAGCAACCGCATCTTTGAGGCGAAGAGATGCGTATTTAGAATGAGAAATAGCGCTGTCGGAAACATCTCCCGATACGGCAAATGTACTGTCTTTGGCAAAAAAATCTTCCCACTGTATCTGTCTTGCCCTCTTGTACAATGCATTTGTATCATGGCAATTAAATGATATTAGTGGCGCAAGGCAGCGTGAAGCCAGCCTGGTCAAATAATTAATTCGATACAAGGTTGATTTATCAGCTCTGAAATAAATTCCGCGATACTGGGGAGCAATGTTTATAGCACCCAGTTCGGCCAGCTCCTCTGCACCTGCTTCTTTTACGCCTTCAGCTATTTTAAGAAAGTATCGGGAATCCCGCTGATACTTATATACTGCCACCTGCTGTTTATCTCCGCTTTTTCAGATTGAGATTGTACATTTTCAGGAGGGTTTCCGATAACGGCCGGCCAAAAAGAAAATCGAGAAGTGCGGGGGTGATGCCGCTTTTCGCAACCGCCAGGGATCGAAGATGCCTGTCATAGGCAACAATTTCACCAAGTGCCGCCCGGGCGGTTCCATTACCACTTTTTATTTGAGGCACCCATTTTTCAATCTTTCGATAGGCACACCAGCGCTCGTGCGTTTGAACAATTTCCCACAGGCCGCCGACGGAAGCTAAAAGATCCCGACGTGTCAAGCGGTCATGGGCATAAATTTGCTCGATTTCAGTCGTATTCCAGCAGGCGAGGACCCGACACTCCACGGGTCGGCTGTCGTAAATCCGGCAGGCGTGCGCGGTTGGATCATAAAAGCAGCAGACCCACGAGCCATCCCGGCCTTTGATTTTAATAATTTCATCCTCAAGCGGTACCGCATGGCCGTGCACATTGTCAAAGGCCATTTCACCTTTACGGAGGGTAAAAAGATTCTTGGCGGGAATACAGCCCTTTTCAATCAAAAGTACATCTTCTTTGTGCAGGGCCGGGCCCCCTTTTTGGCAACAAATTCCGCATCGCTGGCATTGGTCAATAAAAGCAGGCTGAGGCTTTGCCACCAGGCTACTGACAGGCACCTTCTTTGATTCGATGGAGTTACTCATCAATTTCGACTAACATTCGTTAACAATGGATGTAATTTACTGATTATATAAATCATTCTATCTCCTTGGTCTTAAAATTTTTTATAAATCCGGGCAAGGGGATGCCCCTGGGCCTGGATGGTCAGGTCGTTGAAATAGCCGTATGGTGTTTGAACGGCTTTATAACCTGCCGTTTCCAGGCGTTGCTGGGCCCGGTCGATAAGCGCTTTGGCGGATTCGGGTTCGGCTTTTTGCTCTCCTAAATGGGTAAATGAGTGCAGGATAATGACCATCGTTTCCCATTTTCTCGCCAGCCATTTCGCATTCTTCACCAGTTTGGTTTCCGTCGAATTGTCGTTTTCCCCATCCTTTGGCTCCACGTGAATAAATGCCACAACCGCATTTTCATGGGCCTCTGCAGAGGCATCCGAAGCGTCATCCAACGTTTTCATGGACGGATTCCAAGCAAATTTTTCGCAATACCAAAACAGTACTCTCATTTTTTTTCCTTACAATTGAAAAATTGGCATTAGCGGTAAATTTTCATGATATCAATCCCATATATCTCAACACCGCTTCTGTTCATTCCTATATAGCGGCCTCAGTCCAAATTAGAGCGATTGTCAGAATAATGTTCCGATTAGTTTATACGCTGTTAATCGACGGTTGATATAAAAAAACACCACCGTCATTCCGGCGGACCACGGAATCCAGAAGATCCGGCATGATGACAGATGGGGCAGAAGCCATTCGGAACAAATTTATGACAACCACTATAAATCTCCCAGGTCGACTTATCAAGCCACCATAATACCTATCTGCGCTCGACCGGCGGCTATCGAAGCCGACCAATGTGTCTGTTTCATCAAAAAAGCTGGATCGGCCGACATCTTTGCTTGGGAAATAACGGGTCATCTGGCTATTGTAAATTATTTCGCTATCATATACAATTTCTGGGTTAATCCGTTCCAAAAAAAGCAACTTCATATCATTTCAAAACCCATTTGACTGGAAAGATATCTCATGTGTGGTATCACGGACATCATCGACCTAAATGGGATAAAGAAATTTCCTTCAGAAAAAATCATGACCATGGCCGGTCCTATTGAGCACAGGGGCCCCGATGAATTCGGTATTTTGAATCAGCCGGGGATTGCACTTGCATCCCGAAGACTTAGCATCGTTGATTTGGAAAGCGGTAAGCAACCGATTTATAATGAAGATCAATCGATAGCTGATTTATATAATGGAGAATTATCTGATTATATTGAAAAAAACAGATTTCCTCATCAGTAAAGGACACACATTTCGTACCCATTACGACACAGAAATTATCGTCCATTTATGGGAAGAATATGGTGAGGAAATGATTGTGGCGACATAGGTGTGCGGCATCAGATCCCCGTTGGCTTGGGTTCTTCGGCGGACAGGTTATATCAACGGCCAGGACTTCTTTGTTTCTGGAGCATTATCCAATAAAAGTTTGCCCAGCAAATACCACGCAAAGAATAGAGGGGCGGCCCATGGGTAAAAAGATAATATTATTAAGTATCACCATAAATTTTCTGGGAGCCTTTCTGACTTTTTTTTATTTTAATTATATCAACTCCGGTTTTCATGGCCAGTCGAATATATCCCAAACTCAAGCTTATCTTACGCTTGCCATTGGAACCGGTGTTGTATTCGGGATTTTTTATGGGTTTTTTAGAAAATGGGCCGCCCTAATGATTCGCGTGGCCGACGGAGACATATCCATTAATGAATTGGACGACCCATTCGCCAACCGGCTCAAAAGGCAGGCCATTCAGTTTCCCCCCCTTTATGCCGTGTTTACTTTTATGGCCTGGATTCTTGCCGGATTTATCTTTGGTTTTCTGGAACCGGTTTTCTCGCAAGTTTTTCTGGGTGCCGAACCCCGTGGGCTTATCGAAAGCGTTGGAACGTTTTTCGGCATTACCGTGGTGGGAGGGACCATCGCCGCCCTGATCATCTATTTTGCGGCCGAGAACATGTGGCGCAAAGTCATCGGAAAATTCTTTCCGGAAGGCGATTTGAGCCAGATAAAGGGGGCTTTCAGGCTCAGTGTAAAAAAGCGTCTCATCGTGGTTTTGCTTATGATCAGCTTGTTTCCGCTCCCACTTTTGGCGGTAACCGTTTATACAAAAGCGCAAGCGATGCAAACAGTGAATGCCATCGTACGAACCCAGATAATGTCATCTTTGTTAATTGAAATCGTCTTTATCACCGTCATTTGTGTTGCCGTTTCCTTGCTGTTGTCAATCTTTGTTTCCCGAAGTGTTTCAAACCCCTTGCGAGATTTAGAAACCGCCATGAAGGAGGTTGAAAATGGAAATTTAGATGTTCAGGTGGAGATGGTCTCAAACGATGAAATCGGATCTGTGTCCCAGGGTTTTAATCATATGGTTCGGGGGCTGAAAGAGTCCCAGGCGATAAAGGAATCCTTTGGCAAATACGTTAGTCAGGAAATACGGGATGAAATTTTGGCCGGGAGAGTGTCGTTGGACGGGGAGATGAAAAGAGTCACTATGCTGTTTTCAGACTTGCGCAATTTCACTCCCTTTGTTGAATTTACCCATCCTAAGCAGGTGGTCACCATCATCAACCAGTATTTTTCCGAAATGACCGAAGCAATAAAACAAAATCGGGGATTGGTTCTCCATTTTGTCGGTGATGCCATTGTGGCGGTATTCGGCGCACCTGTCAGCTACGATGATCATCCCGATACGGCGGTGGCGGCTGCTCTGGAAATGCGCCGCCGGACGCTATTGTTGAATGAGAGTCTTAGGGAACAGGGTTTTGATCCATTGAACCACGGGATAGGTATCCATACCGGCGCGGTGCTTGCCGGTAACATCGGTAGTAAAGAACGGGCGTCATATACCCTGATTGGCGATGCCATGAACCTGACCTCAAGGATCGAAGGACTGACCAAGGAATTCTTATGTGACATCATTCTTAGCCAAACAACGTATAACCTGCTCACCGGTAATTTTCTCACTAAAAATCTGTCCTCGGTGAAGGTAAAGGGTAAGAAGCAGGAGATAATGATTTATCAGCTATTGGGCCGCGCCTGAGTAGCACCGGTGGTTTTAACCATCGAAGGGAAAGTGTGGATAGATCAAGAACAATCAGATAGCGCTTCCGCTCAAAGCGATGTCGCTAAATGTTTCTATTTCGGTTTGCAATTCGTCGGATGCGATCAACCCTTGCTTTAGGTGTTCTGGTAATTCTTTATTGGCGGCGCCCACGAGTATACCCAAAACCATTCCGCGGTGGACATTATCGCCACCGGCATTTGCATTAGCTAGGAGCGCGGACTCCACATCAACATTATGGGCTTTTGCAAAATACAAAAGCAATGGTAAACCATGCTCTGGATAACACGCCGTAGCAAACAAACGATTGATCACATCGGGCTCCGATTGTTCCCGAACAAGCCGGTCCACGTCATACGGTGCGTCGGTGAGCAGGGTGTGAAATTTCCACATTTCGTGTTTGGAAATGTTACCGGGCCCTTGGTGGTCCCGGTAGGCAGCAAATAGCTGTTCCCCGGATAATTTAGGCGGGTGCACGTGTTGTGAATAATCTGAAATCGCCTGGCTGGGCTCGTCACCTTCCAACAAGGCATGCAGTAGAGGCACCACCACGCCCAATGCACTGGTTACATTCTCAGATCGGTGGGTGAGGTTTTGATGTTCGATGGCCACCCCCAGACCCTGATAGGCATTGCCCGCGATCATCGATATGACCAGGGGCCGGATCATGCCGCCATGGGAACCGAGTGACCACACATTGCGCTGCAACTCGGCGCAGCCAAAGGAAGGCAAGCCACGGGAGTAATTTTCGAACCACCGTCGAATATATATTTCACTATACGGATCACGGTTTCGACCGGGTATCGTCATATGCGCGATAAAATCTTCCATGAATGCATTTGGGTCGTAGCGACCGCAACGGATCACCGATCGCATCAACACGCGGGCAAGATGAGCCGCCAGGGTGTTTTCACCGGCTTTGAGTCCATGGTGGTAATGATAGCGATCATCCAGCCCGGGAACAGGGTTTCCATGAGCATTTTCCCGTTCGGTACTTTTGAATTGCAGGGTGCTGTAGCTGGTATGGTAGAAGCGGGCGTGTTCATGCAGGATATCGAATGCCCGCCCCTGGCGTTGGGCGGCTTCCACATCCGGATGATAGGCCATTCCCACCATAAAGCTTTCAAGATGCGGATGAGGCGGTTCAACGTAATCGCAAATACCACCGTCAAAAACCTTGGGAATGT
>Ga0316197_10000726_pt1 | contig 23086 bp, 20 predicted proteins | sample OudBiesiAoxic_MG_FD_204939 | JGI IMG/M metagenome (GOLD analysis project Ga0316197, IMG submission 204939) | Coastal sediment microbial communities from Oude Bieten Haven, Netherlands - site A oxic | ecosystem: Environmental > Aquatic > Marine > Coastal > Sediment | place: Netherlands... | reverse complement strand
ATTTGAATTTAAAAGATTTACTTATTTTAAATTCAAATAGTATTTCTAAGGTATCTCTTGTTCAAATTTTAGAGAATAGAATTTTTGATACAGATAAAAAAATTTCAGGGCAAAAGATAGCTCTACTTTTTTTAAGTGCTCTAACAGATTATTATGCAGATTTGATAGAATTAATCTCAAGAAGGGTAAAAGAATATTTTAAAAAAATTCTTAAACTTAAAAATATTTCTTTAGAAGAGCTAGATAATCTTACTAGAATAAAACTAGATAATATTCAACTCAAAGAGTGTTTAATTGAACTCCAAAGAATTATACTTCAACTTCGAAGGAGTTTATTAATAAGTGAAGAAGATAGAAGATTTTTAGCTTATGAAAATAAAGATTTAGCAGTAATTAACTCTCATATAAAATACAATTTTGATAGGTTAAACGATTTGAAAGAAAATATAGCCAGTAAAATTGAACTGGAACAAAATCAAATAATAAAAACTTTTACTGTTGTTACAGTATGTCTAGCACCTCCAACTTTGATAGCTGGGATCTATGGGATGAATTTTAAGGTTATGCCAGAATTAAATTGGATATTAGGTTATCCATTATCTATTTTTATAATGTTTTTATCTATAGTAGTTACTCTAACTGTATTAAAATTAAAAAAATGGATATAAAAATTATATAAAGAAATAGAGGTGAAACTATGGATATCCCATTTAAATTTTTAGAAGATATGAATATATTGTTTAGACCGTTGGAAAAGATGTTTTCAAGTATCTTACTCATTGTAATATTTTTAATAGTTAGAAAGATTTTTTATATAGGAATTGGGCGTTTTGGGAGAAAAAAACTTCTTTCCCACGAAAGGATAAAAAGAACTGAGAGATTTATTGTTTTTTTTGTAGGGATAATTATTTTTTCAGTATTATTATTGATATGGGGTGTAAAATTTAAGGAGTTTTTCTTAATTATTGCAGCGATATTTACCATAATAGGAACTGCTTGTTTTGCTTCATGGTCAAATCTTAGTAATATTTCTTCTGGTATTATTCTTTTTTTTTACTATAACATAAAGTTTGGGGATAGAGTTAGAATAGGAACTGGTGATGAAAAGATTGAAGGAACTATTCATAATATGAAATTATTCTATGTTGAAATAGTTACTGTAGAAAATGAAATTATTTTATATCCTAATAATATAGTTCTTCATGGGGCTATAACAATTTTAAAAAATAAAAAAGTATATACCCCTTCAAAAAATAAAAAAAATATCACATCGAAATAAATTAATGCTACAGGTTTATGCCTTTTGGTGTTATACTCTTTTAGCAGGATGCTTGCAGTATATCAAAAGGCAGGTATAGTCATATGGTAAAATATGATAATAGAATAAATAAAAAAGGAGGATTATGATAGGATTTTATAAACTTATCATAGCAAAGATTATATGGAATATTATATAAACTATTTTTTAAATTATTATGTAATTTTAACAATAGTTTTTTTATTACTTACTTTTGTCTTTAATTTTTGGCTTAACAAAGTTGAAGATCAAAGGGTTAGTGATTTAGAAAATAAAAAAAATATGGGTTCGGTCCGTCCAAAAATTTTAAAATTTAGAACAGTTTTTAAAAAAACTAAGTTAAAAGCTATAGAAAATGTAGGAATGAGATTTACAATAATAAAGAGACTAAGTTTTTTATTATGGATCTTATTGTTTATCTTCTTAATATTTTTTCCATCTTTTACAAAGACTTCTAAAACTACTGTTTCTTTATTGATTTCAGCATCTACAGTACTTCTAGGTATTGCATCTAAACAATTAATTGAAAATGTCATATCTGGAGTTGTTATTACATTTTCAAAACAATTTAATATTGGTGATACTGTGATGATTGGAGAGATGTATGGGATGGTTGAAGATATAACTATGACCCATTCGGTGTTAAAAGTGTGGGATTCAAAAAGATATGTAGTTCCTAATAGTGAGATGCTTAGGGAAAAATTTATAAACTATTCATTGATTGAATCAACTCAATGGGCAACTGTAGAATTTTGGGTTTCATATAATGAAGATTTAGATTTGATAAAAAAAATTGCCATCGATATTGCAAATGATTCTGTATTTAAAAAGAAGGGTGAACATTCTGCTTATTTTTGGATAATGGAGATGGGAGAAAAAGGAATTAAATGTTGGGTGACAGCCTTAGCTGATTCTCCTGCCAATGGATGGGACTTTAAAGCAGATGTTAGGACAAAACTTTGTTTAAAATTTTCTGAATTAAAAATTAAACCACACTTAAATTATACTAACTTAAAAAGTGAGGGTAGAGAAATAAACCCTGAGATACACTAAGTTATCTATGAATATAAAAGAACCCATAATAAAATTTATTATGGGTTCTTTTATATATTTTAATATTCATCATCGTAGTAGCAATCATCATCATCGTGACAGTCATCGTCATCATCGTTTGCTCTAAATCCATAAAGATCATCTAGACCATACTGTTCAAGGATCTCATCTTTTAGTTCTTCTATCTCAAACCATTCAGGAGTATATATTTCAACTTTTGTTTCATAAAGTTCAATAAACCTATCAAAATCATCTGAGTTCATAATCATTTCTAATTCTTTTAAATCCATATTTTCTCTCCTACTATAATTTTTAAAAAATTTATCTCCTTTAATTACTAGAAAAGTTAGAATAATTTAGGAAAAAATTTTATTTTTATCGAGTTATGATACTACATTTTAACCGATTAAGCAATAAAAATTTATAAGTTATTTGAACAAAAATAACTTATAAATTTTTAGTTGACTTTTTAATTAGAATAGACTAAAATATCTTTCTAATATATCATTAGTTATATAATTATCAAGTTTTATAGACGAAACGTTTTTATTTTTGAAATAAGATTTTATGATGTTTAATATATGGTATACTTAAGTAATGGTATAGTTATTTTAAAATTTTAGGAGGAGCAATGAAAATTTTTAAAAATTTAAATGAAGAACATTTAGATGATTTTTTAAAAAACTTTGATTTTGAAACTTTGGATCTTGGAGATGAGGATGGAAACACATATCTTCATAAATTTATACAGATGAAAAATATTTATGGGGTGGAGATATTTGCTGATTTAGGAGCTAATGTAAATGTAAAGAATAAAAAAGGTGAAACTCCTGCTCATATTGCAGTAGAACTAGATGACAGTCAAATATTGGAAATTCTTATTGGGTATGGAGCAGATCTAGAGATAAGAAACAATTCTCAAAAGACTCCTAAACAAATTGCTAGTATAAAAAATAGAAGGGAAATATTGGAAATTATTACTAACTCCAATGGTGATTATGGGTATGTTGAAAAATTTAAGCCCCATAGAAGATTGGAAGATTAATTTCATATAAGTATAAATAACAAGAATAATATATAGTTAAGCAGGAAATAATAAAAATTATTAGTATTAAATAAAAATTATGGTAGTAAATTAAATTTTAAATATAGCTACTATAATTTTTTTTTTGGAGATAGAAATAAAAAATAATTTTAAATAGGAGGAATAATTTTATGTATAAGTTAAATCAAAAAGAAACACCTATCTTTAGTGTTTTAAAAGATGTATATGCAGCAAGAAAGGTAATCCCATTTCATGTACCAGGACATAAACAAGGACTAGGAGTGGAAAAAGAATTTTATAAATTTATGGGACCAAATCCTTTTAAGATAGACGTAACAATTTTTGAAATGGTAGATGGACTTCATAGCCCTAAGAGCCATATAAAGAGATCGTTGGAGTTAGCAGCAGATGCATATGGTGCAAAGGAAAGTTTTTTTTGTATTAATGGAACGTCAGGAGCTATTCAAACTATGATAATGTCTGCTGTAAAAGCAGGGGATAAGATCCTTGTACCAAGAAATACACACAAATCAGTCAATGCAGGAGTTATCTTAAGTGGTGCTCAGCCAATATACATGACCCCTGAAATAGATGTAGAAAATGGTATAGCTCATGGTGTATCACCAGAGACAATTGAAAGAACTTTAAGGGAAAATCCAGATGCAGCAGCAGTACTAATCATAAACCCTACATATTATGGAGTAGCAACGGATCTACGTGAAATAGTAAGGATAGTTCACGAATATGATATCCCCCTTCTTGTAGACGAAGCTCATGGACCCCATCTAAGATTTTCGAAAGAACTTCCTATTTCAGCTATGGAAGCTGGAGCAGATGCATGTGCTCAAAGTACACATAAACTAATAGGAGCAATGACCCAAGGTTCGATACTTCATATACAAGGTGAAAGATTAAATGGAGGTAATATAAGACAGATATTAAGTCTTTTACAAACAACATCACCATCTTATATTCTACTAGCATCTTTAGATTGTGCTAGAAAGCAAATAGCTTTAGAGGGAAAAAAATTGATAAAGAAATCTATAGATAAAGCAAACTATTTAAGAACAGAGATAAATAAAGTTAATGGTTTTAAATGTTTTGGAGCAGAAATTTTAGACGGTATGGGGAAACATTCATTTGATCCTACCAAGATAAGTGTCAGTGCAAAAGATCTAGGATATACTGGGTATCAACTTGAAAGAATCTTTGTGGATAAATATAATATCCAACCAGAACTTTCTGATTTTTATAATATTTTATTAGTTACTACATATGCAGATGCAGATGAAAATATAGAAAAAGTAATATCAGCTGTAAAAGATATCTCTTCTAAAACAGAAGTTCATAAAAGTGCAGTTAGTTTTAAAAACATTCCAGAAATTCCAGAAAGTGTTCAAATTCCAAGGGAATCTTTCTTCAGTGAAAAAACAAGGATGCTAATAAAGGAATCTATAGGATTTATAAGTGGTGAATTTATAATGGCATATCCTCCAGGAATACCTATAATTTGTCCTGGTGAGAGGATCACAGAGGAAATAATAGATTATGTTGAGGATCTAAAGATTGCTGGATTAAGTGTACAAGGTCTTGAAGATTCAAATTTAGAATACATAAATGTAATTACAGAAGATAATGCTGTTTATATCTATGTAGAAAAGATGCAAAACTTTTTATTAGGAGTTCCATTTAATTTAGGAGCAGCAGTAACAGGAACAGAGTTTGCTATAGATTATCTTTTTGGGGAATATCCTGAACTTAAAAATACTTTAGAACTTGTTGAACCTGTACGTGAAGAGGAAGACTTATTTGATCTAAAAAGAAAGTTTATAAACTCAGTTGTATCTACAGCAAAAGTTGTTTCTGAAAGGGTAAAAGAATTGGTTGTAGATGGATATAGACCAGTTACAATAGGTGGAGACCACTCTGTTTCCCTTGGAAGTATTTCAGGATTACTCTCAGAAAAAAAAGATATAGGAGTGATCTGGATAGATGCTCATGCAGATCTAAATACAGTAGAGACAAGTCCTTCAGGAAACATCCATGGAATGGTTTTAGCAGCACTTATGGGACATGGGGATATAAAATTAACTAGATTAAATAGGGGTAAATTTTTAGATCCAAAAAAAGTTTTAATCTTTGGAGCTAGAGATTTAGACCCTGGAGAAGTTAAGTTTATAGAAGACAATGGTGTTAATTTAATTACTCATAATGAGATTGAAAAAATAGGATTAGAAGCAGCTTTAGAAAAAGCTAAAGAGATGTTAGATGTAGAAGAATTACATATAAGTTTTGATCTAGATTCTATCGATCCAATAGATGCTCCTGGTGTCAGTGTTCCTGTAGAAGGAGGATTTAAAAATGATGAAGTTCTTGAGATCTTCTCTATTTTATTTGAGTCTTACAAGATAAGTTCTGTAGATATAATGGAATTAAATCCTTTGATGGATAAAGATGGGAAGAGTGCAGAATTTGTAAAAAATCTTATAGATTTTTTAGAAGGAATGGGAAATTAAAAAATTTTTTTAACTAATTTAAAGATGATCTCTATAAGGTATAGAGATCATTTTTTTTAGAAAAAAGGATAGAGGAAATAAACAAAGATCAAAGTATATTAAAATATAAGTATTTATTGGAGGTTTTATTATGGAGGAAAATTATAAAAATGATTTAGTTTTTTCTTTACTACTCGATGGGAAGGGAGGAGCTACTAATTATAGTTGGGAAGATATAGATAAATGGACTCCTGAAAAGGGAACTCTATGGATGCACCTTTCCCTTCCAGAAGATAAAATAGATAATTGGGTGAATAAAAAAAGCGGGATCCCTAAATCACTCTCGGAATTTTTATTAGATGAAAGAAATAGACCTCGACTTTTTGAGGAAAAAGATAAATTTTGTTTATCCCTTAGAGCTATAAATTTTAATATTGGAGAGGATCTTGATGATATGGTATTTCTTCATATCTATATGGAAGAGAATCGGATAATAACTATTCGCCATCAAAGAGTTTTGACTATGGATAGTATAAGAGCTTCCCTTGAAGATAATAATGGACCAAAAAATTCTTCAGATTTTTTATTGAATGTTTTATCTAAGATATCTCGTAGAATAGGTAAAGTAGTTCAAGATATCGATGATCAAGTAGATGAAATAGAGGAAATGGTAGTAGAAAAAGCAGATATAAAACTCAGATCTTCACTATCTAGTTTAAGAAGACAAGCAATAAACCTTCGACGATTTTTATCTCCCCAGAGGGAAGTATTAAATTATTTAGGGAGGATTGAGATATCTTGGTTTAATCCTAAAGAGATAAATAAAATAAGGGAATTGATAGAAAAATATATCCACTATATGGAGGAGATAGATTCTGCTAGGGATAGAGCAGCGATAACCCATGAGGAGATTAATAGTATCTATAGTGAACAACTCAATAAAACTATGTATGCATTATCTATTGTAGCTACCATCTTTCTTCCCTTAGGTTTTCTTACAGGATTATTAGGAATAAATGTGGGGGGGATTCCAGGAACAAATAATTCTCAAGCATTTATAATAGTTTGTATTGTTTTGATACTTGTAGGGATTATAGAGTTTTTTATCTTTAAATTAAAAAAATGGATATAAGAATATGTTTAAAAAGGAGAATATAACTATGGATAAAGAGATAATAAAAAAACTAGAACCTTATAATCCTGAATGGAGTCAAAATTTTATTTTAGAAAAAAAGAAAATATTAAGTCAATTTGTAGAAAAAGGAATAATGATTGAGCATATAGGAAGTACCTCTGTTAAGGAGATGGAGGCCAAACCAATAATAGATATAATGATTGGATTAAATGATTTTGAAAAAAGTATAAAAAATACTAAATATATCCTAGGACAAAATGATTATAAAGAAGTTAAATTTAGTTTTGATTTTGGAGAACGTTGTTTTTTTATAAAAAAAAATCGTGAAGGGGAAAGAATCTTTACAGCTTTAATTGTTAAGATGAATGGAAGATTATGGAGAAAAAATTTAGAGATAAAAAAACTTCTTATGAGCTCCCAAAAAGAAAGGGAAAAATATATAGAGTTTAAAAAGATATCTATAGAGGAAAATAAAGGAGATCGAGAAGAGTATAATAGATCTAAAGAAAAATATTTTAATAGTCCTAAAAATAAATAGCTAATGCTTTTCAACCCCCTACCCCCATTTTGGGGGTTTTTTAATTTCAATGACTTTAAAATCAATTTCATCATAGAAATCTCCTGTCTCTCCACCTCTCACAATAACTTCGAGGACATCCTTTTCAAAGCTTATTTTTTCACTCCCCAGATAATTTATTTTAAGTGAATATTTCCCTGGTTTGAGATCCTGTATAACGAAGAAGCCGTCGTATTCAGGTCTTATGCTATCATAGTATTTTCCGTTTTTTTCTATAATTATTTCTGTATAGTTAAAAAATTTATTGATTTTTTTATTATCTATATCTGGAAGGTAGATGGATCCCATTATCATAGATAAGGGAATGAGTCCTACATTTATACTCTTACCCGATGCAGGGATGATCTGTATCTCTTGGAAATTATCTGCTCTCAGTGTGGGATCGATAATGGTACCTGAATAGTCATAGACCAGCTTATTTTTTCTATAGGGAGATACATTGGTAAGATGAAATATACCATCTTTATCGGTTTTTACTCTATTATTTCCAATCCTTGCTTTTACTCCTGGAAGAGGGGTTTCGTTGGGATCTTTTTTTCCATTTCCGTTTGTATCTATAAATATAATTCCATTTATATAACCTTTGTTAGGGTCTTTGGAGGTATTTGGTGTAAGGGGCTTTTTAAAGTTTACAACTTTTTCAAAGCTGGCTCCGACCTTATGCATATCCTCTCTTTTACTGTTATAGTCATAGTTTATCTTAAAGAAATCATTAAATTTATATTGAAATCCAACCCCAAAGGTAAAACTATCGTTTTCATCATACTTGACATCCACATTATAGGAATATTTTCTATCTTTACCCAGTCTTTTTCTTATACTTCCTGTATATTTCCAATTGGGATCTCTTTCTTTATCATACCCTGTATCTAAACTATAGGTAAAACCCTTTAGACCATAGTCAAAACTTATATTTCTGGTGTAGTTGGTTTTTCTCTCATCATCTTTTTTTATGGTCTTCCCCAGATCCATATTTACTCTGAGATTTTTTGTGATATCATAGCTTAATCCTATATCGTATTTTTCTACTACATTGTTCATATAAGTTTTATTTGAAAATCTGAAAAAATAGTCAGATCTTTTATAATCACCACTTATCTCAGCTTGATGGTTGTAATTCTTTCCTTCATCGGTAGCTAAAATCTCTGTATAATGCTCATATGTATAATATAATTTATGGGATAGGATCTCGGTTTTTACCTCGGCAATATATCCCTTGCTCTCGTCTTCGAGAGAATCATAGTATGAAAAATTGGTCGCTAGGGGAATGGGTAAATTTGAAAATCGGTATCCTGTCCTGTGCTTGAGATATCTATAGAGTTTCTCTTCATCCTTGGTATCATAGTAGTTTAAAGAATAAGTTAGATTATTTGTGAATCCGTGGGAGATCCCGTATTTCAAATCATCCCATTCATTATTTTCTCCCTTGGGATCTTGCCCGTAAAAAAAATTGTAGTCCCAATCTCCCTTTGTAAGAAAACCACTCCCCCCCATAACATTTAAATTTCTTTCCTCTATGAGTACACCATTTCTGTCATAGAATTTTATCTTAAACTCATCATTTTGAGTTCTCATATCAAGGATAAACTCATAGTCTTTTCCATCTATATTTTGATAATCGGCAATCTTTCCATTTTGATATACTTCAACCAGTGAGTTCTTAGGAGCCTCCCCATTGATGGTAATCTCTCTTCCAGAACTTTTCACAGTGTAGTTATTCTCACTTATTGATATTCCTCTGATCTTACTGTTGTATCCCAGGATATCATTTCCTTGTATATAACTATCTCCAATGGTCACAGTCTTATTTTTTAAAAAATATGGATATTTTAAGCTAATATCTTCCAGTTCTTTGGTAGAATAGATGTTATGCCTCATATTAAAATCTCCATATAGAAGTTGAGAGCTATATTCAACCTCAATATCTCCCTTGTTCTTCTCCTCCCCCTCTTTAAAAAAATTCCCCACATCATCTATGTCATATCTTACCCTAAGCATTCCCAGATCGATTATCTTTCTGTCATCTTTCATAAACATATCTACTTCTGAAGAGAACTTTTTATTGGCTTTAGATTCTTCTATACTTTTTTTTCTTTTTTCAGCAGTCACCCTGTAATCCAAAGGCAAGCTAAAATCAGGGAATATTTCCAGTGTATATTTTTCTTCGATCCATTCTATTTTTTTTAAGGGTAGAAGATCACCCAAACTTTCCTTTTCGATAAAGAGCCTTTTGTCTATCTCTATGCTCTTCAAATTTTTTATTTCTTTTATTATATATCTCTTTATTTTATCAGAAAAGAGGCTACCATCCATGATTAGGTTTATCTTCCCACCCTCTATGGAAAACTTAGTATATTCGTTGAGTTCTGTGAGTTCTAAAAAATCTTTGATATCTATATAGATATCTCCCTCATAGTCACTCATCACCTCATAGAACTCCACTTTTAGATATCTTCCTACCTTGATGGTTATCATATTTTCAAAATATTCATCCTCTTGATCCTGGGAATCAGAAAAAGTTACATTAAAAAAAAGGAGGCTACCTATGAGAATTAATACAACTCTTCTCAACATAATTTACTCCTCCTTTTTCTGATCAATTTATATATTCAATTTCGTATTTGATTTGAGTTTTATACTTTCCGCTTACTTTTTTTTCTCCCACCAAGGAAAAACCAATTTCAAATTGTCCCTCTCCGAACTTATCCAAAATAATTATAGAATTTCTGGCTTTGAGATTTTCAATCCTTGCTCCTGGAGTAAGATAGATAGATTTGGTTTTCTTGATCTTGAAATTAACTTTTTTATTTGCTTTACCCTTTACATAAATAATTATCCCATCTTCAGGGGCAACTGTATCTATACTCCCATCATAGATAAATAGTTTCTTTAGATCTGCATTTTTTACACTCTGGATCTCCAGAGAAAAAACCAATGCCGAATACATAAACAGTAAAATAAATAAAATTTGCTTCATCTTTTCTCTCCTGTTGTTAAAATTAGGCAGCCTTAAGGCTGCCTAATTATTTATTAAGATTATGCTGGATCTACTGGTGTAGCTGTTACAGTTGTATCTGCAATTGCATCATACTTAACAGAGATTGTAACAGTCTCTGCTACATCTGCATCTGTGACCTTAGCTGTATCTAGACCAACATTGAAAGTAAGTGAATTTGTTCCAGATGCTAAAGGTTGAGCTACACCCGTAATATTTCCTGTTAATAAAGATAATGGACCGTTGCTTGCAACTGTATAAGAAAATGTTTCATTTTCTTCACCTGTAACGGTAGCGACAACTGACTCAGGTGAAATAACTGAATCAGTATAAACATCTCCAAAGTCAATTACTGCTGTATCTAGTGTAACCGCTATTGGTGTTACATAGTGAGCAGTAACCACTAATGTCTCTGATACTGCTGTATCTAGTGTAGCTGAAGTGTTTGCTCCCATTGCTGTTGCTGATAATACTAAGATTGCTGCTGCTAATAATAATTTTTTCATCTTTCTACCTCCGTTTTTTTTGTGTCTATGTAAAATTACTCCTTTAAGGTATAATTTATCATATGATTTCAAGGTATACAACCATAACCGTTATGATGGCAGATAGGTCTCCGGTCATAATACCTGTGTCTAGATCCACATAAAATTCTTGTGGCTCATCTTCTCCTGTGGCTATAGCTTTATAAGTTATTGTGCCGTCTGTGTACCCGCCGTTAGAGGTTCGTGAAATCTGAACTACTTTGCTATTGTCGTTATTGCTTATTTCTACCTGATAGTTATAGCCCGCTTCTGCATTTAGAGAAAAATCTACAAGAACTGGTTCCACATCGCTATCGTTATACACATCCCCAAAATCTATAGAACTAACTCCTAGGGACATAGAGATTGCCTTTATACCTGTTCCTTCAATATAGAATAATCCATCCTCTGCAAATGAAAATGTTGAAAGAATAAAGAGAACGATAATTATTTTATTCATGATTAACCTCCTATAGATCAAAGGTGAATCCTTTAGAAAAATTAACTTTCTCATTTTCAAAGATTACCTCTGCATAATCTGCTTTTGCATCCATCGAAATAGACTTTTTCAGTTTAACTAATGCATCCCTATAAAATGCTTGTTTAAAAGTTTCATCGGCTATTAATTTTTTGTTCTTATAAAGTTTAATATCTACTTTGATATTGTAGGAGAAGTTTCCAATATTTTTACCTGATCCTAGAAGTTCATAACCATCTTCACTCTTTTTAACCCTAAGATCTTCAAAATCTATTCCAGTAAGAAGTTTTCCTTTTCTCCCATAATAGGGAACTCCTACATTCATTAGCATGGTCAATTGATCTTTGGTATTTCTTGGTGGTATCTCTTTAAACATTAGAAATGCTACAAACTCCCCATCCTCTAGATCTTTTTTTATTCGCGGGGCTATCTTCACTTGAATCTTCCCTTTGGGTGGGATTATTACTATCTTTGGATAAGCTACCAGCTGGTCTCCCAGATAGTGTTCATCCTTTGTCCAACTTGGTTTTTCAAAATCTACCCTTACCCTAACAGTTTTATCCCCTTGATTTATAAGGGTGGTATCTTCTGTAACAGGTTTGGCAAGATCCACTCCGAAACTTGTCTGGGTCACCATAAATGAACCATAGCTGTTTATAGTGCTAACTGCAAATAATACGGTGGTCAGTAGTTTAAAATATCTTTTCATATCGCCCCCTCTATAATTTTTTCAATAGTCATATAAATAAAAAAGTATGGACTCCATAGGAGGCCATACTTAAAAAAATAGCTCAAAAATAAAAGTGAATATCCACTTTGGCAACTGGCTACCATTTTAAAGGTCCTAAAGTTTTGCGTCCCAAGATTTCTCAAGGTTTGCCGTATATTATTTATTTATAAATAAAATTGTGTTTAGGATGCATTATATCATTAATAGAATACAAATTCAAATTTATTTTAATGAATTTTTAATAGAATTATAATAAAATTAAATTTCACTTATCATTTTATAAGATCTTTACATTATTTTTTTCTTTCTTTAGATCTGTAAAGGGAGATATCAGCTTTTTCAATGAGGTCATCTATTGTTTTCATCGAAGGTTCTAATTTTGAAATCCCTACACTAAAAGTTACATTAAAATTTGTTTTTTTATTTTGAAATGGATATTTTTTTACTTTATTTTTTATTTTTTCCGCAACTTTATTTCCCTCATCTAAGGTAGTATATGGTAGTATCAAAAAGAATTCATCTCCACCATATCTACCAAAAATATCTTCACTCCTAATCTCTTCTTTTATAAGTTGAGCAACAATTTTTAATACATTATCCCCAACTAGATGTCCATAGGTATCGTTGATCATTTTAAAATTATCTAGATCAATGATCAAACAAATCAAATTAATTTTATGCCTCAAAGATTTTGAAAATTCTTTTTCAAACAATATTATAAGGTAATCTCTATTATAGATATCGGTTAATTTATCAACTGTTGAATTATGAAATAATTCTTTATTTTTTTGTAATAGTATTCTAGAATGTTTGTATTCAGAATATTTAGACTTTGAATACATAACAGATAATAGTAAAGCTATTGTTGTTAAAAGTAATATCCTTTGAAGAAAATCTATATTATTTTCATATTCATATTTTGAAAGATCTGATTTTGTAAAGATTATCCAATAATAATCTTTATCACTCTTTATATTGGGATAGATCTTATTATAAGTAAATAAAATATTATTTTCATAGATACTTCCAGAATCATTAATTTTAGTTTGTTTCCATATCTCTGGATATTCATTTTTAAAATTAATATCTTGTTTTTCTTTAAACATGAACCCCCATTCTTTATTTTTTTCATCTGATTTTAAATAATAAGAATAACTATTTATTAAAAAAGATGATCCATCATTTTTAAGTTTTTTATTGATATTATTTAATAATCTTTTACCAAAATAATTTATGATAACGATACCTTTAGTATTTCCATCTAAATCAAATACAGGTGTTGCAAATCTTAGAGTAGGGTTATAAGGTATCTCTATCTTCCCATTTTCTATATTTAGATCAAAATCAGATAAAAAAATATGACCTTTCTCTAAAGAAATACTGTCTTTAAAGTAGTATCTATTAAATTTATTTTGTAGATCTTCTTTTTTTACTATATAAGGATTTCCATTGTTATAATTTATCCTAATTTTTTCCATCCCATTTTTATCGAGATATCTAATTTGACCATATATTTTTTTACTCTTTGAAAATAATAAAAAATCTTTATCGATATCATCTAAATTTTTTATTGTATTATTTAAATATTTATTCAACTGAGAATTTTGAGATAGATAGATTAAATCTGATGAAACACTTACGATATCACTAAGTAAAATATTATGTATTTTTTCTACTTCTATCTTCTCAATACTTCTAATTTTTTTTAAATTTTCTTCACTATTTTTAGTTTTAATAGCAAATAAGATCCAAATACCAATAACAATTATAGGGATAAAAATAATTGATATATATTTGAATTTGAATTTAATTTTTTGATAGTTTAAATTTTTCATAGTTATCTCCATATATTATTTATTTTTTATCATGTGATATTCCAGGGAATAATACATCTAGTATACTATATATATATACTAAAAGATTATAACACATATAGAAAAAAAATAAATAAAAACTAGCCATAAATTGAACTGCTTTAAACTAAAAAAAGAAGGTTAATTAGATATACTGTAATTTTAGGGTAAAATAAAGCTCTTTGTGACCCCCTTAAGGCTCTTTTTGATACCCTTAAGGCTACTTTAGAGCTCTTCACTAATTTTGCCTCTAGATCCCAGCAGTACCAAGGGTTAGAAGGCTTTATTCTAGGGGGTAGATCTATCCTAAATGTATAAATACAAGGGGAAGTTTTTAGAAGGCCCTTAGAGGGCAAATAAGGAGACAAAAGATTATTGACTTCAAATAAAAAAGTATATATAATTTATAAAAATAGTAAATAAAAAATAGATCGTTTGTTTAACAGAACGATCTATTAAAGATATTAAGGGGGATTATATGAAAAAAATAGGGATATTAGGTTTTGGAGCGATTGGACAAAAAATTTATTCTCAAATATTAGAAGAGGGACTCTATGAAGTCGGATTTATATATGAAGCTTTTGAAAATGATAGACTACCAAAAAAGATAAGTATATCTAAATTTCCAACAAAAGAGATCCTTTCCTCAGTGGATCTAGTAGTGGAAGCTACGTATTTTGAAACGGTTTTATCCTATGGCTGTGATATTTTAGAAGTAACTAATCTTTTAGTTATGTCAACTACAGCTTTTGCTAATGAAAGGATAGATAAAGTTATTGAAACAGCTAAAAAAAATAATAAGACTATATATGTTCCACACGGAGCTATATTAGGATTAGATGGGATATTTGATGGACAAAAGTTAATAAATAGTGTAGAAATTATCACTACAAAGAATCCAAAAAGTTTAGGAAGGGAAGATACACAAAAAACAATTTTGTTTGAGGGTTCAACTAGAGAGTTAGCTAAATTAAAACCAAGGAATGTAAATGTCCATGCTGCAATTGCAATTGCAGGAATTGGATTTGATAAAACTGTTTCTAAATTAATATCTGATCCAAGTATTATAGAAAATACACATATTATAACAATAAAAGGAGCAGATTTTGAATTTCAATTATCAATAAAAAGTAATCCTATAGGGAAAGTAACAGGAGCGTATACTCCAATCTCTGCTTATGGTAGTATTAAAAGAATTTTAAAAGATGAAAATGAAACAATTCAAATAGTTTAGAGGAGGATAATATGAAAGATTGTAATCTGTATTGTACAAACTGTAGTAAAAAATTTCCCCTTACAAAGGGTGGATCAAGGTGTGATGTTTGTGGGGAACCTTTAGAAGTAGAGAAGTTCCTTGGGAAAATTAGAGAGGGAAATCCACTTACACAAAAAGTATTAAAAAGATATCAAGAATTTTTTCCATTTTTAGACAAGGAGTTAGACTTTTCCCTTGGGGAAGGCTTTACCCCATTGATTGAAAATAAAAAATTAGCTAATGAATTGGGTATTTCAAAACTTTGGTTTAAAAATGAAACTGTAAATCCAACATGGTCTTTTAAAGATAGAGGAACTGTTACAGGAGTTCTATATGCTCTTTCTCAAAACTATAAAAAAATAGGAACTGTATCAACTGGTAATATGGCAGTTTCTGTTGCTGCCTATGGAAAATTATCAGATCTATCTACATATATTTTTGTTAGTGATACAATTCCAGAAGAAAAACTAAATCCTATAGCAATTCATGGAGCTAATTTAATTAAAGTTATAGGAGATTATGGAGATCTATACTATAAAGCTTTAGAATTAGGAGAAAGAAATGAGGTTTGTTTTATAAATTCTGATTCTCCTTTTAGAGTTTTAGGTTATAAAACTTTAGCTTTTGAAATTTGTGAGCAATTAAACTTTGATATCCCAGATTTTGTTATTATACCAACTGGGGCAGGGGGAAATATTCGAGGAATAATTAAAGGGTTTCAAGAATTTTATGAAAGTGGATATATTACTAAAATACCTAGATTTATATGTGCACAGAGTAAAGGTGTTAACCCTATAGATTTAGCTTTTAGAAATAATGAGGAAAAAATTTCAAGGTTTAAGGATCCAAAAACAATAACTGGTGCCATAGGAAATCCATTTCCTCCTAGTGGAAATAGAGTTTTAAGTCTTCTTAAAAAAACAAATGGATATACAGTAGCTACTACCAATGAAGAAATAATCATAGCACAAAAAAAATTAGCTGAAAATGGATTATTTGTTCAACCTGGATCTGCATGTTCTTACTCTGGTTTAATCCATTTAATTGAAGAGGGTATAATTACTAAAAATGATAGTGTTGCATGTGTTTTAACTGGAAGTGGTTTAAAATATACTGCTATATTTGAAAGACATAATCTTTCCTCTGAAAGGTATGATATAGATAATTTAGATGGTATACTAAAATAATTATCTATATATTGTTTTTTTATAAAAAAACAAACAAAAACCACACCCTTGGTACTATTGACCTTAGTGTGGTTTTTCCCCTATGTTATATAAAGTTTATTTTAGGTGGTTAAGTGTTATTTTATAATTAAATTATTCATTTCTTAAAGCATCGATAGGATTTAACATAGAAGCTTGTCTAGCGGGATAAACACCAAAGACAAGACCAATTAAAGTTGATATAACAGCAGAAATTAACACGATTAAAGGAGAGATAATAGGTGGTATATTTATAAAATAACCTACCATATAAGATATTAGATAACCCATAATAATTCCTAGGATTCCTCCTACCAAAGATAATATAATAGATTCTGTCAAAAATTGAAATAAGATATCTTTTCTTCTAGCTCCTATAGCCTTTCTGATCCCAATCTCTTTTATCCTTTCAGTTACACTGACAAGCATTATATTCATAACTCCAATTCCGCCAACAAAGAGTGATATCCCTGCAACAAATAAGATAAACATATTCAAAGTCTCTAAAATATTTTTTAACTCACTTCCACTTGGGATTCGTTCCTCATAATCATAGATATCAGAATGATTTTTAATTTCTAACTGCTCGATCACCCTTACAAGGGTTTCATTACCCATAAGTGGATTTTTTGGCATTACTATGAGAGTTTCATAATCTTCTTCTCCCATTATCCTTTGCATCTGAGTTAGAGGAATTCGGGCAAAGGTAGGAAGCCTAGAAGATAAACCTATCTCACTAATAGCAGTGTATGGATGTTGAAATACTCCTACAATTATAAACTCTTTAGCCTTTTGTAGAGACCTAAATTCTATATTTATTTTTTTTCCTAGTGGTGTTTGTGTGTTAAATATTTTTTTAGCTGTGAAGTGATCTATTACTACTACAGGGGAGCCTTCTTCATACTCAATATTTAAGATAGGTCTTCCTTCTGTATATACAACCTCATCTATCTTTTCATAATCAAGAGTAGTAGAGTCTACTACAGCCATCCTTTCAATATCTTTTCCTAATTTATTTCTAATTGCTATCCTCTGACGAATGGTTGGTGTTATAGCCATTATTCCATCTACATTATTTTGTATATATTCAATATCATTTTTTTCCAAAGAATATATACTTTTATATTCATCGGCATCTTTATCCACTGTTATTTGATAGACTCCTAATCCACTACTAGCTAAATTACCAGCAATTTTTTTTTCTCCCCCTTTACCAATACCAGACATTGCTATAACTGAGGATATTCCAATAATTATTCCTAACATAGTTAAGAGGGATCTCATCTTATTATTGATTAAAGATTGGATTGAACTTTTAAAAATCTCTATAAAATTCATGATCTATTACCTCGTTTTTTATTAATTTTCCATCATGGAAACGAATAATTCTTTTACAATTTTGACCTAGGTTATCCTCGTGGGTAACCATAACAATAGTTGCACCTTGACGATTTAGTTTTTTAAATATCTCTATTATCTCACCTTCAGATTTAGAATCTAAATTTCCAGTAGGTTCATCAGCCATAATAATTTCTGGATTTCCAACAAGAGCCCTTGCAATGGCAACTCTTTGACATTGTCCTCCCGATAGTTCATTGGGTCTATGATTAGCTCTATTTTCTAGGCCCACACTTTTTAAAGCTTCTAAGGCCCTTTCTTTTCTAGCTTTTGCATGGACACCACTATAAACTAGTGGTAAAGCTACATTCTCCCAAGATTTTAATTTGGGTAAAAGATTAAAAGCTTGAAATACAAAACCTATTTTTTTATTTCTAATATTTGCTAACTCATTGTCATTTAAATTTGAAATATCAATTTTATCTAATTTATAAGTTCCAGATGTAGGAGTATCTAGACAACCTAAAATATTCATCATGGTAGATTTTCCACTTCCACTATGCCCCATGATAGCTACAAACTCTCCACTCTTAATAGTATATGAAACATTATCTAATGCTTTTAATTCTAGATCTCCAGTTTGATATATCTTATCTAAATTAGTGATCTCAATAACTGTTTCTCTATCATTATAATTTATATGATCACTCATTAATTACCTCCTTTACCCTTTCCCTGACCAGTTCCTGTTTTAACTTCTTGTCCATCTTCTAGGGCAGTATATGGATCTTTTAAGATGGATATATTTTCTTCTAAATTATCAACTGCAACTATATTACTGTTACTATCTTTTATATTGATATAATTTTTCTTTATTTTTTTTTCTTTATTTAAAATAAATACATAATAACCTTTTTCATCTTCTAAAATAGAAACTCTTGGAATAGAAACAACATTATCTATAGAACTTATAATTATATCTACAGATGAATTAAAACCAGGACGAAGTTCCTTAGGAAAATTTTCTATGGTAATTTCTACTTCTACATAAGCTTCAGTATCATTTGTAGAAGAACTACTACTAGAAGATGTTGCAGAAGAAAGAGTTGATATCTTATTGACAACTCCATTAAATTCCTTTTCATAGGCATCTGGTTTAATTTTTACTTTTTGTCCTAACAATACACCTTGGATACTATATTCAGGAATATCAGCAACAACAATAAGATCTGATAGATCGGCTATTTCAAATAACTCAACCTCTGTATTGACTCTATAGTTAGCTTCAGCAACCATAGATATAATAGTGCCATCAAATGGACTCTTTATCTCATCTAACATCTTTGATAGTTCCTCTTCGAGGCCCTCAATAGTTAATTTTGATTTTACTACCTCAAATTCTATATCCTCTATCTCAACCTTAGAAGAACCTCCTACCTCAAAGATAGACTGGGCATTTTTTAAATTTCTTTCTAACTGTTTTAAGTTTATTTTTTCTTTTTTTAAATCTCTAATAATAGTATTTTTATCTTCTGGGTCAAAGGTCATGATAACTTTTCCTTTTTCAACATAATCTCCTGCAGTATAAAATACTTCGTCTACTTTTAAAGGTTTATCTACATATACTAACTTTGTATCTCTAGCTTCTATAACTCCGTCAGCTTCAACTATCTTTTTAAATGTAGATTTTTTTACATTAAATATTTGATATTCTTTTGATATGTCTTTCTTTTCAGAATTTTTATAGTATACAGCACCTATTATTACTCCTAGAATTATTAGCCCTACTATTACTTTCTTCATCTTACCTCCTGTATTGTATCTCATATATAAATGCAGTCAATTCATTTTCTTTTTTTTCTAATGCAATGGAATTTATAATATAGTCTTCATATTTTTCTATATAGTTTATATATGTTTCATTTCCTTGTTCATAGTTTAATTTATATATCTTATAGGTCATCTCATCTACTTCATCTTGGAGTCTCAGGTTGGTAATTTCTTTTAGGAGGGAGTTATATTGATTAAAATATTCATCCTTTTGATTTTTTATATTTTTAATCAATTTTTGTTTCTCCATCTGTAAACGTTCTTTTTCTACCTCATAAGTTGCAGAGGTATCATCATATTCAAATAGAGTTTTATCAAAACTAATCCTCATCAACCAACCATTATTTTTAACATCATAGAAAGTTCCAGCACTAAGGTTTGCCCATTTATTGTCATAGGTTGAATATTTTTTATTTTCATCTACCAAATCTATAGCAAGATCTATATTTTCTATGGATCTGTCACCGATCTTATTTATATCATCTATATTAAGTTTTTCTAATTTTGTATAGTCTATTTTAGAATCTATTTTCAAATTAAAATTTGTTTCAAAAGTTTTTTCTATTTGGACTAGATCAAGGTTTAGTTGTTCTATATCATTATTTAAATTTTTTAAACGCATCTTTGAATATTTATAGTCTAATTCTGAGGATTGCCCTGTATTAAATTTTATTTTTAACTTTGCCGCATCAGCTTCTAAACTAGGTAATAATCCTTTTTTTAATTTTAACTCCAGTCTCGTATCCATTAAAGTTTTGTAAAGGTCTACCAGTGACAAAATTTCTTCCTCCATCCTCTCATCTTCGGAATTTAGTCGGATGATCTCATCTATGGTAAATAAATTTTGATTATATTTTTTTTCTCCATAGAAGATATCTTTTAAATTTTTTTCGACTCCAAACAACTGTTTATTCTCACCATTATATTCTACGTCGTATCTTCCTTCATATTTAAAAAAATCATATGAAGCTGAGATATCTCCTGTAGTTCTCCTCTCATTTACATCATCTGTTACACTTCCACTTCCATCTATATCGATACCATCTCTATCTATCCTCTCTATTTTTTTATTCTCAATAGATAATTGTTTTTGCTCTAGAGTACGATACTTTGCAGAATATCCATCTCGTTGTAGCTGAACAATAAGTTGATCTAGAGTTGATCCATAGGATTGAAAGCATATGATTAATGCTCCTACAAGTATACCTAACTTTTTCAAAATGTTACCTCCTTTTTATAAAATCCAATAAAAATACCTACTAAATTTAGTAAGTATTTTTGCTGGCTATTAAAATATATAGTAGTTTTGTGAAGATCCTGTGAAGATTTAAATTTTTTATATTTCTTCTGAAAATATATTATCGATTATCTTTAATCCATCTATGGCGGAACTAGTTATCCCACCGGCATATCCTGCACCTTCACCAATTGGATATAATCCCTTTGTACTTATAGATTCCCCCAATTCATTTCTAGTTATTTTAACTGGAGCAGAGGTTCTAGTCTCAGGCCCTACTAGGAGAGCTTCATTTGTTATAAAGTTAGACATCTTCTTCCATTGATGGAAAGCTAACTTTATATTTTTGTTTATCACATCTGGAAAAAATTCATTTAAATTGTGAGATTTCATCCCCATAGGATAACTACTCTTTGGTAGAGAGGTAGATTTTTTATCTTTCATAAAGTCTACGACTCTTTGTGACACTCCCCCATAGTTTCCAACTGTATTATATGCATCTTTTTCTAACTTTTCTTGATATTCCATCCCACTAAATAGATGATCACCAAATTCATTTGCTTTAATTCCAACTGCGATAGCAGAGTTACTAAACTCCCCGTCTCTCTTAGAATAACTCATTCCATTGACTAAACTTGTATTTTTTTCAGAGGCAGCATTGACTATGACTCCCCCTGGACACATACAGAATGAAAATGTTCCTCGATTCTCTGCCTTATTGTTATATGTCATACTGTATGTAGCAGCTTCTAAATTTTCATGGTCAGCAAACTTTCCATATTGCATCTTATCTATTGTTTTTCTTGGATGTTCTATCCTTGTTCCCATGGCAAATGGTTTATTTTCCATAAATACATTATTTTTATCTAACATCCTATAGGTATCTCTAGCACTATGACCTATAGCTAATACTAGGTGCTCTACCTCTACTCTATCTTTTTTTCCCTGAGATATTATATCTATACCAACTACCTTATTATTTTTTATAATGACATTTTCAACTAAAGTATCGAAATAGAATTGTCCCCCTAGTTGTATTATCTTATCTCTTAGATTTTTTGTTACAACTTTTAAAATATCAGTTCCTATATGTGGCTTATAATCCCACATAATTTCTTTTTGAGCTCCTAGTTCTATAAAAGTTTCAAATACATGGGTAATATATTCACTCTTTACTCGGGTATTTAATTTTCCATCGGAATAAGTTCCTGCTCCCCCCTCACCAAATTGTATATTAGAATTTATATCTAAAATATCATTTTCGTAGAAGTTATCTATAGATCTATCCCTTTCATCTATTTTTTGTCCCCGTTCAAAGATAATAGGTTTATATCCATATTCACATAACCTAAGTGCTGCAAATAATCCTGCAGGCCCACTTCCTATAACTCCTATAGTTCCCTTTAAATTTTTGGATCTTCTAGGTTTTATTAAGAGGGCCTTTGGTTTAGTAAGCCATCTATGACCTTCTAAGTTTATATCTTTTTTAAAGGTTAATTCTAAATTATATAAAAATTTGATCTGAGTTTTTTTCCTCGAATCAATGGAACGTTTTATATATTCTATATGGACAACATTGGATAGATCTATCCCCTTATTCATAAGTTCATTTTTTATTGCTCTGTCTTGATCTTTTTCTATAGGAATCATTATATTATTTAATACAGCTTTCATCTTTCACCTCATTAATTATTTTTACATATTATTATATCATATTTAAAATATATCTTTTTTCATATTTTTTTCATATAATAAAATAAAAATACATAGGAAATGATCCTGTGTATTTTTATTAAAAAAAATTATTTATTTAAAAATTCTAATATAATTTTACATAGGATAGAAGTAGCTTTTTCAAATATATCTTCATCTACATTAAATTTAGGATTATGTAGACTCTTAACGATATTTTTTGAAATGTTTTTTGTTCCTAAAAAAATATAAGCACCAGGTACTGCCTTTAAAAAAAAGCTAAAATCTTCCCCACCCATAGATGGATCTTCTATTGAAATAATACTATCTTCTAATTTATATTTTTT
>Ga0316197_10000725_pt1 | contig 23088 bp, 14 predicted proteins | sample OudBiesiAoxic_MG_FD_204939 | JGI IMG/M metagenome (GOLD analysis project Ga0316197, IMG submission 204939) | Coastal sediment microbial communities from Oude Bieten Haven, Netherlands - site A oxic | ecosystem: Environmental > Aquatic > Marine > Coastal > Sediment | place: Netherlands... | reverse complement strand
AAATTGGTCCGGCCGTAGGGGACGGCGGCGATCCCGTCGCTCAGCGCAGGCGAGGCGATCACGCGCCACATTCCCTTGTTCTCCGGATTGAATCCACCGCACTCCCACAGCAGCTTACCGTCTTCGACCGCGTGGCCAGTCAGGTGGTCGGCACCCCAGGTGACGATCACCTCGGCGCCATCCTCACCCTTCGCCAGGATCGGCGTCGTGTAGGCCTGGTCGCTCTCCTTCTCGTTCTTGTAGTTCCGATCCGCCTTCCACGCGACCTCCCCAGTCTTGCGGTCGAAGGCAGCCAGGTACGAATTCCCCTCATGGATGACGGGCACGACCACGTTCGCACCAGCGAGGACTGGCGACGAGCCAAGCGGCCACCACAGCGTGTCCTCCCCCCACCGCTCCTGGAGGTTGACCTCCCATTTTTTCTCCCCGGCATGGGTGAGCGCCGCGAGCCGACCGCTCTGGAAATACACATAGACATGATCCGCGTCCACCACGGGCGAGGGGTTGCTGGTGCTACCGTTCTTGTGCTCGCGCTGCCCCTTGCGATCCTTGCCCAGCACTTGCTCCCATTGCTTCTTCCCCTCTAAATCGATGCACAGCACGCTGTCATGATCGTCGATCGGCACCGTCAGGAAGACCCTGTCGCCATACACCGTCGGTGTCGAACTCCCCTTGCCCGGCAGCTCCATCGACCAGGACAAATTTTTCTCGAGCGAGAAATCGGTCGGAAATCCCCCCCCTGGAACAACCCCGTTGCCGGCTGGTCCACGCCACTGTGGCCAGTTGTCAGCAAGGGCGCTGCCGCAGGCAGAAAGGCCGAGAATCGAACAGATCAGAAGTCGCGTCGTCATATGGTGGATACCATCGCAAGCCAAGGCGGGCATCGCAACCGGCATTCCACCCCAAACCGACCTCCCCTTGACCACAACGAATCACCCCTCTAGTGTGCGCCACCCAAAAGCCCTCATATATTTAGGATAATCAGGGCCACCATAAATATTTACCGAGGTTAAAAATAAAGGCATGTCAAAAACCCTCATCATTGCGGAGAAGCCCAGCGTCGCCACCGATCTATCGCGGGTGCTCGCTAAGGAATTGGGTAAATTCGAGAAGAAGAAAGACTACTTCGAGAATGACAAGGCGATCATCTCCTCGGCCATTGGCCACCTGGTGGAATTAAAAATGCCCACCACTGCGGATGGCAAGAAGCTCCCCTGGGGGTTCAACCACCTGCCACACATCCCAGACCGGTTCGAGCTGCAGCCGATCGAGCGCAACGAATCGCGCCTCAAACTCCTCATCCGCCTGATGAAGAAGAAGGAAGTCACGGAGATCATCAACGCCTGTGACGCCGGCCGCGAGGGTGAGCTGATCTTCCGCTACCTGATCGACATGGCGGGGGTCAAAGATAAGAAGATCAAACGACTCTGGATGCAGTCGATGACCAACCAGTCGATCCTCGATGCCTACCAGAAATTGCGCGATGACAGCGAGATGCTCCCGCTGGCCGACGCCGCGATCTGCCGCTCAGAGAGCGACTGGTTGATCGGGCTCAACGGCACCCGTGCCCTGACAGCCTACAACTCGCGCAATGGCGGCTTCAACGTCACCACCGCCGGCCGCGTGCAGACACCGACCCTCGCGATCCTCGCCGAGCGCGAAGTCGAGATCCGCAACTTTGTCCCCGAGGGCTACTTCGAGGTCCACGGTGACTTCAAAGTCGAGGCTGGCAACTACGCCGGGCGCTGGTTCCGTGAAGGCTTCAAGAAAGATCCCGAGAAGGAGCACGGCCGCGCCGAACGCATCTGGACGGTCGAGGAGGCAAACGCCATCCGCGAGCGCTGCGAGGGCAAAGACGGGATCGTCGAGGAAGTCAAGAAGCCGTCCAAACAGGCAGCCCCGCAGCTATACGACCTCACCAGCTTGCAGCGCGAGGCCGGCAGCCGTTTTGGATTTAGCGCCAAGCGCACCCTCCAGCTCGCCCAGGCGCTCTACGATCGCTACAAACTCCTCACCTACCCGAGGACCGATTCGCGCTACCTACCGGAAGACTACATCAAGACCGTCGAGGAGCACATGGGCGAGTTCGAGCGAGCCAAACCCAATGCGGCCTTCCCGAAAGAGATCTGCGGGTTCGCTGGCAATATCCTGAAGAACAAGCGCATCACCAACAGCAAGCGCATCTTCAACAACGCCAAAATCAGCGATCACTTCGCGATTATCCCGACCGGCAAGATCCCAGCAGGGGGGCTCGAGGAACCGGCACAGAAGCTCTACGATCACGTCCTGCGACGTTTCCTGGCAGTCTTCTACCCGGCGGCGGAATTCGAGAATACGAACCGGATCACCCGCATCGGCCAGGACGCGTTCAAGACGGATGGCAAGATCCTCATCGTCCCGGGCTGGCTCGAGGTCTACGGTCGCAAGCCGGGCGTCCCCGACGGCAAGGACGAGCTGGTGCCTGCCAAGGATGGCGAGAAGTCGCTGGCGGTCGCCGTCGAGGTCCAGGAGAAGGTCACCAAACCGCCAGCACGCTACTCGGAATCGACCCTCCTCAGCGCGATGGAAACAGCAGGCAAGCGGGTCGATGACGACGAGCTCCGCGAGGCTATGAGCGAGCGCGGCCTAGGCACACCGGCGACCCGCGCCGCCACCATCGAAGGGCTGATCAACCAGAAATACATCGAGCGCAACGAGCAGAACAAGCGCGAGCTGATCACGACCAACAAAGGGATCGCCCTCATCCAGCAACTGCAAGACATCGGCCTCGAGGTGCTCGGGTCGCCCGAGATGACCGGGGACTGGGAATTCAAACTCAAGCAGATGGAGCATGGCGAGCTGGATCGCGACACCTTCATGTCGGAGATCAAGTCGGTCACGGAGAAGCTCGTCCGGCGCACCCAGGACTACACCCAGGAACTGATCGCCAAGCAGTATCCGGATATCAAAGTCCCCTGCCCGATCTGCCACGCGGACTCGCTCAAGCAGACCGACGGCACCTACGAGTGCCACGACACCACGTGCAAGTTCCGCACCAAGAAGTTCGTCGCCAGCCACCAGATCACCGAGGCGGAGGCGAAGGATCTGTTCACCAAGGGGGCGACCGATTACATCACCAACTTCAAGAGCCGCTTCGGCCAGGACTTCACCGCCGCCCTCGTGCTCACCGACGACTTCAAGGTCACGTTCAAATTCGAAGGGGACGACGAGAAGGCCAAGGAGCTCGACAACCTCAGCGATGAGCAGGTGATCTGCAAGATCCCCAACCCCGAGACCGGGGAGGAGGTCAAGATCTACGAGACGGACGCCGCCTACCTCGCGCCGGAACTCGCGAAAAAGAAGAGCGCGACCGGCATCCGTATCAGCAAGACTCTGCTCGAACAGGAGATCTCCACCGAACAGGCGAAGAAGCTATTCACCGAGGGCAAGACCGACCTGCTCACGGACTTCGTCTCGAAGAAGAAGGGCAAGCGCAAATTCAGCGCCTTCCTCAAGCTCAACCTGGAGACCGGGAAGATCGACTGGGAGTTCCCGCCAAGGGCGAAGAAGGCCGCCAAGAAGAAATCCGCGAAGAAGAAGACCGCCAACGCGAACGAGGGAGCCGAGTAGCCCCTCCGCCACACTCCTTAGACTTCCGCCAGCATCACCTAGACCCAGCAGCCTCACCCAGCGACCGGCAACACCCCCGCCCCCACCGCGAGCCAAATCCAAATGCACAACGCGCCCCCGTGGGTAGACCGAAAGTGCCAAAACTTCTCCACTCCTGGCCCTACCTGAGCGCGCTGCTCGGGGGCGCCCTGCTATCGCTCTGCTACCCACCCCACGACCACTCGGGTTTCGTCTGGGTGTTCCTCATCCCCCTGCTTGCCGCCCTGTGGCTCCCTCCGGTGCAGCCCAGGTTCCCGCGGCTCCGAGGTGCGCTGCTCGGCTATCTCTTTGGCCTAGCTTTTTTTGGACTGACCTTCGGCTGGTTTCGCGTCGTCCACCCGGCGGCGATCACCATCGTCTTCTACCTAGCGCTGTTCCCAGCCGCCTTCGGCGCCGTCGCCGCCACCATCGGCCGCCCGGGCGACGCGCAACTCTGCCCGCCTGCCCGCGAGCGTGACACTAGCAAATGGCCCGGTACCATCGCCGCCGCCGGGGTCAGCATCCGCTGCGCTACCCTCAACGCCGCGACCTGGACGGGTCTCGAATGGCTGCGGGGCACACTCTTCACCGGATTCGGCTGGAACGGTCTCGGAGTGGCCTTCCATGACGACCTCCTCGTCCTCGCGCAAGCCGCCGACCTCATCGGCGTCACAGGACTCTCGTTCCTGGTCGTCTTCTCCGGCACGATCTTCGCCGCCACCCTCCGCCGCCTGCAGCTCGAGATCCGCAGCGCCACGATGCGGCCACACCTCGACTTTGCGATCGCCGTCCTGCTCATCATCGCCTTCTTCTTCTATGGCATCGCAAAAACGACAGTCCGACCAGCCGCCGATCCCCTCGAACTCGACGCACTGCTCGTCCAGGCCAACATCCCCCAGGAGGAGAAGTGGGACCAGGCCTACGTCAAGGAGATCTACTCGATCTACCAACGCCTCACACTCCCGATCGTCTCCACTGGCGAGGTAGACCTCGTCGTCTGGCCGGAGGCCGCGCTGCCGCTGGAGTATTACTACAATCACCAATTCCACCAGACCTACTTCAACCAGCTGCTGGCTGAGAACGATTTCTCCCTCATATTCGGGACCAACGAGAACGCGGTCGGCGAGGGCTACTTCAACTCGATCATGAGCATGCGCGGAAACATCGACAGCATGCAATCCTACCGCAAGGTCCACCTCGTCCCCTTCGGCGAATACGTCCCCTTCCGCGGCAAGATCAAACCCCTCAACTTCCTCGAAGAACTCATCGGTGGCGACTTCGATCGAGGCACCAGCACCGAGCCACTAGCGCTAACAAAACCAGAACCTTTCACCCTCATCCCGACCGTCTGCTTCGAGGATACCATCGGCCGCCTCACCCGTAAATTTGTGCGCCCGGGTCCCCAGCTGATCGTCAACTGCACCAACGACGGGTGGTTCGGCGAATCTCCCTGTGCGTTACAGCACATGGCCAACGCCAAGTTCCGCTGCATCGAGTTGCGCCGCCCGATGGCGCGCGCCGCCAACACCGGCGTCACCTGCATCATCGACGAGACCGGCTCGCTCGACGACCGCCGCCAGCCCGGGTACGACCCGCGCCTGCTCACGGATGGCGGCCCCGGCGCCAACACTTTCATCGAGGGCTTCATGGCGACCAGGATCGCCCTCGACCGCAACCCGCCGATCACATTCTATGCGCGATTTGGCGACCTCTTCTCGATCGCTTGTGGAATCGGGGCCCTAGCCGCTCTCATTTCGCCCTTCCTCCGGCGGATCCCACAGGGTAGAGGCAGCGGCCAGTAGGCACTCGGCCTGGTTCAGCCTCGCTGTCCAATTCGACTCCAGGCGGGGGTAATCAGTCACAGAGATGCCAATTCTTCCGCCCAGCCCCCTCGCCCTCGCCATTGCTCTCGGCGCGCTTTTCGTTTCATCTGCGAGCGCGACGGGCAAGATCGAATTCAACCGCGACGTCCGCCCGATCCTTTCCAACAACTGCTTTTACTGCCACGGGCCGGACCAGCACAAGCGTAAGGCGAAGCTGCGCCTAGACACCCCCGAGGGAGCGACCGAAGACCGCAATGGCTCGCGTGCGATCGACCCGCAGGACCTTGCCGGCTCAGAGCTCATCATGCGGATCTTCGCCAGCGATCCCGAGGAGGTGATGCCGCCACCCGATACCCACCAAGTATTGACGGCCGCCGAGAAGCAGGTTCTCAAAGAATGGGTCGAGCAGGGGGCCGAATACCAGGACCACTGGTCGTTCATCCCCCCGCAGAAGACACCGGCCCCCGAATCGACCTCGGCCAACCCGATCGACGCGTTCATACTCGAGCGCCTGGGCGACGCCGAGCTCCAAGCGCAGCCGGAGGCCGACCGGCCGACGCTGATCCGCCGTGCAAGCTTCGACCTCACCGGGTTGCCGCCGACCCCTGCCGAGGTAGACGCCTTCGTAGGCGATGCCTCGCCCGACGCCTATGAGAAGCTGGTCGACCGCCTGCTCGCCAGCCCCCACTTCGGCGAGCGCATGGCGCTCGAATGGATGGATGCCGCGCGCTACGGCGATTCCTCAGTGATGCACGCCGACGGCCCGCGCGACATGTGGCCATGGCGCGACTGGGTGATCCAAGCCTACAACGACAACATGCCGTTCGACCGCTTCACCGTCGAACAGATCGCTGGCGACCTTCTGCCCGACGCCACCACCAGCCAGAAGATCGCCAGTGGATTCAACCGCAACCATGCCACCTCCGATGAGGGAGGAGCCATCCCCGAGGAGCTGCGCGTCAGCTACGTCGTCGACCGGGTCAAGACAACCAGCACGGTCTGGCTCGCGCTCAGCATGGAATGTGCGCAGTGTCATGATCACAAATACGACCCGGTCTCCCAGGAGGACTACTACCAGTTCTTCGCCTACTTCAACAACACCACCGACCCCGGCATGCAGACCCGCAATGGCAACCAGGCACCCGTCGTCAAGGTGATCGCCCCCGAGGCCGAGCGTGAGATCGATGCAGCCGCCGCGCGGCACAGCGAGGCGACCACGCAACTGGACGCGCACAAGAAGGCGGCCGAACCCGCGTTCGAGACCTGGCTCGCGGGAGCAGAGAAGGACTCGGCGCGACGATCGCCCGAGCCAGCCGGCCTCGCCCATCACTTCCCGCTGACCGAGCGCAAAGGCGATCAGGTTACTGACACAATCGCAGGCAAACAGGGCAAACTCGCTGGCGAGTTCCTTGCAGCCAAACGCGAGGGCAGCGATCGCGGCCTCCGCTTCGATGGCAAGAACAGCTTCACTTTCGACGATCATCCGAAACGCGGGCGCGACCAGCCGTTCACCTTCTCGGGCTGGCTCAAGCTACCTCGAAATTCCGGCGGCTCGATCTTTGCCCGCATGGACGTCGGCAATCGCTACCGCGGCTACGACTTCTGGGTCCAGGGACGCAGCGTCGGGACGCACATCATCAGTTCGTGGCCCGACGATGCCCTCAAGGTGGTGAGCAGCGAATCCCTCGAGCCGAACCAGTGGCAACATGTCGCGATCAGCTACGACGGATCGTCGAAACCGGAGGGAATCAAGATCTACATTGACGGGAAGCTTGTCAGCAACAAGGTCGAGCAGAACAGCCTCCAGGGTCCGATTGCGACCGATACCCCTTTCCGTATCGGAAGCCGCTCGCAGGGAGGGAATTTCAATGGCGCCGCCGATGACCTCCGCATCTACAATCGCGCCCTTTCCGGGGAGGAGGTCGGCCGGCTGATGGGAGACCCGATCGCCCCGATCCTCGCCATCCCCGCGGAGCAGCGCAGCGAGGAGCAGCACAAGCAGTTGCGCGACCATTACTTCACCACATCTGACAGCACTTTCGCCGCGCTCCTCGCCGAGGCTGACAAGCTGGGCGCGGTGGAGAAGAATCTGCGCGACCAGCACAAGACGACCTCCATGATCATGCAGGACGAGGTGGAGAACCCGCGCATGACCTACGTCCTCGACCGCGGCCAGTACGACTCGCCGATCAAAGACAAGGTCATCCCGGCGGGCGTCCCGGCGGCACTTGGGCAGGTGCCGGATGAGGCCCCCGCCAACCGCCTCGGCCTGGCGCGCTGGCTCACCGATCCTGCCCACCCACTGACCTCGCGTGTCGCCGTCAACCGCCTGTGGGCAATGTTTTTCGGCACCGGGATCGTCAAGACCACCGGCGACTTTGGCAACCAGGGCGAATGGCCGAGCCACCCGCAACTTCTCGACTGGCTGGCTGTCGATTTCACAGAGAACGGCTGGGATCTCAAGCGCACGATCAAGCAGATCGTCACCTCCGACGCCTACCGCAGGAGTTCGGCGAGCACGCCGGAACTGCTCGAGGCCGATCCAGAGAACCGCCTGCTCGCACGCGGACCACGCTTCCGGCTCCACGCCGAATTCATCCGCGACAATGCCCTCGCCGTCTCCGGCCTACTCGTCCCGACGATCGGCGGCCCCGGCGTCAAGCCCTACCAGCCCGCCAACATCTGGAACGAGGTATCGCTCAACGGCGGCCTGCGCTACCCGCAGGACAAGGGCGAAAAACTCTACCGCCGTTCCATGTATACCTATTGGAAGCGCAGCGCCCCGATGCCATCCATGCTCATCTTCGATGTACCGACACGGGAGATGTGCAGCGTCCAGCGACCGCGTACTAACACGCCCTTGCAAGCGCTGGTCACACTCAATGACCCACAGTTCGTCGAGGCCGCACGCGTGCTCGCCGAGCGCCTGATCAAGGAGGGCGGCGAAACCACCGATTCCCGCATCGATCTGGCCTTCAGGTTGGTGACGGCCCGGCACCCGAATCCGCGCGAGATCGAAATTCTCAAAAATACCCTAGCGCTACAGCGAGAGAAATTTGAGGCGGACACGGCGAGGGCGGATGCGTTCCTCAAGGTCGGCGAGTCCAAACGGGACGGATCGATCGATCCGGTCGAACACGCCAGCTGGACGGTGATCGCCCAGATGGTCCTCAACCTGGACGAATCCGTCACCCGCGGCTAGCAATCGCAAGCATCGCCGCTTGCATGCCTCGGCCCCCCTCCCTATCAGTCGTGGACTCGATGTTCACGCTCGCCCCCGTTGAAAAATGATCCGCCGCCTCCCCAGCGGTAGGAAACTTGTCCTCCTCTACCTCGCGCTGCTGGCGGTCTCCCACCTCTGCAAGCCCTTCCGCAGTCCCACCGGGCCGCTGGCGCCAGAGCAGCATCGGACGACGCTCGGCGAGCTCGAGCTCGCCTACCGCGATCTACCCGCCGACCGTCCAGAGGCGCCGGTGCTCGTGTTCATCCACTCGAGCCCGTGGAAGCCGTCAGCCTGGGAAGACCTCCTGCCAGAGCTCCGCGGGAGGTACCGCCTCATCGTCCCCGATCTCCCCGGCTTCGGCGCATCCACCACGAAGGTCGACGGATACTCGATCGAGGCCCAGGCCAAGAACGTCCTTGAGCTGCTCGACCACCTCAAGGTCAGAAGAGCCCACCTGCTCGGCGACGGGCTCGGCGGGGGCGTCGCCCTCAGCGTGTACGCCGCAGCACCGGAGCAGGTCGAATCACTGACACTCATCTCGACCCACGGCGTCCAAGAGCTCGAACTGCTCGGCGACTACACCCTCAACCATGCAGTCCATGGCGCCCAACTCTTCTATGCATGGTTGTTCTACGAGGGCACGCCTAACTTCGGCCTGTTCGACCGGGCTCGCTACAACCTCTCCTACGCCCGAAGCTACTACGAGACGGACCAGCGCCCGCTGCGCAACATCCTAGGCACCGTCGATGTCCCGACGCTCATCATCCACGGCGAGCGGAACCTCCTCGTCCCACTCGCGACGGCCAAGGAACATGCGCGCTTGGTACCGCACAGTCAGACAGAGTTCCTTCCCGATGCCGGCCGGGAGGTCCTGGCCAACCACACGGGGGAGTTCGCCCCGGCGCTGATCACGTTCATCGACGAGGCGTCGGACACAGGCGCCCCGACCCGCAGCGACTCCACTCCAGAACGGGCCAGTGCTTCGACCGCCCCCTTTGACTACCACAGCTACGATGGGGATCTGCAACGCCGCGCCCTCTTCATTGTCATCCTCCTCGCCATCGCCACCCTCGTCAGCGAGGATATCACGTGTATCACCGCGGGGCTGCTCGTCTCACAGGGCGCAATCGGTTTCCTCCCTGCTACCCTCGGCTGCTTCCTCGGCATCTTTATCGGGGATACCTGCCTCTACCTGATCGGACGCATCCTCGGCGTGCGCGCCCTGCGCATCCCTCCACTCAAATGGTTCGTCGACGCCCAGAAAATCGAGCGCAGCAAGAAATTCTTCGACCGCTACGGTCCATTCCTCATCGTTGTCACGCGCTGGATCCCCGGGATGCGCATCCCGACCTATGTCGCCGCCGGGATGTTGAAACTGAATTTCTTCAAGTTTCTCATCTACTTCCTGTGCGCGGCGATCATCTGGACACCGGTGCTCGTCGGTGTCTCGACCTTCATCGGCGAACGCCTGCTCGGCTGGCTGCACCGCTTCGAGCAACATGCCCTGCTCGTGCTCGTGCTGACGATCGCCGCCGTCCTGTTCCTCGTCCACCTCGCGCTGGCCCTCGCAACCCACCGCGGCCGCCAGTTGCTCAAAGCGAAATGGTACCGCCGCCTCCACTGGCAATACTGGCCAAGCTGGCTCAAGCGGCTCCCCCTCATCCCACACCTGATCCAACTCACCCTCAAACAGCGCCGGCTCCCGAACAGATCGGCTCCACCCATCGACCACCGGCCGATCCTCTCCCTCACCGGCGACGGCAAGCGCACCCTCGAGTTCCTGATCTTGGACGACACGGAGACCCGCCACCACGCCCGAGTCCTACTCGAGAAGCATACCGGATCCCTCGACGACGTCCCCGAGGACGGCGAGATCATCGAATTCCCGGAAGCCCGGAGGGTGGATCCGCACCAGAGCTACCGGCAATACCTCCGCGAGCAGGCTACGATGTGGAAATAGAGCCAATCCCTAGAGTGATCCTCCAGGGGAACTCAGATCCGCAGCAACCGTGCCGCGATTCTCAAAAAAACCTGCGCCAATCTCCAGAATCTGCGGTTAGGATGCTTCGCCAAGAAACCCACTACCATGAAAAACCGCACGCTAGGGAACACCAACTATCAAGTATCCGAAATCGGCTTCGGAGCCTGGGCAATCGGCGCCGACTGGGGCGAAGTCAGCGAAGCCCAAGCCCATGAGGCACTCAATGCCGCCATCGATGCCGGCATGAACTTCATCGACACCGCCGACGTCTACGGGTTCGGACGATCTGAAAAGATTGTCGGCGAAGTGGTCAATAGCCGTCCCGAGAAGATCACCATTGCGACCAAAATGGGGCGCGGCAGCAAGCATTGGGACGACGGCTACGACGAGATCGCCAAGGCCGCCGAACGTTCCATCAAGAACTTAGGGGTCGAGCAGCTCGACCTCGTCCAACTCCACTGCATCCCGACCGGAACCCTCAAGGCCGGCAGGGCCTTCGAGAACCTGCAGAAGATCAAAGACGCGGGTCTCATCAAGCACTTCGGTGCCAGTGTCGAGACCATCGACGAGGCACTCTTCTGCATCCGCAGTAGCGCCGCGACCAGCTTGCAAATCATCTTCAACATCTTCCGCCAACGCATGATCAGCGGCATGCTGCGTGCCGCCAGAGTCAACAAGGTCGGCCTGATTGCGCGCGTCCCGCTCGCCAGCGGCCTTCTCACCGGCAAATTCACGCTCGACCACTACTTCAGCGACGACGACCACCGCAACTACAACGCCAACGGAAAGGTCTTCAACGTCGGCGAAACCTTCGCCGGAGTCCCGTTCACCACTGGGATCGAATTCGCCCTCGAGATCGAGGAGATGCTCAGAGACGAATGCCCTGGTGCCACACTCGCACAAAAGTCTCTGCGCTGGATCCTCGATCACGAGGCGATCAGCACGGTGATCCCTGGCGCCAAGAGCGCGGAACAGGCAAAGGAGAACGCAGCCGCCGCCGCTCTACCGCCACTATCCGAGGATGCCCACGCCAAATTGGCCGCGCTCTACGAGGCGAAAATCGATCGCGAGGTCCGCGGGGTCTATTGAGCTGGCCGGCAACTCCAGCTTCCGCCCTTCATTCCCTGACCCAGCGCAATACCGCCAGTTCCGCTGCGGATCTTGCAGAATCGCCAAATTAGATATTTCCACCTCTCGCCATCCTGTAATAAGATTTGATTAATTCTACTAATATAAAGCATTATGAAACCGAGCCTCATCTCAAATCTTCTACCGCTCGCAGTCACAGCTGGTCTGCTCTGCTCCATCACGACCTCGGCGGCCGAGGACGACCTCTCGGGCAAGTGGACCTCCATTATTGAAGGCTTCGGCGGCCAGACGAACACTGGATTCCTAACACTACGCCAAGATGGGGGTGCGCTCCAGGGGAGCCACGAAGACGGATTCGGCGATTCCGAGATCGAGGAAGGTAGAGCCGAGAGCGGTGCCGTCAGTTTCAAGATCACGCGCGAGTTTGGCGACCGGAAGATGGTGACGGCATTCTCAGGCAAAACAGAAGGCAAAGCGATTATAGGCACCATGACGATCGACGGCCGTGATGGCCCTCGCGAGATGAAGTGGGAGGCCTACCGCACCCCTGAGATCGATCCGACAGGGCTGTGGAAGTGGAAGTCGACCAGCGGGCGCGATGGGGCTGAGCGCTCCAGCTGGGTCAAATTGAAGCACGCGAAAGGCGAACTCACCGGAACCTATCGCACTGAGCGCGGCGAAGTGGCGATCAAAGACCCGACCCTCGACGGCAAGATGATTTCCTTCAAGGTCGAGCGAGGGTTCGGTGACCGTGTCTCTGCCACTGAATACAAAGGCACACTAGACGGGACAGGGATCAAGGGGTCGATCAAATCACGCCGTGGGGACGAGCAGCGCGAGACCGAGTGGAGCGCCTCCCGGGACACACCGGCCGCCGATCCGCTCGGCACCTGGGCCTGGACCACACGCTGGCGCCGGGACGGAGAAGGCTTCGAGAGCATGCTCACAATCGAGAAGGAAGGAGAGACACTCTCGGGCAGCTTCACCGGCCGCAGCGGCGAAGCGCCGATCGAGAACCCGAGGCTCGAGGGCAATATCCTCAGCTTCGAAGTCACCACCGAGAACGACCGGGGCAGCTTCACCTCATCTTTCCGCGGAGAGATCGACGGGGACACCTTCGAACCAGTAGTCGCGACGCGGTTCGGCGATCGGGAGATGAAACGCTCGATCACCGCAACGCGCGTGCTCCCAGCTGCCAAGCCGGTCGGGATCTGGAAATGGACGGATCGTCGCCGCCGCGGTGGAGAGGAATCGGAGAGCGTGCTCACCTTGAAGAAATCCGATGACGGCCAACTCGGAGGTACCCTCAGCCGGGGTGATTCCGAATCACCGATCGGAAATCTGAAGCTTGAGGACAACGAGATCTCATTCACCAGCGAACGCCGCTGGCGCGACAATTCGGTCACCATCCGCTACCAGGGCACCATCCGCGGCGACGAAATCAAGGGGACTACCCAGATGGGCGGTAGTGATGCGAGCACTGCCGCTTGGGCCTCGTTCTGGTCCGCGCAGCGATCGGAGTAGCGCTTGCCTCGACCGTCGCCACGCCGGGCGAAACTGAGACTGACTGAAGGACGATTTTGGAGTTCGGACAACGGTGGATTGGAGGCATTGATGGGGGCTCTGCTAGACGGCGCGCTGGAATAAGTCCGGGCGTTTGAGGGCGCCCGCGATCCAAAGCGGCGCTGAGCCACGCACTTCCCATCGGCAAGCTCGATCGAGGAGGTCTGGACGGTAGGCTCCCAAGATTTCGCCAAAATCGCGGCATTCGGCCCTGACTCCTCGCCCAATTCCAATTGCTGCTGGATCGATGCCACGCCAACGAGATGACCGTAGTGGTTGCGGATTCAAAATTCGCGGTTTAAAACCCGCCGCCCGAGCCGATAGTCCCGGGTGCGCGACCTCCTCCCAACCGAACGCCCAACCCTCGTCCTCGCTCCGATGCAGGACGTGACCGACCTCGCGTTTATGCGCACGATGCACCGCTTCGGAGGGCCGGACATCTACGTCACAGAATATTTCCGTGTCCACCCCGACTCGAAGCTCAGCCCTTACATCCTACGCTCGATCGCCGAAAACCCGACCGGCCGACCAGTCTTCGCCCAGATGATCGGGCAGGACATCCCCTCGCTAGTACGTAGCGCCAGGGAACTTCTCAACTACCCAGTCGCCGGCATCGACCTCAACCTCGGCTGCCCGGCTCCTGTCGTGTGCCGCAAGGATGCCGGCGGCGGCCTGCTGCGCAACCCACTCAAGATCGGCCAGATTCTCACGGCGCTGCGAGATGCCGTCGGCGATTCGCGCCTCACCGTCAAGACCCGCCTGGGCTACGATTCTCCGGACGAGTTCGAAGCGCTGCTGCGCGTGTTCAAGAGCCACCAGATCGACGCCCTCACAATCCATGGGCGCACGGTCAGGGAACGCTACCAGACCCCGGTGCACCCGGAGGCAATCGCGCAAGCCGTCCACGAGCTCGACTGCCCAGTCATCGCCAACGGCAATGTCGTCGACGTCACCACCGCTGAATCCCTACTCGATCAGACGCGTGCCGCCGGGCTGATGCTCGGCCGGGGCGCCATCCGCAACCCGTGGCTGTTCGACCAGCTGCGCGGGGCCCGCACGTCCCCGCCAAGCAGGCGCGAACTCCTCTGCTACATCGAGACCCTCTACGATGAGACCGCGCGCACCGTGAGGAACTTCCATCCGGTCAAGCACGTGATGAAGATGAAGAAATACCTGCGCTACATCGCCCAGGGGCTCGATGGGGAATTCGAGAGACAGATCTACCGCGCGACAACACCAGAAGAGTTCAAATGCATCTGCCAAGAGTTCTTGAACAATAATTCCGTCATCCCAGCGCTCCCCCCCGAAAGATCAAAACTCTTCTGCGGATTCTCGGAGCTCATCGCAAGCAGCTCCCAATCGGCTTAGAACACAACGGGCTACTGTCCGCTGGCGCCCCCTCATTGGAACTCGTCACCAAATCGCAAAGCGGTGCCGGCTGATCACCCATCGCTCACTGGAGGAGCGATCGGCTGCAACCCCAAGTCTCGTGCTGTGCGCAATTGCCCCCAGTCCCCACCGCGCAGCTTCCGCGCCCCAGAACTGCGCCGAATACTAAACATCTCCCTCCTCGCAGCAAAAAACGCCTCGACAAAACTAGTCGACCCGATCACGACGCCACTCGTGAAGTAGCGCACCCGGCAACGCAACAGCTGCTCGAACGACAAGCGCCCGCCCGCTGCCCAAACCTCCGCCACCGCCTCTGCCGAGATCCCCTTACGCTCCCCCTTTGACTCCCCGATCCCAAAGATTACCCTGCGGTAAGCAGCCCCTACGTGCCTCCAATCCACACCAGCTTTCTCCAACTGCATCGCCGAAACCAAGCCCCGCCGCGCCCGCCGGTCACCTCCCACAGCCTCTGCATACCCACTCCAGCGGTAATCCTTCGGATCACTGACGATCCCTGCCCGGACGGCATTCAGATCGATATACGCCGCAACCTTAAGCAAACAATCCCAGCTCCCCTCTACGAGCACGCTCGTGAAGCGCCGCTCCCAGAGCGTCCCAGAACGTGTGTGCTTGCGGTTGAACCAGGCGGTGAACCGCTGTTTCAGCGTCTTCATAAACTCACTCAAATCCCACATCCTCTGAAGATACTTCGCCCGCCAACGCTCGAGCACGTCACCTGACATCCGCTCCGCATCCGCATACTCCCACTCGACCGCAGACATCCCATCAGCAGAGTAGAGCTCCCGGCAGCGCTCGAGAATCCCGGCGTCATCCAACTCCTCCGCTGGCGGCACATCCAACAACAGATGGAAGTGGTTCGAGAGAATCGTCCAGGTCACCACCCGAACCCCCGAGAATGCTTCGACCTGGCGTAAGATCTTGCGAAAGGTCTCTCGCTCATGCACCTCAAACACAAAGCGCCGATCCACCACACGACTGACGCAATGATAAAAACCGACCCCTCCCAAACTGGGGCTCAGAAGGTTCTTTCGCGCACGGGGCATCCCAATCAATGCCACAATCGAGACGAAAAGCAACTAAATATGGACTGTCCATATTTTTATTTTCCAGGAGCTAATCGGACGTCGATAGCCGCCGCCAGATCAGCAGCGGCAGACGTATCAGGAATCCGAACATGAGACGGGTGTGCATCCAGGCCAGGAGCAGATTGTCCCGCAGGTAACGGAATTGCGAGACCCCCTCACCCTCCGCGAAGTATTTGACCGGCGTCTCGATATTGATCGGCCTGACCCCTTTCCAGAAAAGCCTCACTGCGACCTCTGGGTCGAAATCGAAGCGCCGCGACCAGGGGGTGTCCTCCATGACCTCCCGCAGCGGTCTCACCGGGTAGACGCGGAATCCGAACAGGCTGTCGCGCACGCCGCCCCACAGAGTCTCGAGGTTTGCCCAGAAATTCGATACCTTCCGCCCATACACCCGCAGCGCCGGGGCCGATGCATCGAATACCGGCACCCCCAACACCATCGCTGCCGGATCCGCCAGAGAGGCATTCATGAACTTCCCGATCGCTCCCGCAGGGTGCTGCCCGTCCGCGTCCATCGTGAGCACATTCGTGAACCCGGCCTCCCCGGCCTCACGCAGGGCGTGCAATACTGCACTCCCCTTCCCGCCGTTCTCGACCAGCACGATCACCCGCAGGCGCGCCGCATCGCCAATCGCCCTCTCTAGTTGAACGAGCGCCTCCGCGCTCCCATCGGTGCTGCCGTCGACCACCACCCACACCGGCGCCCAGGCCTCCAGGGCACCGCGCACCACCGCCACCACCCGCTCCGCGCCAGTGTCGTAAGTCGGGATCACCACCAGGTGGGTATCAGAGATCGCTGTGCTCAAGCTCGCGAGAATAATATTCTTCCAGTTGCGCGACAAACTCTTTCACGTTGCCATTCTTCTCGAGCCGGAATCTCTCGCCCAGACGCACGCGATAGATCATCGGCCATCTGGGAAGTTTCCACACCGACCACCCTTTGCCGAGGTAGCGAGTATTGCACTCGAACAGCACGGACTGCACCTCGGCTCCAGAATGCTGCGCGATGATCCCGACGCCACCCTTGAAGGGGCTAATCGGGCGTTCGCTACCACGCGTCCCCTCTGGGAAAATCAGCAGCTGCTCCCCAGCCTGCAACTCCTCCGAAGCCTTGCGGAACATCGCGGATGTCATGTCATTGCGCAGGTAGCCGGCAAGCCGCGAGCCCCCCCCAAACACCGGGCTATCCCAGAGCTCGGCCTTCATGATGCAGACGATGTTCGGGAGGCGCGAGATCACGAACAGCGCATCCAGGGCCGTGATATGGTTCGGCGCGATGATGACCCCCTTCTGATCACGCAAGGCGTCCAGCGCCTCCAGGTCGGGGTAGACGAGACGGGCCCCGCGGATCATCCACGTGAAAAGCCGGAACAGTCCGAGGTTGATCCATCGCCCGATTCGGATCCCGCGCTGCCTCGGCAGCACCAGGTAGAGCACAGCGCCCACCACCGCTGTCAAGATCCCACCGATGCCGAAGATGACGACAATCCCATAGAATAGCACGCAGTCCACCCAGACACGCAGCCCCGAACGGGGGATCTTTAGGTCGGGTTGCTTCGGCATCGATCGCCGAGTAAAGCAGAGCAATCCGCAAGCGTAAAGTGGGAGTTCCAAGGGCCCCAGATCGGCTGCGAGAGGGCAGCCGCGCATGAGCCCCGTCAATCACGCACCTGTATTGGCTTGAAGAAGAACAAGAGGACGATCAGCGCCATCGAGCTCACGGCGGCGGCGAAGTAGAACGCCGCGATCACGCTACCCTCCCCGATCCATCCGGAGATCAGTGCCCCGAACATTCGTGAGGAGGCGAGCACCGTCATCATGTAGGCACCCTGAATCGAGCTACGGAAGCCATCGCCAGCCAGGCGATCGATGTAGATCACCGGCACGACATACAGCGCCAGCGCCTCCATCCCGTGGAGGACCTGCACCGCGAGGGCCGTCGCCACGCCGGGGAACGTGGCGAGCAGTGAGACTCTCAGCACCATCGAGAAGATCCCTAATACCAGAACACCTTTGAGACGCAATCGGCGGCGCAGCGGACCGAATCCCCACATGAAGAAAATCTCCAACACCACGCCGATGTTCATCACCAGTCCAATCGAATCCTCGCCCACCCCCGCGATGTCCCGCAGGTAGTGAGGGAAGAGGTTGCCGTAGGTGATCGCAGACATGAAGGCGAGGAACATGGCCAGACAAAATACCCGCGTCCCCGGGCCGAACAGCGTCCCCAGGGCATCGAGTGTCGGGAGGCCCGCTCTACCACGGACCCCTGGGGCGCCCGCGATGCGGACTCGCGGCAAGAGCGCAGCATTGGCCGCGGCCAGCAGGCAGAAGGCGGTCGCCACCCACATGATCGCCCCTGCCCCGTCACGCCCCCGCAGCAAAAAATACAGGAGCAGGCTCGGCACGATGAAGCCGATCGTTCCCCAGATCCTTACAAACTGGTACGGGCTTACCCTCCTCCCCTCGCTCTCCGCGGCGCGCTCGACGGAGAAGAATAGCGCGTCGGTCAGCGGCAGGGTCGGCATGATTGCCAACGAGTAGACCAGGTAGAGCAGCGATACCGTCACCACCCCTCCAGCAAAGAAGATCGCGATCAGCGTGGCGGCGGCGATCAGGTAGGCAGCGGTAAGAAGCCTCCGCGAATCCACCCTCGTATCGGCGAGGAATGCCAGCAGCACCGGGGTCACGACCATGCTGATCGCCGTGAGCGCGATGAGGATCCCGAACTGCGACTCCACGAAGCCCTTGCCGTGCTTGAGGAAAATCGGGAGCAGCGGGCCGAGGCTTCCGAGTGGCGCATAGGCTAGGAAATACTGCGCCTTGACCGCGCGCATCGATCCGCTCATCCCGCCTTTGCGCCGAGGCCGACGATCCGCTTCAGGCCGGAGAATCCGAGCTGGTTCAGCAGCACGCCGACGAATAGCACGCCACCGGTGATGACGTCGGTCAACGAGCTCGGCGCTCCGAGCATGTTCACCATATTCTGCAGCAGGATCAGGATCGCCGTCCCGATCACGATCCCGACGATCGTCCCCTCCCCCCCCTTCAGCGCGCAGCCCCCTAAGACTGCACCCGCGATGGCGTAGAGCTCGACGAACACCCCATGCCCGGAGGGCGAGACCGAAGCCGTAAAAATCGCGAACGGCAGCGATGCGAAGGCGGCCAGCCCGCCGCAGATCACGTACGCCATGCAGATCACCAAGGTCGTATTGATCCCCGAGTAGCGTGCGGCCAACTCGTTGCGACCGGTTGCGTAAAGGTAACGGCCGAAGACGCTGCGGTGCAGCACGACCCCCATGACCGTTGCGATGATCGCGAGGTAGACCAGCGTCATCGGGATCGCATAGAGGATCTCCGCGAAAAGCCCGCCCCCATCCCCGCGATCTCCGAGGAACAGGCTTCCGAGCGTGCCGTCGCCGAGGGTCTTGAGAGCCTGCATCTCGTCTGAGACCGCCGAATACCCGACGTTGCTGTCATCAGAGATCGTCCGTGCCAGCCCGCGGTAGGAGAGCAGGCCACACAGGGTCACGACGAAGGCCTGCATCTTCATCTTGCCGACGAAGAAGCCGTGCGCGAGGCCGATTAGCAGGCCGAGCACGATCACCGCCAGCACGGCCAGCGGCCACGGCAGCTGCGGGATCCATCCCGCCTCCCCGGTCAACATGTAGAAAAATAGGATCCCAAGCAGCGCCATCAGCGACCCGATCGAGAGATCGATACCGGAAGTGATGATCACCACCCCAACACCGATGCTGAGGATCCCGTAGGTCCCGACCGTGCGCGTCACATTGCGAAAGTTCTCCCATGAGAGGAAATTCGGGTTGAGCGCCGTCGTGAGAATGATGAGCGCTACCAGGAGACCGAGCATTCCTAGCTCCCGGCTGTAGCGTTCCCGGAAAGTTCTCATGATGCCCTCCTATCAGAACTCCCACCGACCGCCAGGCGCATCACCGCCTCTTCAGAAAATTCATCCCGCTCGAGGAAACCGGAGATTTGCCCCTCGTGCATGACTGCGATCCGATCGCTCACCCCGAGCACCTCCTCCATGTCGCTACTGATCATAATGATCGCCACCCCCTGCGCCGCCAGGGCGTGCATGAGTTTGTAGATCTCACCTTTCGCACCGACGTCGATCCCGCGCGTCGGCTCGTCGAAGATTAACACCTTGGGCGACATCGAGAGCCACTTCGCGAGGACCACCTTCTGCTGGTTGCCGCCGCTCAGGTTGCCGACTTCGGACTCTGCTGTCGGCGCCTTGATCCCGAGCTCGCGCATCTGCTGATCCGCGCTCGCCCGCTCGGCCTCCCGGTCGACAAGACCCAGCTTCGCAAAACGATGCAAGCCCGCTAGAGATACATTGTGTTCAATCGAAAATTCCAAGATGACACCGGTGCGCTTGCGATCCTCCGGGGCCAAGTAGATTCCACGGCCGATCGCCGCTCCAGTCGAATTCAGCGCGACTGGCTCACCGTCTAGATAGACACGCCCGGCCAGCGCCCGGTCGACACCGAAAATCGCCTGCGCCATCTCTGATCGCCCGGATCCCACCAACCCCGCCAGCCCCAATACTTCGCCACCTGCGACTTCGAAAGAGATCGGCCGCCCCGGGTAGGCCCCCGTCACCAACCCGTCCACACGGAACCTGCCGGGCTTCTTCTCCACCTCGACCCGGTCGTAATAATCTCCCAGCTCGCGGCCGACCATCAACGACACCATCGCATCGTGGTCGATCTGCTCCTCCGAGAGGCCGCCAGCATTCTGCCCGTCGCGCAAGGCGACGACCCGGTCAGCGCACTCGACCACCTCACCGAGCCGGTGCGAGATGTAGATCACAGCAATCCCCTGCGCCTTCAACTCGGCGACCACCTCCAACAGGCGCCCTGTCTCCGCAAGGGTGAGGCTCGATGTCGGCTCGTCCATGATGATCAATCGTGCATCCTTCGAAAGCGCCTTGGCGATCTCCACCATCTGCTGCTGCCCGAGCGAGAGATCGGAGAGCATCGCCCCAGCCGACACCTCTAATCCTAACATATCCATAAACGGCTGGGCATCGGCCGCCACCCTAGCGCGGTCGACCAGGACACCTAGCCTGCGCGGTTCGCGGCCAAGGTAAATGTTCCCAGCCACATCCAGGTTGTCTAGGACATTGAGCTCCTGGTGGACGAAGCCGATGCCCAGCCGGTCGGCATCGCTCACCGAGGCGATGGTCACCGGTTCGCCCAGCACTTCGACTACCCCATCGTCCGGCTGATGCACTCCACCTAACACTTTCATCAGAGTCGATTTTCCCGCACCGTTCTCGCCGATCAGCGCCACGACCTCCCCTGTTCGGATCTCGAGATCGACCGAATCCAACGCGGTGACACCCGGGAAGCGCTTGGTAATGCCGGACATGCGCAGGACGGTGTCGCTATCGTTGGCTCGGTTCATCGCGGGCGACTCTACGCGATTGTCACAGAGTCATTCAACAACAATCGGAAAGCGTGTGACGGAGTTGTGACTGTGTCACGGAAGCTTCACTAAGGAACCATTTCGAATCCGCCGATCCAGAACTAGAAAGGCAGCATCCCTTAAACCAACCTATCCAGCCCCAAGGAAACACATGAACAAACATCACTCAACAATCCGCCCGGCCCTGACGAAGCCCGCCCTCCCCTACCTCTCTGATGTGCTTGCCTTCGACCAGAGCTAGGGCATGGGCACTCGTAAGAATGTCCCGCGCGGCAAAGTGCGCGCGGGCCGGGGGATGCGTACGCGCACCCGCCTCGTTCCGCTGCTCGTCATCGCGATCGTCTGGACAACAGCCGGCGGTGATGAGCTCACTCTTCCCAGCGGAGACTCCGTGGGCACCCCTGGGGGAGATCTGTTCCCGCGCTACGGGGAGCCCAGCGGCCGCTGGATCAGCCTCAACTACGACGACCCGATGTTCGCTCTGAACAACCTCCCAGAGCGCTCGCTCGAGGAATCTGCTGGCGAGCTTCCGATCGAGGGGACGAACACGACCAACGAATCCCTGTTCCCCCAGACCCACGGCGAGGGCCTGCATGGCGGATCGCTGGTAGGCGTCGTCTACGACGCCAAGTCTGGTGACCCGCTTTCGGGCGTAGGGATCCTAATCTCCCAGGCATCGCTGCAGTCCTTGAGCAACGACATTGGAGAGTTCGTCATCAAGGGCTTAGAGCCAAAGCCTTACAAGGTCACCTTCGTCCAGCAGGGCTACGAGATCACGACGCTTCAGATCGAGATCGGCCCGGGTCTCCCCACCCGCCACAAGCAGCCGCTCGAGCCCAAGGCACTGGACGGCGATGTTTTCGAGATGGAAGGGATCGACGTCATCGAGGAGTTCGAGGAGGAGAATACGGTCGCCGACCGGCAGTTCGCACTGCGCGAGATGACGGCCCTCGCCAGCTCGATCGGAGCGGAGGAGTTTTCGTCCCGGAGTATCGGCGATGCCGCAGGAGCGGTGAAGAACGTGGCCGGTGCGAACATCGTCGATGGGAAATATGCCGTCATCCGCGGCCTCGGCGATCGCTATTCCGCTACGACGCTGAACGGTGCGATCATCCCGAGCTCGGACCCGTCACGCAAGGCCGTCCAGCTCGACCTCTTCCCCACCGATCTCATTGAGGAGTTGATCATCTCCAAGACTTTCACGCCTGACATGTCAGGCGAGTTTGCCGGGGGCACAGTCGACATCGTCACGCTCAAATTTCCAGACGATCCCTTCGTCAAATTCGGAATCAGCCAAGGCTACAACAATGCCACCGGCAAGCTTGTCGCTGTCGATTCTGGCCGCAGGATGGACTTCTTCGGCCGCGTCAACGATGGCTTGCCAGAATCGTCGCAGAGCCTCTTGGATTTCCCTTCGGGTGTCAACCGCCCCAGCCGGGACGGCTCGATCAGCCCAGAGCAGCAGCTAGCTGCAGACACGTGGAACGAGCTGCACCAGGGCGGATCAATGCGGCCGACCTACCGGCAGGCGGATCCGAATCGCGATCTCAAATTGATCCTCGGCACGACTGGCGACACCTCATTTGGACGAGCTGGTCTAGTTCTCGGATTCACCCACGAACATGAATACACCCTCTATGAAGGGCAGGAGATCAACCGTGGCGATGCGACCTCGGGCGAATTTCAGCCGAGCCAGGGACAGATTCGCAATGTCTTCGAGGACTCGATCGATTGGGGCACGCTGGTCAATGGGGCGATCGAGCTCAACACGGATAACGTCATCTCTACGACCTACATGACCAATACCTCGGCGGCCGACATCGTCACCCAAGGG
>Ga0316197_10000723_pt1 | contig 23091 bp, 13 predicted proteins | sample OudBiesiAoxic_MG_FD_204939 | JGI IMG/M metagenome (GOLD analysis project Ga0316197, IMG submission 204939) | Coastal sediment microbial communities from Oude Bieten Haven, Netherlands - site A oxic | ecosystem: Environmental > Aquatic > Marine > Coastal > Sediment | place: Netherlands... | reverse complement strand
GCTAGAGAATAGAGATTGATGGGATACAGTTCAGCACTGCCCTATAGGAAACCTTTTTATACCAAGGGCTATAATAAGCCGCGGAATTGATGAGGTAATAGGGGCGGAAATCCATTAGGGCTAGAGGTATCAATGATACCTCATAAAAAAGCCGAATATATGGCTGCAATGACCTCTATTTCAACGATCTAAATTGTCTTGCAATCGGAGAGGGTCCATATATGGTATAACGAGTCAATAAACCAATAAACCAAAAAAAACGGTGCACAAAGGCACCGTTAATTAAGATATGAAAAGAGGTTAATCTGCTTTTTTATCTTCTACAACTACTGCAACATTTAGCTCAGCAAGAGCCGCTGGGTTAGCAAAGCCTGGTGCATTCGTTAATGGACATGCAGCTGAAGCTGTTTTCGGGAAAGCGATCACTTCACGAATTGAGCTTGTACCTGTCATCAACATCACTAGACGGTCCAGACCAAATGCCAAACCTGCATGTGGTGGAGCACCAAACTGTAGTGCTTCTAATAAGAAACCAAATTTATCTTGTGCTTCTTCATCAGAGATATTTAAGATACGGAAAATCGCTGCTTGCATATCTTGTTTGTGAATACGTACAGAACCACCGCCTAATTCACAGCCGTTTAATACCATATCGTAAGCATCAGAAATTGCACCAACAGGGCTTGCTTCTAATTCTTCAGCCGTTAGATTAATTGGTGCTGTAAATGGGTGATGTAACGGCGTTAATGCGCCATCTTCTAAGGGTTCAAACATTGGGAATTCAATAACCCAAAGTGGTTTCCATTCATCTTTAATCAGACCAAGATCTTCTGCCACTTTAAGACGTAATGCGCCAATTGCTTCGCTAACAACGTTCGCTTTATCAGCACCAAATAGGATGATATCGCCATCTTGTGCGTTGGTACGTTTAAGTAACTCAGCAACAATCTCTTCATTTAAGAATTTAGCAATCGGTGACTGAACACCTTCAAGGCCTTTAGCGACTTCGTTTACTTTCATCCATGCTAACCCTTTAGCACCATAGATGTTAACGTATTTACCGTATTCATCGATGTTTTTACGAGAAAGCTTAGCGCCACCTGGCACACAGATAACGGCAACACGGCTGTCTGCATCATTTGCAGGACCAGAGAATACATTAAATTCAACTTCTTTTAATAAATCAGCAACGTCAACTAGCTCAAAATCGATACGTAAATCTGGCTTATCGCTACCAAAACGACGCATCGCTTCTGCGTAAGTCATTTTAGGGAAAGTGCCTAAATCAACATTTAACATTTTTTGGAAAAGTTTAACGATCATCTCTTCCGTTTTATCCATTACCTGTTCGCCAGTCATGAATGATGTTTCAATATCAATTTGTGTGAATTCAGGTTGACGATCTGCACGTAAATCTTCATCACGGAAACATTTAACGATTTGGTAGTATTTATCCATACCAGACATCATTAACAGTTGTTTAAATAACTGTGGCGATTGTGGCAGAGCAAAAAATTGACCTTTATGAGTACGACTTGGTACTAAATAATCACGTGCACCTTCTGGCGTCGCTTTAGTTAGGATAGGCGTTTCAACATCTAAGAAACCTTCATCGTCTAAGAAACGACGTACAAAGCTGCTAACTTTTGAGCGAAATACCATACGTTCAGCCATTTCAGGACGACGTAGGTCTAAGTAACGGTAACGTAAACGTTGTTCTTCAGAATTCTTTTGGTTGCTATCAAGCGGTGATGGCTCAGCACGATTTAAGATTTCTAATTCAAGACCACGGATTTCAATACCGCCAGTAGTCATCTCTTTATTCGTTTGACCTTCAGGACGCGCGCGCACTTGTCCTTTTAATTTCACACAGAACTCATTACGTACTGTTGCAGCAATCGCCGTTGCTTCTGGTGTATCTGCATCAAAAAATACTTGTACAATACCTTCACGGTCTCTTAAATCTAAGAAAGTTACGCCACCAAGGTCACGCTGTTTATTGATCCAGCCTACTAATTCAATCTCTTGACCGATATTTGTTTCAGTCACTTCACCACAATACATTGTGCGCATCATCGATTCCTGTTGTTAATCGTATATAAATAATGCCGCCATTATAAAAGAAAAAAATGACCACTACACTTTATTTAAGTAAAATACGCCTTCAAATTTACACGTGAGAATAAAAATGGCACAAACAGACAATATTTATAATAAACCACTCGATAAAGTCGATGGTTTTACCTTTGATGAGCAGGTTGTACAAGTATTTCCTGATATGATCAAACGCTCTGTACCAGGTTATGAAAAAATGATTGCCACCATCGCTATGATCACGGAACGAAAAGCGGTCGATAACAGCAACCTGTATGATTTGGGTTGCTCATTAGGCGCAGCGACGCTTTCAATGCGCAGTGCCTTAAAAAATAAAAAGGGTTGTCAGATTATTGCCGTTGATAATTCAGAAGCGATGGTGAAGCGTTGTTCTGAAACCATTCAAGCATATCGCTCAGATACACCTGTAACCGTGTTGCAAGACGATATATGTAATATCAACATCGAGAATGCTTCGGTTGTGGTTCTTAACTTTACCCTGCAATTCTTAACCCCTGAAAAACGCCTTGAGCTATTAACCAATATCTATAACGGGTTATTACCAGGTGGTATTTTAGTGCTTTCTGAAAAGTTCGTATTTGAAGATAAGCTTAGCCACCAGCTATTAATCGATTTACATTTAGATTTTAAACGCAACAACGGCTACAGCGAATTAGAAATAAGCCAAAAACGCTCATCACTTGAAAATGTATTAATAGCAGATACCGTTGAAGAACATTATAAGCGTTTGCAGAAAGCTGGTTTTAAACATAACAACTTGTGGTACCAGTGTTTTAATTTCGGCTCAATCATCAGTATTAAAGATTAGGTACACTATGATCAACTTCAGTAATTTTTATAGCATCATCGCACAAAACCGTTTAAGCCACTGGCTACGGGTTTTACCAACACAGTTACATGATTGGGAAAATACCCATGTGCATGGAAAGCTAGCGAGTTGGATACGTGTATTAAATAAATTTCCAGAAATTAAAACAGACAATATCGAACTTAAAGATCGTGTAGAAATCGGTACTGCAGAGGAACTTTCCCAAGGCGAAACAAAAAAACTAGAAAACCTACTACAGAAATTCCACCCGTGGCGTAAAGGGCCTTTTCATATTCATGGCGTACATATCGATACAGAATGGCGCAGTGATTGGAAATGGGAGCGCGTTTTGCCGCATATCAGCCCACTCAAATATCGATATGTATTAGATGTTGGTTGTGGCAGTGGTTACCATATGTGGCGTATGCGTGGTGAAGGTGCTGAGTTTGTTGTTGGTATCGACCCTAGCGACCTATTTTTATGTCAATTTGAGGCCGTTCGTCACTTTGCGAATAAAGATCAAAACGTACACCTATTACCTTTAGGTATTCAAGAGCTACCAAAGCTAGAAGCTTTTGATACGGTGTTCTCGATGGGGGTGTTATATCATCGTAAATCACCGATGGACCATATTACCCAATTACAAGATCAGCTAGTAGAAGGTGGTGAACTGGTATTAGAAACTTTAGTCATCGCAGGTGATAAAGATGATGTGTTAGTACCACAAGACCGTTACGCTAAAATGCGCAATATCTGGTTCTTACCGAGTGCTGAAGCGCTGAAATTATGGGTTGAAAAATGTGGGTTTGAAGATGTACGCATTGCAGACATTAACGATACCTTAACCGGTGAACAACGAAGCACAGCTTGGATGACCAATGAATCCTTAGAAGATTACTTAGACCCGAATGATCCTACTAAAACGATTGAAGGACATCCCGCCCCTAAACGCGCATTACTGATTGCTAAAAAAGCAGCTAAACCACTTAACTAGCATAAAAAGGTTGCACATTTATTGTGCAACCTCAATATTATTACGCTAAATACCTCCTTTATCTCTAACACAGCTACCCTATATAATTTTTTTCACGTCATGATTTAAAATTGAGGTAAATAACTAGCTTGAAGCCCTGTAACTCCTTATAATCCGCGCGAAATTCAAATATTTCTTAATTTGAAGAAATTCATACATTTCCAACTAAAGGTTAAATCAACATGCTTGAAAAACTATTTAAACTTAGCGAACATAATACCTCGCTAAAAACGGAGGTTATTGCAGGTTTTACTACCTTCTTAACCATGGCTTATATCATCTTTGTAAATCCATCGATGCTATCCGCTACTGAGATGGACCCAGGAGCAGTTTTTGTAGCGACCTGTTTAGCCGCAGCCATTGGCTGTTTCATTATGGGCTTTTACGCTAATTATCCGGTTGCACTGGCACCAGGTATGGGCTTAAACGCTTTTTTCACTTACGTTGTTGTGCTCGATATGGGTTACACATGGCAAGTCGCATTAGGTGCAGTATTCCTTTCTGGTATCTGTTTCACCGCGCTGAGTTTGTTTAAGATTCGTGAGTGGATCATCAACTCTATTCCATTACCAATGCGTAAAGGTATTGCCGCAGGTATCGGCCTTTTCCTTGCGTTAATCGCACTTAAAAATGCAGGTATTGTTATTGATAACCCAGCAACACTGGTATCACTTGGTGATTTAACAAAACTGCCTGCAGCGTTAGCATCACTTGGGTTTTTCCTTATTATTGCCCTTGCACATTACCGTGTTAAAGGTGGTGTGATGATTGCTATTTTAGGCGTCACTGCAATTGGTATTATTTTAGGTGATGTACAATATGCAGGCATTGTCTCAATGCCACCAAGTATTGCTCCTACGTTTATGCAGATGGACATTGCTGGCGCATTTAATGTTGGTATGATCAGCGTTATTTTTGCATTCCTATTTGTCGATCTATTTGATACGTCAGGTACATTAATTGCCGTAGCTGACAAAGCAAAATTACTTGATGAAAAAGGTAACCTACCACGTTTAAACCGTGCGTTACTTGCTGATAGTGGTGCTTCAATTGCAGGTTCTATGTTAGGTACTTCTACAACAACCAGTTACATTGAGAGTGTTTCAGGTGTTGCTGAAGGTGGACGTACAGGTTTAACGGCTGTTGTTGTTGGTCTATTATTCTTATTAGCCCTTTTCTTTGCTCCACTAGCAGGAATGGTTCCAGCCTACGCGACAGCAGGTGCGCTACTTTATGTAGCAGTATTGATGGTTGGCGGCTTAAAAGATATTAACTGGGATGACATTACTGAAGCAGCTCCAGTTGTTACCATCGCAATTATGATGCCATTAACTTTCTCTATCGCAAATGGCATTGCTATTGGTTTCATTACCTACGCAGCGATTAAAGTATTTAGTGGTAAAGCAAAAGAGTTAAGCGCAAGCGTTTGGTTTTTAGCGGTATTATTCCTAGCGAAGTTAGTCTTCTTTCCAGGCTAGAAAAATAGCTATTAGCTATCAGCAAAAAAGGGCTGCTTTATGAAAATAAAGCAGCCCTTTTTATATTTTTCTTAGCCTTAACTGCTCGTTGACAGCAGCTAACTAAGCACTTTCAGTTTTTATATTAGCTACCACCATCGCGACCAAGGTTTTACGTGCTTCACTGCTTGCCCATGCAGTGTGAGGTGTGAGTACTAAACGTTGCGCCTGTTTAATATCGAAGTATGGGTGGTCTTTTTGCATTGGCTCTACCGCCAACACATCGCTACCATGGTAGATATCTTGCTTATCTAATGCCTTCGCCATCGCATTTTCATCGATAATACCGCCACGACCAAGGTTTAATAAGATTGCGCCCGCTTTTAACTGTCGTAATGCCTCGGCATCAATTAAGTCTTGAGTTTGTGTATTTAACGGAGCATGAATAGTAATAATGTCACACTCTGAAAGTAACGTTTGAAAATCAACTTGCTGATAATCGGCTTGGTTATTCTTACCCGATGTAGAAAAATAACAAATCTCACAACCAAATGCGGTTGCTAATGAAGCAACCCGTTTGCCAATCTCCCCTAGTCCAATTATCCCCCAACGCTTGCCTTTAATTTCAGTGAATGGGCGGCTAATATGGGTAAAGTTAGGACTATCACACCATTTTTTCTCAGTAACGTATTGGTCATAATAACGCTGCTGATGTAATAACTGGAATAAGAGAGCAAAAGTTGCCTGGGTAACACTTTCAGTAGAGTACCCTGATACATTTTTAACCTTTACATTTGCTTTCTGTGCGGCAATTAAATCAACATTATTAGTTCCTGTTGCAGCAATGCAGATCAGTTTAAGCTGTGGGTTAGCTTTAATAATCTCTTCATCTATCACCACTTTATTGGTGATAATAACTTCGTTATCAGCGATATGTTGTAACCGTTGTTCTGTCTCTGTTACTTGATAAACGCTAAACTCACCTAATGTAGCAAACTCAGAAAAGTCACTATCCCCTAGTGTCATAGCATCTAAAAAAACAATCTTCATATCTCTTTTCCCATTATTTACAATAATATAATATTTACAAAAAATACGTTCAACACTACCTTTAATAGTTGTATTAATAGGTATTCTTATGAATAAAATGAACTACAATATCACCTTAAAATTTATCAGCATAATGCTTCTTTCATTGATTTTACTAATGACCGCAGTACAGCTGATTAGTATGCTTAAAATAAGATCTGACATATCAAACATTGAGCGTTTATGGGATGAAGTACAAGTTGAACAATCAGAAAAATTACGTTTAGAGAGCTCTATACGTAGCTTTTTAGGTTTTGGCGGCATGATCCACAAACTAAAAAATGCCATTTTAAATGACAGTATTGCTGAATTAGAAAGTATTGAATCAAATCTACAGAGTGTTGAAACCATTATTCAACTCTACTCTTCATTTCAACTTTCTGACGCCGAACGATATGCCCTCAAAGATATCTCGAAAGTTGTAGCCCAGTATCAAGATAATAGTGGCAAGTTTATGTCACTCTTTAAGCAAAATGTGCCTCAACATAAATTAGATCAATTCATGCGAATTAGTGATGAACCCGCTTTACGTGGGTTATCTGTATTAGCACAGCAAAATCACAATAATAATATAGAACATAAATTTAAAGAGCATTCATTAGATGCGGAAAATACAACGGATAAATTTGTTTTGTTAACCAATTTAATTGCTCAATTTGGATATGGTGGACTCATTCACCATATCAAGAACTATCAATTGAGGGGGGATAACTATTACGCTAACGCCTCTCAAGAGGACCTCAACCTATTACAAGTTACACTCAAAAAATACCAACAACAGCGATTAACATCAGAAGAAAAAAGCGCACTATCAGATTTAACGGATAGTACCGAATTCTATCAGCGGCGTTTAAAGAACTTACAACTACCCCATAAAAAAAGAGTCCCGACAGTTCCTTTACAATTAAAAAAAATAGAAGCTAAAACAATCAATGCATTACAAATACTTAACCAACATATTGAGATAGAGTTAAAAAGTAAAACAATACAAGTTGGTGAAAAAATTCACTTTATCCAAACTACAATCGATAACCTTGTTAAAGTTATCTCACTGTTCAGCATCTTAAGTTTATTCTTTTTCGCATATATTATGTTTCACAAAGTTATTTTACCTTTACAAATAATAACTACCTCGATGGTACTGCTCGCTCGCCATGGCCATAAGAAAGAGGTTTCTTTCAAGAACAATCAAATCTTTGAAATACGACAGATAATTCGATCTATTCGCATTTTCAAAAAAAATGAGAGCAAACGGCGTAATATTGCCAAATCGCTTACCAAAATGAATGAAACAACATTAAAACAGCTCGCTGAGATCACTGCCCTGCAGGATAAAAGTGAACAGAAAACAGAGCAGGCACTGTCACTAGCAAATCATCTTATTGAGCTGCAAAAACGCGCTGACATTGATAGAAATAATGCATTAGATAACCAAAGTCGTGTCAATATGATTCTTAATACGGTGCATGACGCGATCATTACAACTAATGATAAGGGGATCATTGAAAGCATTAACACCGCAACAGAGTTAATGTTCGGATACCTAAAAACAGAGTTAATTGGGCAAAATATTAACCTATTACTTACCAAGGAAAGTGCAGATGAAAATATTAAAATTATTGATTTAATATTGAGTCAAAGAGCTGCGAAAGCGGTTAAATCTAACTTAGAGCAGATAGTTCAAAGCTCCAATGGAGAGCGGTTTCCGGTTGAGATTTTTCTCGGAGAATCAAAGTTCAATAACGAAACCACTTATACTGCAGTTATTCGTGATATCACTCAGCGACGAAAAGATGAACAGGAGATTCAGAAGCTAATCTTAACAGATCCACTCACCAACTTAGCAAACCGCCGTCATTTTAATCAAGAGTTACAACGCTCAATGGAAAGTGCACAAAGGTTAAAACTCAGCCTTGGATTATTAATGATTGATCTGGATAACTTTAAACCCGTCAATGATACCTTTGGGCATAATATTGGAGATAAGGTATTAGAAAAAGTATCTAGACGCCTTGAAAAAATAGTACGGCGTGTTGATTTAGTTGCCCGCTTAGGTGGTGATGAATTCGCTGTCATATTAAACAGCGTCGAGAACCATTTTGATACAATTACTCCAGCCCAAAAAGTGATTGATAGCATATCCAAAACAATGCATATAGAGGGTATAAGTATTAAAATCAGCGCAACAATTGGTATCGCTGTTTGCCCTAAAGATGCACTAGAATTAGAGGATTTTATTCATCATGCAGATAAAGCGCTCTATAAAGCAAAAGGCTTAGGCAAGGGCCAGTATTTCTCATATAAAGATCTTAATGATAGATGAGATAAAGCTGACAACGTTATGTTTACCGCTATCAGCTTAGTATTTAGTCCTTTTGGCTTGCAATCATATCCAAAGCAACTGCTTCGGCTATTTTTATGCCATCAATACCTGCAGACAAGATACCGCCAGCATAACCTGCACCCTCACCGCCAGGATATAAACCTTTGGTATTCAAACTTTGGAAATCTTTACCACGCTTAATTTGAACCGGTGAAGAAGTACGCGTTTCAACACCGGTTAACATTGCATCTTTGCTATCAAAACCACGGATTTTTTTAGCGAAAGCTGGGATAGCTTCGCGGATAGCATCAATTGCAAAACCGGGTAATGCAGGCGTTAAATCGGTCATTTTTACATTCGGTTTATAAGAAGGCTCAACATTTTCAAAAGGTTTACCTTGGCCTGCATTTAAGAAGTCGCCCACCATCTGTGCAGGTGCATCGTAATTACTTCCCCCCATCACATAAGCGTTACGCTCAAGTTTACGCTGCAGCTCGATACCTTGCAGCGGATCATTATTGAAATCGCTCGGACTAATACCGACAACAATCGCACTATTAGCATTACGCTCACTACGTGAGTATTGGCTCATACCGTTAGTCACAACGGCATGCTCTTCCGAGGTTGCAGCAACAACTACCCCACCAGGACACATACAGAAGCTATATACAGAACGCCCGTTTTTACAGTGATGAACCAACTTGTAATCGGCAGCGCCTAAAATTGGGTGACCTGCGTTAATACCAAATCGACATTTATCGATCATCTCTTGTTTATGTTCTATACGAAAACCAATTGAAAATGACTGTGCTTCTAACTGTACGCCTTTATCATGCAGCATTTTCACTGTATCACGTGCACTGTGGCCAATTGCTAACGTAACATGTTTAGAGTTAATCACTTCACCACCGTTTAAGGTCACTCCTGTCACTTGGCGATTATCGCCCTCACCTTCGACATTGATCTCTTCAACACGTGTTTCAAAGCGAATTTCACCACCTAGTTCAATGATTTTACGGCGCATTTTTTCGACCATAGTCACTAATTTGTAAGTACCGATATGCGGTTTACTCACATAGATAATTTCAGCAGGAGCACCCGCAGCAACAAACTCTTGTTTTACTTTAAGGCCCAGAAAACCAGGATCTTTCACTTGGCTATATAATTTCCCATCGGAAAAAGTTCCCGCACCGCCTTCACCAAACTGCACGTTTGATTCAGTATTTAATTCACTTGTACGCCAAAAGCGAAAAGTATCCTTAGCACGTTCATGTACTGATTTACCACGTTCCAAAATGATTGGCTTAAAACCCATTTGAGCAAGGATTAATCCAACAAACAGACCACAAGGACCCATACCAATAACAATTGGGCGTTCATCTAAATCATTGGGTGCTTGAGTAACGTATTTGTAGTCCGTATCTGGAGAAATACGAATATTCTGATCCTTTGTGTGCGTGCTTAAAATAGCTGCTTCATCCACATTTTGTAGCGTCACATCGAGGGTATAAATAAGGGTGATCACATTACGTTTACGCGCATCGTAACCACGTTTAAATACATGGATTTCAACCAGTTGCTGTGCAGATATGTTGAGCTTGTCTAATACAAACTGTTGTAGCGCATCTTCACTATGATCTAACGGTAATTTAACTTGGTTGAGACGTATCATGCTTCACCTGTTTACTGTATAAAAGTTGCCTAAAAATCGGCTTAAAAAATAAGCGCGTAGTTTACGTGATCTATCTCTAAATTGAAATTAGCTAATTGAAATAGGCGCCAAAGCTGACTTAAAATTTATAAACAGTAGGAACAAAAAAACCAGCCGAAGCTGGTTTTTTAGCGCTAATAATATTTATTAACGTTTAGCTAATACTTTCATAATGAGTATTACCGCAACAAAAGCGGCAGTAGCCGCTGCAAAAGAAACGATCGTTGAGCTGGTAAAACCCAGCACAATAAAACCGACACTTGATACAGCTGCGATTGATAACGCATAAGGTAGCTGTGTGGAAACATGATCAATATGCTTACAGCGTGCACCAGTCGATGACAAAATAGTGGTATCGGAAATAGGTGAACAATGATCACCAAAGACAGAACCCGCTAATACTGCACTTAATACCGGCAACATCAAAGCAATATCTGTCGCACCAGCCATATCTCCAGCAATCGGCAACATAATACCAAATGTGCCCCATGATGTTCCTGTTGAAAATGCCATTAAACCAGATAATACAAACAAAATAACAGGTAACCAATGCAGACCAATATTACCTTGCACTAAGTTTGATAAGTAAGCACCTGTTTTCATATCACCAATCACAGAACCAATTGACCATGCAAAAAATAGAATCACAATAGCACCAAACATCGATTTAGCACCAACCCACAGTGCAAAACCTACTTCTTTAAGCGGCAATTTTTGTTTAAATGTTGTTGTTAGTGTCAGTAAAAGTCCAATCAACCCACCATAAACTAACGAAGAACCAACATCGGTATTCTCAAAAGCACCTAAAACTGAAAATGGTAGTTCACTTTTAGAAAGTGACTGAGCACCAGAGTAGACCATGAAAAATATAGTTGCAGCTATAAGTGCAATAATCGGATAAATAAGATCACTTACCTTTCCTTTTTCACTTTCAGTTAGCCCTAATTCATCCTGAAGATTAGCTGCATTTTGATCATCTGCATGCTGTGAACCTTTTTCTTCTGCTTCTATCTCCTGTTTTTTCATCTGGCCAATATCTAGCTTAAAGTAGATGACCGCAAATACCATTAACAATGAGAACACCGCATAAAAATTCATTGGAATTAATGCAATATATGCACCTAGCGGCGAATATTCAGTCATACCATGACTGACTAAAATACCACCGATAATGGTCATAATATAAGCCCCCCAACTTGAAACAGGCATTAAAATACACATTGGTGCTGCCGTTGAATCAAGAATATAAGCAAGTTTTGCGCGGGAAACATTAAATCGGTCTGTCACAGGGCGAGAAATAGATCCAACAGCAAGGCTGTTAAAGTAATCATCAATAAAAATAAAGACACCTAGAAAAGCGGCTAAAAAGGAAGCGCCACGCTTATCTTTAATATGATCAAGCGCCCAGTTGGCAAATGCACGAGTACCACCAGAAAGTGTTAGTAATGCAGTCATCATACCGAGCACTAATAGAAACGCAACAATACTCATATTCCACGTATTGATAGCGCCATCTTCGATGACCACGCCTTTCACCGTATTCGCTATATAAGAAATCGTGCTGATAGGTGCAAAGTTAGAAAGTAGCAGTGCACCAAGTACAATACCAACACCTAGGGAAACTAATACGCGACGTGTAATAATTGCTAAACCTAATGCAATTACAGCGGGTAAAATCGACAGCGGAGAAGCTGCGAAGTCTATCAAAGTCATTTATTTTTACCTTTTTCAATCATAGAAACCCTCTGGCTCGTGAATAAGAGAGGGCTTGTTTTCAACATAACGCTGTAAACAAAAAATTATTAGTATGAAGTTTAATAACGAATATTTATAAAAATATTGGGCGTTATATAGATTAAATGAGGCATTCAAAGGGAAGCAAGTTAAACAGATATAAATAATTATTATCTAATGTTTAACGTATTGTAGCTCTCCATCCAGATGTGATCTGGCTGACAGTCTCGCATTTATTAAAAACGACACCAATAGTTAGGTTGACAGCCTAGAACTATTTCGGCATTAACTCCTTTCACTTAGGATCACAGATTGTCGATCTTCTCTAAGTTACTGATAGGTAATGCGCCTCTACTGTAAGAATAAAGTTACCCTGTATTCTTACCTTGAATTGTATCACGCAACTTTTAAATCGAATACTCTAATATTTATCTATAAAGCATCAATTAGAATGGTGAAATTAGCAATTGTTAAACCTCTATCATCGAGGCAAGAAGCTTGTTTAATCGCTGACAGCGTAAACGACGACAATTATCACGTCCGAATATCAGAACAATAAATACAATATAAAAACCTTATACTATCAAGATATACGCACCATAAATCATAAAAACACGATTTTTTAATCTATTAAAATAGAAAACAGTGTGTATGCTTTCACATTGTTTATTCAAATAAAAACACTATATTAATTAGTATATTGTCAAATTAGGATTGGACTATGCTTTTTAATGATCTTCAAGTGTTTCTAAAGGTAGCGGAGTTTCGCAGTATTACCGCCGCTGCGAATAGTCTCGACATGCGTATGGCGACTTTGGTTTTCGCAGCTCACCACTCGTAGCTCGCAGCTTAAAAAACGTCGGGCTAAAGCCGCGCCATTATTTTCCTCGGTGTAGCACGCAGCACCTCAGTGCTTTCTGTAGTGATTCTTTTAAGTGTTAGCTTTTCAGGACAATATCACTGGTTTGTGAGAAGCTGTGTTTCGGACATAAAAAAGGCGCTACTTATTAACTAAGTAGCGCCTTTGCTTGGCAATATTTTTACTAATAAAGCTTAGTTAGATAACATTAACGAATCAGCCATTGCTTCTAAGTTTGAGCTACCCATTAGGTAAGCATCAACCGCGCGAGATGCTTCACGGCCTTCATTGATACAACGTACAATCAGAGACTGACCTGTGCGCATATCACCAGCAGCAAACACACCTGCTTGGCTAGTTTGGAAATCGTTAGTTGCTACGTTACCGCGTTCATCTACAGCAATTTTTAACTGTCCTAACACACCTGTTGGCTCTGGGTGTAAGAATCCCATCGCTAAGAATGCTTTCGTACAAGGAATTGAACGAACAGAACCTTCAATCTCTTTAAAGTTAGGACGCTGACCAGGAGCGGCTTCTTCCCACTCAATATCAGCAACGATTAACTCTTTCACACAGCCGTTTTCATCACCGATGAACTCTTTGGTCAAGATAGACCAATGACGATCAACGCCCTCTTCGTGAGAAGTAGTCGTTTTTAAGATCATTGGGTATGAAGGCCAAGGCATGTTAACAGTACGCTTTTCAGGTGGAACTGGCATAATTTCGACTTGCGTAACTGATGCTGCACCATGACGGTTAGAGGTACCAACACAGTCAGAGCCCGTATCACCACCACCGATAACCACAACGTGATCATCAGATGCATGAATCTCTTCAGTCTTTAAGTCCATACCATTTGCACGGCGGTTATTTTGACCTAGGAACTCCATTGCAAAATGAACACCTTTTAGATCACGACCTGGGATTGGGAGATCACGCGGCACCGTAGAGCCGCCTGTCAATAAAACCACATCAAACTGTTTACGTAATTCATTCGCATCAAAATCAACACCAATGTGTGCATTAACAACCATCTTAATGCCTGCTTTTTCCATTACAGCAATTTTACGGTCAATAACATCCATACCCAGTTTAAAGTCTGGAATACCAAAACGTAGCAAGCCACCCACTTTTTCGTCACGTTCGTAAACAGTAACAGTGTGACCAGCAGAGTTTAACTGCTCAGCAGCAGCAAGACCCGCAGGGCCTGAGCCAATGATAGCAACGGTTTTACCGGTGCGAGATGTTGGAATTTTTGGTTTAACGTAACCGTTTTTATATGCTGTTTCAACGATATTTTTCTCGATGTTACAGATAGTAATTGGGTCTTGGTTAATACCTAAAACACATGAACTCTCACAAGGTGCAGGACAAACACGTCCGGTAAACTCAGGGAAGTTATTCGTTGAGCTTAAAATTTCCCATGCTTCCTGCCAACTATCACGGTAAACCGCATCATTGAATTCAGGAATAATGTTACCAATTGGGCAACCGTTATGACAAAACGGTACGCCACAATCCATACAGCGTGAAGCTTGGTCATTAATTTTTGATCCAAACTCGTCCATTTTAACGAATTCTTTATTATCTTTTAGGCGCTCTTCTACAGGTAGTTTACCCGGTAGTTCACGGCCTAATTCTAAAAATCCAGTAGGCTTACCCATTATGCTGCTCCTTTCACACGTGCTGCTAATACTGCTTTGTAGTCACGTGGCATTACTTTAACCATTTTCGCTAAACTTGCATTTACATCCGACAGGAATGCAGCAGCAAGGTTAGATTCAGTTAGTTCAAAGTGTTTAGTAACCTTAGCGACGATTAAATCTCTATCAGATTGATCGAGAGGATCTAGGTCGACTAATTCCATATTACAGTTAGCTTCAAAGAGATCTTCCTGATCCCATATGTAAGCAACACCACCACTCATACCAGCAGCAAAGTTACGCCCCGTAGAACCAAGGTTAATCATGACACCACCGGTCATATATTCACAACCGTGATCACCAACACCTTCAACAACCACTTCAGCACCCGAGTTACGTACACAGAAACGTTCGCCAGCCATACCATTGATGTAAGATTCACCGGATGTTGCACCATAGAAACATACGTTACCTACAATGATATTATCTTTAGACACGATATCAGAGTTACGATGTGGGTAAACAACAATTTGCCCGCCCGATAAACCTTTACCCCAGTAATCGTTCGCATCGCCTTCAACGGTAAACTCAACACCTTTAGCTAGGAAACAACCAAATGATTGACCCGCGCTGCCGTTAAATTTAATTTGCATCGGTTGTGGTAAACCTTGGTCGTTGTAAACCTTAGAGATTTCATTAGAAAGCATTGTTCCACAAGAACGATCGATATTAGTAATCGGGAATTCCCCCGTTACCGCTTCACCATTTTCAAGTGCAGGTTTAGCAAGTTCGATAAGTTGTCTGTCTAATACCGCTTCTAGATTATGATTTTGGCCAATTTGGTTAAACATGCCATCTTCTTTCTTACCCTTCTGTTTAAACAGAATGGTACTCAAATCTAGATTTTTGTATTTCCAGTGATTTACATCTTCACGTACTTTTAGATTCTGAGTTTGACCAACCATTTCAGTGATTGTTGCATAACCTAACATCGCCATGTTTTCACGCATGCCCTGTACCATGTAACCGAAGAAGGTAACAACATCTTCAACACGACCATCAAAACGCTCACGCAGTGTTTTGTTTTGTGTAGCGATACCAACCGGACAAGTATTCAAATGACACTTACGCATCATGATACAACCTTCAACAACTAATGCTGCTGTTGCTACGCCCCACTCTTCAGAACCAAGCAGTGCCGCAATGGTTAAATCACGTGGTGTTTTCATCTGACCATCAGCTTGCAACACGATACGGTTACGTAACCCATTTTTCATTAGCGTTTGGTGTGCTTCAGATAGTCCTAATTCCCATGGTAAACCCGCATGACGAATTGAAGACAATGGCGATGCACCTGTACCGCCGTCAAAACCAGCGATTAAGATAACATCAGCTTTTGCTTTAGCAACACCCGATGCGATTGTACCTACACCTGCTTCTGATACTAATTTAACGTTAACACGGCCAGCGCGATTCGCGTTTTTCAGATCGTAGATTAGCTGTGCTAAATCTTCGATTGAGTAAATATCATGATGCGGTGGTGGTGAAATCAGACCTACTCCAGGAGTAGAGTGACGTGTGCGACCAATCCAATCATCAACTTTGTGACCTGGTAATTGACCACCTTCACCTGGTTTCGCGCCTTGAGCCATTTTTATCTGGATTTCAGCAGCGTTGGTTAGGTAGTAAGACGTTACACCGAAACGACCCGATGCAACCTGTTTGATTGCAGAGCGTTCCCAGTCGCCGTTCTCTTTTGGTAAGAAACGAGCAGGATCTTCACCACCTTCACCAGAATTAGATTTCGCGCCAATACGGTTCATTGCGATTGCTAACGTTGAGTGAGCTTCATGGGAGATAGAACCGAAGCTCATCGCACCTGTTGCAAAACGTTTAAGAATGTTTTCAGCAGGCTCTACATCATCAATTGAGATTGGACCTGATGCTTTAGGTACAAATTCAAACTGACTACGAAGTGTTGCCGCATTATCACCCTGTGCATCAACTGCATCTGCGTACTCTTTAAACTGCGCGTAATTTTTATTACGTGTCGATTCTTGTAGTAGCGAAATTGTTGTTGGGTTGAATAGATGCTTCTCACCACGTTGCTTCCATTGGTAAACACCACCAACATCTAGGCGTGTTACAGGTACTTCACGTAATGGGTATGCATAACGATGACGAATAATTGCTTCTGCAGCGATATCATCTATCGATAGACCTTGAATACGTGTTACCGTACCCGTGAAGTATGCGTCTACAACCGCTTTACTTACACCTAATGCTTCAAAAATTTGTGCTCCTTGATATGACTGAATCGTTGAAATCCCCATTTTTGAGAAAATTTTCAACAGACCCGCATCGATAGCACCTTTGTAGGAAGCAAATAACTCAGCAACTGATTTATCAGCAGGTAAACGTTTCTTCACTTGCAGATCAACAATCATCTCTTCAATAAGGTATGCATTAATCGCAGAAGCACCGTAACCAATTACCGTTGCAAAGTGATGCGTTTCACGTACGTCACCCGTTTCAACAACAAGATCACACAGTGCACGTAACCCTTTCTTGATTAAGTAATGGTGAACAGCCCCGGTAATTAACATCGCAGGAATTGGAGCATGATCAGAGGTAGCATTACGATCTGAAAGAATAATGATTGAGTAACCATCGTTGACAGCATCTTCAGCATAACGACAGATACGTTTAATCGCTTTATCTAGTTTACCTGGCTCACCGCTTGCTTTAAATAACGTATCTAACGTTTTAGCTTGCAAATGCTTGTGATCCAGAGCGTTAATTTTTTGTAGCTCAGCATTACTTAGAACAGGCGACTCAAGTTCTACTTTATGACAATGCTCAGGTGTTTCAGAAAGTAAGTTCTGGTCTTTACCTAAGTAAGTATTTAGCGACATCACCATACGCTCACGAATCGGATCGATTGGCGGGTTAGTTACCTGTGCAAATAGCTGTTTAAAATAGTGAGATAGATGCTGTGATTGATGTGAAAGAACGGCTAAAGGCCAATCCACCCCCATTGCACCTAATGGCTCTTTACCATCAAGGAACATAGGTAATACAATCTCATTGATCTCTTCTGAGGTCACACCAAATGTCTGTAGACGTCTTAACAGCTGCCCATCATTTGGTTGAATATTACGCTCTAGCGCCGCGGGTTGGTTCTCTAGTTTAACAAGATTATCTGTTAACCATGTTTCATAAGGTTGTTGTGCAGCAATCGTGCTTTTTACTTCATCATCAGAAATAATACGGCCTTGCTCTAAGTCAGCAACAAAGATACGACCAGGTTGTAAACGACCACGAGATTTAATATTTTCTGGTTTAATATCAACAACACCAGATTCTGATGCCATGACTAGGAAATCGTCTTTTGTTACACAGTAACGTGAAGGACGTAAACCGTTACGGTCTAGTGTTGCACCAACTTGAACCCCATCGGTGAAACATACAGAAGCAGGGCCATCCCATGGTTCCATGATGTTTGCGTGGTATTGGTAGAATGCACGACGTTTTGGTTCCATCGCTTTATTTTCTTGCCAAGCTTCAGGAATCATCATCATTAATGAATGAGGAAGACTACGACCAGAAAGAACCAATAGTTCTAATGCCATATCAAAGCTTGCAGAATCAGACATACCTTCAGTACAAATAGGCATTAACATATCTAGTTCTTCACGTGTAAAGAACTCTGCTTCTAGCAACGCTTCACGTGCCTTCATCCAGTTGATATTACCGCGTACTGTATTAATTTCACCATTGTGCGCAATGTAACGGAATGGTTGTGCTAAACGCCAGCGTGGGAATGTGTTCGTTGAGAAACGAGAGTGAACTAATGCCAGTGCCGTTACCATGCTTGGGTCTTGTAGATCCAAGAAATATTGCGGTACTTGCTCTGTTGTTAACTGACCTTTGTAAACAATTGTTTTGTAAGAAAAGGTGTTGATATAGAAATTGTCTTCGATACCCGCTACAGACTGAAGACAGAGTCGTGTTGCATAGTTACGTAGAATAAATGCTTTACGCTCTAATACGGCTGGGTCCATCTCTGATCCGCCAGTTACGAACAGATGTTCGAATTGTGGCTCACTGCTCAAAGGATCTGCACCGATCATTGAATTATCAGTAGGAAGAACACGGTAACCAATTACTTCAAGACCTAAACGCTCAGCTGTGCGAGCTAAAATATCACGACACTCGTTACGTTTATTTTTATCTTTTGGAAATAACACTGTACCAACAGCATATTGGTCAAACTGGGGTAATGTAATCCCAACTTTTAATGCCTCTGTTACTAAAAACTCATGTGGTTTTTGTAACAAGATACCAGCACCATCACCACTGCAAGGATCGCAACCTTGACCACCACGGTGCTCCATGCGTGCAAGCATATCTAATGCTTGAGTCACAATAGCATGTGATTTTCTATTTTTTAAATGTGCCACGAAACCGATACCACAAGCATCGTGTTCCATCTCTGGCACATAAAGGCCTTGAGCGTTTTGCTCTATATTAGTCATAAACATGTCCTTCAAGATAAAATAACAAATTGATTATTTGTCATTTCAGTTCTAATGTTTTCGAAGTGCACTAACTTGTTTAGTGAATAAAATAAAAAAAACAGCTATCCCATTTTTTATTTTATTAGAAAGGATGTGAATATTTAGAAATTTCCCTAATTAATTAACATCCATTTACAAGAAACAAGGCGCACAACATCCCTATAAGCTCAGGGCTCATACATCATTCCGTGGAAATAAACCTACATAACAACCGTGATACAGGCATAATTTTACAACTATTCTATCGTTTAAAAGGCATAAAAGTCCAATTTTCTTATTCTAAGTTTAATCGGCAAGTTGTTAATGCCTTGTAACACAAGGGAGACGGGCTTTAAGTTTGTTTTAACATTACATTGCATTGTAAATATACGAATAAAAAAGACAATAAAACGGCTAAAAAACAGACAACCATTCACTTTTTCTTAAATTATTACCCCTTAAAAGTGAATATAAATGCACTTTTTACAAAAAATAATTCATTTTTATATAAACAACACCTCCTCACATCATAATGACATAATTTACATGCGTTAGTATTTCTTCTTTTTCAGCTCTGCTCCCATCAACATTTAAAAAATAATCATGCTATTGACAAAAAAACTAAATTATAAGCAATGTGCAGCTTGTAGATCATGGTGCCTCAGGTTGGGCAATAAACAACCAACAGTGGAGTGGCGAGAAAATATTCACATAAAAAATAACTCAGATCACATTTTGATAAAAAAGTTTCGCTACAATATCTCAATTAATATATGTGGAGACGAAATGGGAAATATTATTGAAATTGGAGTCATCGAATCATTAATCATCGCTATTCTAGTGCTGTTTATTGGGCGCTTAATTAACTCACTCAGCCCGAAGTTGGAAAAGTTTAATATCCCAGAGCCTATTCTAGGTGGCCTTGCAATTGCACTATTAATTACGGTTCTGCATACTAAGGGCATAAATATAAGCTTTAATTTACCCCTTCAGGAAACATTCATGTTGCTATTCTTTAGCACCATTGGTCTGTCAGCAAGCTTCAAATTATTAGCACAGGGAGGCAAGAAAGTATTTGTGTTTTTAGGTGTCGCCACCCTTTATATCATTATTCAAAATGGGGTTGGTGTTAGCCTAGCGACAGCTTTAGGGTTAAACCCGTTGTTAGGTTTAATTGCTGGTTCTATCACCCTCTCGGGTGGCCACGGTACTGGCGCAGCTTGGGCACAAACCTTTAACGATGATTATGGCTTACAAACATTAGAGTTCGCGATGGCAGCCGCCACTTTCGGTCTTGTTATGGGCGGGTTTATTGGTGGACCTGTTGCACAACGTCTTATTGATAAAAACAATTTAGAGTCAGAGTTCGGCAAAGGAGCAAACCATCATGATACGCATCCAGAATTAGTCACCTACAATGATCTCGAAGAAGACAAAGTAACCTCCAAAAAAATTAAAGAAACACTGTTTATCATGCTAATTTGTGTTGTAGGTTCAACTTACATAAAGGAGTTTGTTGATAGCTTTAATATTAGTTATCTAAAAATACCTAACTTCGTTTATGCCCTGTTTATCGGTGTTATTATTACTAATATTGCAGAAACAAGTAAGCTTTATAAAGTTAACTCTGAAACCGTTGATATCTTAGGTACCGTTTCTCTATCACTATTTTTATCGATGGCATTAATGAGTTTAAAGCTTTGGGAAATATTTGATTTAGCAATCCCATTACTTATTATTTTATTCTGTCAAACCATCGTACTTGCTCTGTTTGCTTATTTTGTTACTTTTCATTTTATGGGACGTAACTACGATGCTGCTGTAATAGCAGGTGGGCATGGCGGGTTTGGTATGGGTGCGACACCAACAGCAGTAATGAACATGGGAGCATTAGTATCTCGCAACGGCCCCTCACCACAAGCTTTTATGGTGGTACCAATCGTTGGTGCATTCTTTATCGACATTACTAACTTGCTTATTCTGCAGGGATATATTGCCTTTTTAGGCTAACCTTGAGCTTCGAGTAACGCGCTATTAGCTTCGAATTCTAGTTCGTGACTCATCGCTCTATACTCGTAGCTTTCTGCTGAGTTTTGCATCTTGAATGCTAACGGGTATACTCCCCATCTTTTTATTATGAGGAACTATTGTGACTGCATTTAACCTTGAGGTTATCCACCAACAGTTAACTGATCTTAATTTTATTGCTGACAATATTCGTATTGTAACTGTGAACGCAATGGACAATGAAGCATTAGACGGCTGTACGACAAAAGAGGGGGAAAGCTTCTATAACAGTTATATGAACGTTATTTATAAAAAAGCAGAGCGTTATGTATTAGGTTATGTTTGCCAAACACCACTTATTGACCAAGCGATTGTTAAAATTGGTGAGCAATACTTTGACCCAACGAAGCAAGCTAATGAAGATTTTCAGCCCTACCAGTTTGCAGTTTTAACAGAGTTTAAAATATTCGATATGATGAAGCATGCCAAAAAAAATAAAGATTTCCCGCCCGACATCGATTACTTACTGACGCAAAAGAAGCATTTTAAAAATATTATTAGTTAAACATCCGCTCTTTTTTATAAATAAAAAGACAAATAAACAAAAAGTTAGATATCTAATGAGACGTAGTTAAAGTAATGATCTACTCTTGAATGAAAACAAAAATATTCTTATTCTTCAAGGGACTCCAATGGCTAAAACAAAAACCATCACTACTGATGATATTTTATTAGTTTTATGTAATTCAATAAAATCAGTATTGACAGCTGCAACCGATCATCCAATTAATTACTCTGCAATGGCACAAAAAATTAACAAAACTTGCTTAAAACCCGACATCGGTTGCTTTGTATTATTTGATGGCGGTTTTTCTGGATTAGTGATTATCAACTTTAGTGCTAATGCAGCAGTTGAAATATACACCAACTACATGAAACATATGGGAATCCCTGAAAACGAGTTGGCTAAATCTCATACCGCAGATGAAGTCGGAGATGTAATGGGAGAATTAATGAATCAAATTGTGGGTGATTTTACTGGTGTGATCGGACATGAACTACACACCTCAATTACTCAAAATCAACCTAAAATGCTGACCATTAATAAACAAGTACAACTGTCAATTGATACTAACCTAGATAGGCCACAAGCAAGACGTGTTACTTTTATGACCTCTAAAAATAATATTTTCTATTTAGAGTTAGCAATGGATAAAACCGAATTTATCAAGCTACCTACCTTTGAAGAGCGTGAAGCCTTTGATGCAGATATGATATTAGAGCAAGAGGGTAATAATAAGCGTAAAGAAAGCGAATCATCACCAATAGAAACGATGGTTGACCAAGATTTACTCGATGAACTTGGGTTTTAAATTGAATGATTGACTTACCTTACTGTTAAAGACAATATGCCTGCATATTTTAAATGTGTAGGCTGAGCAAAGCTTACATCGCTAATCAAGCATAATCCTCCTACACTTTAACTTATTTAAAAACTAACCACATGAATAAAACGTTGGTTTCACTTTCCCATCCATTTAAAGCCCCCCGAATTTTAAAAAGAGGATCTGTTAAATTTAATGAATGTATCAATTGCTTATATCAGCGTAGTACTTATCTGGTCCACCACGCCCCTTGGTATTGTTTGGAGCAGCGAAACGGTTAACCCAATGTTGGCGGTTTTATTACGTATGTTATTAGCACTAATTATTGGTTCAATACTTTTAGTATTATTGCGCATTCGTTTCCCAAC
>Ga0316197_10000721_pt1 | contig 23100 bp, 20 predicted proteins | sample OudBiesiAoxic_MG_FD_204939 | JGI IMG/M metagenome (GOLD analysis project Ga0316197, IMG submission 204939) | Coastal sediment microbial communities from Oude Bieten Haven, Netherlands - site A oxic | ecosystem: Environmental > Aquatic > Marine > Coastal > Sediment | place: Netherlands... | reverse complement strand
GACGACGGTGTGCTGGTTCCACCACCACATCGTGATCCACGGCCAAGGCTTCCGTATCGACCCGAGTTCACCGCCACAACGAAGACGACTCCTCCAGCCCCCCATCCACGGCCCCCCCTGGCTCGAACACGCCCGCCAACGTGGAATGGTCATCAGCGAACAGCCGATCAGCCGGATAGCCGTATAGCGCAGCGTCTTTCCCCTCCACCACGTAGTGGGGGAGGGTGCCCAAGCTTCGCTTGGGCGGGAGGGGGCAGCCCCGGGAGCTTGGATGGCGAAGATGAGGTCGGTCGCGGAGGGTGCCCAAGCTTTGCTTGGGCGGGAGGGGGCGGCCTGGGAGCCCGAACCACCAAGATGCGGTCAGTCTCAAGTCTCAAGCCTCGAATCTCGAGTCTCGTGTCTCGTCGTGCCGTACCCTTCCGGATCGTGAATTCGAGCTCCCCCAATCTTCGTGCGCGTATCAACCGCCTGCCCCGGGCCGTCAGACGCCGGCTGCACCGGCGTTTGACCGGGGCGGAGCGTGTCCCAGAGCCGCAGCGACGCGCCGGAAGTATCGCCAGAGTCGAAGAGAGCATCACAACGGTCGAGGAGCGGCTCGCGGCTCGTCGGGCCGCCGTACCGAAGAGGATCGCCTACCCCGAAGAACTTCCGATCACCGCCTGGCGGGAGGAGATCCTCGAAGCGATCCGAGATCATCAAGTTGTGATCGTCGCCGGGGAGACCGGCTCGGGGAAGAGCACCCAGATCCCCAAGTTCTGCCTCGAACTGGGACGCGGCGTCGATGGCACCATTGGCCACACCCAGCCGCGCCGGATCGCAGCCCGATCGATTGCCGATCGAATCGCAGAAGAGACCGGAACATCGGTGGGGGAGGCCATCGGATATGCCGTTCGGTTCTCGGACCAGACGGGGGATTCCACGCTCGTGAAGGTCATGACCGACGGCCTTCTGCTCGCGGAGATCCACAGGGACCGGCGCCTCGAGCGATACGACACGATCATCATTGACGAGGCGCACGAGCGCAGCCTCAACATCGATTTCCTCCTCGGCTATCTGAAGACGCTGCTGCCGAAGCGGCCGGACCTGAAGGTGATCATCACATCGGCAACGATCGACACCGAACGATTCGCCGAACACTTCGAGGATGCGCCCGTGATTGAGGTCACAGGCCGGACGTACCCGGTCGAGGTTCGCTACCGCCCGCTGGATGATCCTGCACAGCCGGAGCCGAGGGACCAGACCCAGGGCATCTGTGACGCCGTTGAAGAGCTCTTCACCGAGGGAAATGGCGACATCCTCGTGTTCTGCTCCGGCGAGCGAGAGATCCGAGACGCCGCTGATGCCCTCAACGACCTGGCCCTTCCACACACCGAGGTCTTGCCGCTCTACGCGCGGTTGTCCGCCGCAGAGCAGCATCGAGTGTTTCGTTCACACACCGGACGGCGGATCGTGCTCGCAACAAACGTCGCTGAGACATCACTCACCGTGCCCGGTATCCGCTACGTCGTCGACGCTGGAACAGCCCGGATCTCTCGGTACAGCCGCCGAACCAAGGTTCAGCGCCTCCCGATCGAACCGGTGTCACAGGCTTCGGCCAATCAGCGCGCCGGAAGGTGCGGTCGCCTCGGGCCCGGCGTGTGTATCCGTCTCTACGACGAAGACGACTTCGCAGCACGCCCCGAGTTCACCGAACCCGAGATCCAGAGGACAAACCTTGCATCCGTGATCCTGCAAATGGCGGCTCGTGACCTCGGTGAGATCGAAACCTTCCCGTTCCTCGATCCTCCAGACTCACGGGCGATTCGTGACGGGATTGCCCGCTTGGTGGAGCTGGGAGCGATCAAGACTGAGCACGAATCCGGACGTCAGCGGCTCACGAGGCTCGGACGCCAACTCGCAGATCTGCCGATCGATCTTCGGTTGGCTCGGATCATCATCGAAGCGAACCGGACGGCGAGCCTTCGCGAGATCCTCATCATTGTGTCTGCGCTCGCAATTCAGGACCCAAGAGAGCGTCCCGCCGAGAAGCAGACCCAGGCGGATCAAGCCCATGCACGATTCCGCGACGAGGATTCTGATTTCTACAGCTGGCTGCACCTATGGGAGTATCTGAGCGAGGAACGGCGGGCACGGTCCTCCAGCCAGTTCCGACGGCTCTGCCGGAACGAATACCTGAACTACCGCAGGATTCGCGAGTGGCAGGACCTCCACGCCCAACTCCGCGATGTGACGAAGGAGATCGGCTTCACCGCAAACCGGAGACCGGCGGAACGAGAGGTCGTACATCGAACGCTACTCACCGGCCTCCTGTCGAACGTCGGATCGAAGGACGCGAATTCCTACGAGTACCGCGGGCCACGGAGCAGCCGCTTCTCGATCAATCCCGGGTCGACGCTCTTCAAGCGATCGCCGGAGTGGGTGATGGCGGCGGAGTTGGTCGAGACGACTCGTCTGTGGGCGCGGGGAGTCGCGTCAGTGCAACCGGAGTGGATCGAATCCGCTGCGCTCCACCTCGTCGCACGGTCCTACTCGGATCCCTGGTGGGAGGCTGATCGCGGTGCTGCCATGGCGAATGAGACGGTATCCCTCTACGGACTTCCGCTCCAGACCGCCCGACCCGTGTTGTACGGGAGGATTGATCCCGTCGCTGCCCGTGACCTCTTCATTCGCCATGCACTCGTTGCGGGGGAGTGGGAGACCCACCACCGGTTCGTGGACCACAACGCGGCCGTCATCGACGAGGTGCTTGACCTCGAGGCTCGCTATCGGCGAACCGACTTGCTCGTCGACGACGAAGCCATCGTTGAGTTCTTCAATCGGCGCATCCCCGGGGACGTCATCTCCGTCCGGCACTTTGACCGGTGGTGGAAGGACATGCGTCTCGAGGATCCGCACCGGCTCGACTTGAGCGTCGAAGACCTGCTCGAACGTGATCTCGACACACCGGGCGAGGATGCGTTTCCCGAGATCTGGCAGTACGGCGATGTCTCGATGCCGCTTACGTACGAGTTCGAGCCGGGCAGCACCACCGACGGGCTGATTGTGGACGTACCGATTGGTGGCCTCGCTCGCGTCGACCCGGCAGTATTCGACTGGTCGGTGCCGGGGCTGCGAGAGGAATTGGTAATCGCCATGATGCGGTCGCTCCCGAAGCACATCCGCAGACGGCTCGCACCGATCCAAGAGACCGCTCGAGAAGTCCTGCACGGCCATGACCCATTGGCTGAGGGTCTTGTGGCGTTCTTGCGCCGCGTGTTGACGGGCCGGGCAGGGCTCCCGATCCCCCTCGACGCATTCGACCCGGAACGTGTCCCATCACATCTCCGGCCAACGTTCCGCGTCATTGGAGAAAACGGCGAGGTGCTCGCCGAAGGGCCAGAACTCGCCGTGCTTCGCAACGACCTGCAATCTGAGGCACAGGACGCGTTGGCGACGTCCGGTCATGCTGTTGAGCGCACGGGACTTGCCTCTTGGGATTTTGGCGACCTTCCGACCGAAGTCGACATCGATGGTCCGGGCCGGGTGGTAGCAGCGTATCCGGCCCTTGCTGACGAAGGGGAGTCCGTCGCGGTGCGCTTGTTTGCTACACCAGCCGAACAGTCGACTGCGATGTGGGACGGCACCAGAAGACTGCTCGTGCTCGGTCTTCCGTCACCGTCCCGGCACCTGCGTCCGCTTGTCACCGAGGATGGCAAGCGGGCCATAGCCGCTGGTCCGTACCCATCCTTTGGCGACTGGGCGGCTGATTGTCTCTCGTGTGCGGTCGACGATGTTTTGGCTCGGACGGGCGGGCCGGTCTGGAGCTCACAAGCGTTCGATCATCTCCAGCGGACCGTTGAATCCGAGACGTCCGATCTCGTCGTCACGGTGGCTTCTGATTCCCTGGAGATCCTCGACGAGCTCCGGGAGGTTCGGGAGACGATGGCTGCCCTCACCGGCGCCCACTACGCGGAGGTCAGATCGGACATCGACGAGCAGCTTGATCGCCTGATCTACCCCGGGTTCCTGACCGGCGTCGGGGTCGACCGGCTCTCCGACATGCTGCGGTACATCAGGGCCATCTCCCGTCGCCTGGAGACCTTGCCCGATCGAGCTGAGCGTGACCGTGAGCTGATGGAACGGATCCGTGAGCTGGAAGCCGAACGGGACGATCTCTCCGACGCGATCCCAGGGTCGGTTGAGCTGATCGATGTCGCGTGGATGCTCCAGGAGCTCCGTGTGAGCTGGTTCGCCCAAGCGCTCGGAACCAAGGGGAAAGTCAGCGAGAAGCGAATCACCGACGCAATGCAAAGAGCGATAGCGCCCTAGCCCGAAGACCGATCCATCTGCGCCGCGTTCGGGCTGTCGACACGCGAAGGGCGATCGGCGACTCTGTACGTCTCGCCAAACATCCGGTAGTCCTCCACGCCGGCCTCGTGTCGAGCGATCTCGTCTTCGGTCAGCTCCCGAAGGGGTTTCGCGGGTGTCCCGACTGCCAAGGTCCAGGATGGGATCGCTCGGCCCTCCGGGAGGACCGAGCCCGCGGCCAACCAGGCTCCTTCGCCGAGCTCGGAACCGTTGAGCGCGAGAGCCCCGATGCCGATGAGGCATCGGTCTCCGATCGTTGCACCGTGGACGACCGCTGCGTGACCGACGGTGACGCGACGTCCGATGATGGTTGGAAACCCGTGATCGGCGTGGACGACCACGTTGTCCTGAAGGTTCGATTCGTCGCCGATCACGATTCGCTCGAGTTCCGCGCGAAGCACTGCACCGAACATGACCACGGCGCCGGCCCCGATCTCAACCAAACCGTAGACTCGGGCGGTCGTTGCAACGAACGCCGATGGGTGGATGACCGGGTCCGCAAGGCTGAGTGGCTCCATGACCAACAGCGTACCGTGGACCTCGGTCGGGAATGCATCGGCGACGTACTGCATTGAATCGAAGCCATACCTGAGATCGGAGCCACCCGTCATGTTCATGTTCCCGGCCCTCCCAACAGACGGCGAGCCAACGCGCTCCACACTCCATGCCTACGCCCATGCCGTGGGGGCCCTGCCCCGAGCACACGCTGTTGCTCACCCCTTGTGGTGGCACGTCTCACTCAAGGTCCGTCCCGACGGTTTTGTGACCGAACCGATGCCGCTCCCGGCCGGTGGTGCTGCATTCGTGCGCATGGACCCGAGGGTTGCCCTCATCGTGTTTGAGACATCCAGCGGCGAGAGCCGGTCCTTCCCGATGAACGCCGGGTTGACCGCGACTGAGATGGGCAACGCCCTGATTGCGGCAGGATCCGAGTTTGGGCTCTCCGCCGACTATGAACGATCCAAGTTCGAGGATGACGATCCACGACCTTACGTCGAGGGTGATGCCATGGGGTTCTTCGGCGCTCTCGTGGCTGCCGACGGGGCGCTTGCCATCCAGAGGAATCGGCTGGAAGGAACCGTCGGTCCGATCCAACTCTGGCCTCATGGATTCGACCTCGCATTCGAATGGTTCGGTACGCGAACGGTTCCCGCCGCAGAGGGCGTCGAGCCGAACGAAGTCCCGGCGCAGCTCAATCTCGGCTTCTATCCGGCTGGTGACGCCTACTTCTACTCCAATCCATGGCCGTTCGAGGCCGACGCCCTGCTCGAAGTGGACCTCCCCGGCGGTGCAGAGTGGCACACGGAAGGGTGGGAAGGATCGATCCTGCCGTACGCCGGGATCGTCGACACCAAAAACGGTCTTGACCGCTTCCTCGCCTACGCGGCAGCCGTCTTCGACGCGACGGCACCGACACTCACGGCATAGCTGCGCAGGGAGCTGGGGATCCGAGCAGGCAGCCCGGCGCTACCCTCACGCCCGAGGAGGTGGCATGGCGTTTCCCGAACCGTTCTTCCGGTGGCGGCCGCATCCGTGGCACGGACTCGATCCGGGTCCGGACGCACCGGAGATCGTCACGGCGTTTATCGAGATCACCCCATTCGACTTCGTCAAGTACGAAGTCGAGAAGCGGACCGGCTACCTGAAGGTTGATCGACCGCAGCGGGGGAGCAGCTCTCCACCGACGCTCTATGGTCTGATCCCCAAGACGTATTGCGCGGAGCGCGTCTCGGCCATGTCGCCGGAGGTGACCAAGGCGGACGGCGATCCGCTCGACATCTGCGTTATCTCCGAACGGGCCATCGATCGATCCGAGATCATGCTCAACGCTCGCGTGGTCGGCGGCCTGCGGATGATCGACAACGACGAGGCCGATGACAAGATCATCGCAATCCTTGTGGACGACGCGGTCCTCGGCGAAGCTCGTGATATCGCCGACATCCCGAGTGGCATCATTGCCCGCCTGGAGCACTACTTCCTCACCTACAAGACCATGCCGGGTGAGGAGGATCGGGTCCGGATCCCCGAGATCTACGGCCACGCCCACGCGATTGGTGTTGTCGCCGCCGCGATGAGCGACTACGACGAACACTACGGCGGGTAGCGCCGATGGTTGTGCAGGGCTCGTGACAATCGAATCCCAGGTCCGCGGACTCACGTCGGCCGAGGTGCGTGAACGCGTCGCCGCAGGCAAGGTCAACGTGGTCGAAACTCGCGGATCGCGATCTGTCGCCGACATCCTGCGTTCGAATCTGCTGACCAGGTTCAACGCGATCATGTCGGTGATGCTCGTGATCGTGCTGATCTTCGGGCACCTCCCGGATGCGCTGTTCGGATTCGTGATGATCGCGAATGCGGTCATCGGGATCGTCCAGGAGTTGCGGGCAAAACGAACGCTTGATCGTTTGAGCGTCTTGGTTGAACCGAACGTGACGGTGATCCGGGACGGCCAGCCGTCCGAAGTCCCGATTGACGAAGTTGTCCTCGATGACGTCATCGAGTTGTCGCCGGGCGACCAGGTTCCGGCGGACGGCACCGTTCTTGCGTCCGGCAGTGTGCAGGTCGACGAATCGCTGGTCACTGGAGAGGCCGATCCGCTGCACAAGAACCCCGGTGACTCGATGCTGTCCGGCTCGTTCGTTGTGGCCGGTTCGGTCATCCTTCGGACCACGGCGGTGGGTGACGACGCCTACGCGCAGCACCTCGCTGCCGAAGCGAAGAAGTTCGCACTCACAAAAAGTGCTCTCCAACAGGGAATCGACCAGATTCTGCGCGTCGTCACGTGGCTGTTGGTCCCAATCGGCGCTCTGCTGTTCTGGAGCCAGATGCAGACCGATCGCTCGCTCAGTGAGGCACTGGTATCAACCGTGGCAGGTGTCGTCGGCATGGTGCCGCAGGGTCTGGTTCTCCTGGTTTCGATGGCATCGGCCGTAGCGGTGATTCGCCTCGGCCAGCGCAACGCGCTGGTCCAGGAGCTCCCGGCGGTGGAAACCCTGGCGCGTGTCGACATTGTGTGCGTTGACAAGACGGGCACCCTCACGACCGGTCTGATCCGGCATCGCGAAACGGTTGTGCTGAGCGACCGCGACCCGGCCGACCTGGCCGGCGCAGTCGCCGCCATCGCTGCTGCCGACCCCCACCCGAATCCCACGATGCAGGGGGTGGCTGAGGCCTACCCGGACGATCCGGGATGGGACGTCGAGCGATTCGAGCCATTCTCATCGGAACGGAAGTTCTCGGCGGTGAGGTTCACCGACGGATGCTCCTGGGTCATCGGAGCACCTGAGATCGTGCTTGAAGGTCGGGAGCCGGACCTGGCCAAGCGCCTCGATGCCGTGGCGTCGAGCGGTCAGCGGGTCCTCCTGGTCGCAGCGACCGAAGAACCGTTGCCGGAGAGCGTCGGCACGCTGCCGGATCGGCTCGAGCCGGTCGGCTACTTGACATTCGCCGAGGAGATCCGTTCCGACGCATCCGATACCGTCTCCTATTTCATCGAGCAGAACGTGTCACCGAAGGTGATCTCGGGTGATGCGGCGTTGACCGTGGGTGCGATTGCGAGCGCCGTCGGCGTCCCCGGCGCCGACCAGGCTCGCGACGCACGGGATCTGCCCGATGCCGGCACACCCGAGTTCGGCCATGTAGTGAACGACGGAACGGTATTCGGGCGCGTCATCCCCGACCAGAAGCGCCACATGGTGACTGCCATGCAGGATGCCGGTCACACGGTCGCCATGACGGGAGACGGCGTCAACGATGTCCTCGCGCTCAAAGGAGCGGACATCGGGATCGCCATGGGCTCCGGATCGCCTGCGACTCGAGCGGTCGCTCAGATCGTGCTGCTCGACAATCGGTTCGCGTCACTGCCGTATGTGGTGGCTGAGGGTCGGCGCGTCATTGCCAATATGGAGCGGGTCGCGTCGCTCTTCGTGACCAAGACGGTCTACGCCGCGATCCTTGCGCTTGCCATCGGGTTTGCCGGATGGGCGTTCCCGCTCCTTCCGCGCCACCTCACGCTGATCGGATCGCTCACGATCGGAATCCCGGCGTTCTTCCTCTCATTTGAGCCGACCGACGAGCCGGTGAGGCCGGGTGCGTTCAGCCGCATCATGCGGTTTGCCGTGCCTGCGGGGATCGTCGCGGCAACAGCTGCCTACGGCGTCTACAGCATTACGCGTGCGATCGACGGCGATTTGACCATCGCCAGGAGTGCAACCACGATCACGATGGTGCTCGTCGGGATGTGGGTCCTCATCGAGTTGGTGATTCCTCTCACGCCGAGTCGGACTGCGCTCGTTGGAGCGATGGTGGCCGCATTTGCGCTGACGTTGCTCGTCCCGTTTGGGCGCACGTTCTTCGATTTGGTGATCCCGCCGCTCGACATCACCGCCGTGATCGCGTCCGTCACCGTCGTTGCCGCCATCGTCCTTCACGTTGCGCTGCGGGTCGTCGACCACCACGAAGGCCCCTGGGTACCATGGCTGTCGACCGACGAGGAGAACGGGTGACGGCGAATCGGAAACCGACCACGCTCAGCCGTCGCGAGCGAATCCTGAAGAACATTGCCGGTCTCGCCGTCCGTCTCATCTACCGCAGCGTTGAAGTGCGCCAACGTGACGGCGAAACGACAGCGGGCCCCCAGATCAGTGTCTCGAATCACTTCGGGGGGTTTGCCGACGCCCTGATCCAGGCGTACGCCCTCGATCGTGTGCCTCGGTTCATCGCCCGCGATGTGATCTGGCGGTATCCGGTGGCCAAGCAGGGAATGAAACTCGTGCGAGCGATCCCGACACACAAGCCGGAGGACAAGGGACCCGCCGGCAACGATCAGATGTTCGGCTCGACCTACGAAGCACTCGGAGAAGGTGACCTGGTGATGATCTTCCCCGAAGGGATCACCGTCGACGATCCGTCGATCGCTCGTGTGAAGACGGGTGCGGCTCGGATCGCACTGGGTGCGAGAGCCAGTGGAGTGAAGGGGATTCAGATCATCCCGTCGGGGATTCACTACGACGACAAGGCAACGCTCCGCTCGAAGGTGTGGGTGAACGTCGGGCTGCCGCTCAACCTCGATGCGAACATCGGGAGCTACGTCGAACCAGGCGCCGCTGAGGATGCTTCCAACCGGGACGCCGTGCGGGCGCTGACCGCCGACATCGAGAGCCGGCTCAGGCGTTCGGCGCCGGACTACACCGACTGGGAGGAGGAGCGAGCGCTGACGAACGCTGCCTCGATCGCACTCCGATCCGTCCCCAACGCGCCGATCGAGGTGGACTTCGGTGATGAATCCGATCTGGCCAACGTGCTCGCGCAGCGACCGCAGCAGGTCAAGGACACGATCATCGACGCCGTCGATCGCTATACCTCCGATCTCGAGGCCGTAGGCCTCAACGACCAGCAGATCGCGACGACACACCGCAAACGGCGTTCGTTCTTCTGGCGCATCGTCTGGAATCTCATCGTCGGCATCGTCCTTCTGCCCTTCGCCCTCCTCGGGCTGGCGATCAACATCGTGCCGTTCGCCCTTCTCTGGCTGATCGGGCGCGTCAAGATGGACCCGGCGGTGGCCGCTACGGTGAAACCCGCCTCCGCCATCCTGCTGTTCTCCATCACATGGGGTATTGCCGGGTGGCAGGGATGGACGTGGTCGGGGATCGAGGGTGTCGCAGCCGCCCTGCTCGTGATGCCGCTCTACCTCTACGCCCTGTTCGCCCTCATCGAACGTGGGGGGCTCGCGTGGCGGGCGTGGCGCGGCTGGTGGCGTGCCCACCGCACCGACCTCTACGAAGGTGTTCAAGAGCACCGCGAGGCCGTGGTACGAACCGTCGCCGACGCGATTTGAACCTTGTCCGGAGTTGACGAGGGGTCTGGGATCGGTACGGCGACATGCCAACCCCCTGCGTCGTCGCTGGCGCTCCTCCGCGACGGACCGCTTCCACCCTCAGAAGGACAGCTAGCCCTCGGCGATTCTGGCGGCTCGTTCAACCTCGGAGCGACGGAGGCGATCCTCGATGCTTGCCATCTGCTCATCGTTCACGTTGGTGAGGGCATACGCCGTGCTCACGAACTGTGCCAGGTCGGCTCGGTAGTCGTGTCCGAGCGCATCAAACGCGCCGGGGACGACGGTGGCAGCGTTCTTCGTGTCGATTGCCGTCTGCCAGAACGTCACGGCCGGGACCCATCGTTGGGAGAGTGAGACGTTCGGAGGGCGGTGATCGGGTCGCCCGAGCCATGACGGCTCCTGGTAGGCGATGTCGAGGCCGAAACGGGTTACCGGGTCCTCGTGATGATTCAGGAAGAAGAAACGGATCGTCTCACGCTCGCCCTGAGGCAGGTCCCGATACTCATCGATCGAGGCGAACGTCCCGAACAGGGTTTCGTCGATGTTGGTTCCACCTGTGAGGAGCTCGCGCCGCCACTTGCCGGCGTACGGCGTGCCAGCCCACAAACCCCGGTCGACATGGAGGTCATCCAGGATGTCGGTCCCGCCCCCAACGAAGCTTCCCTGGCTGGTCTGCGCGCCGAGGCTCTCTCCGTACAACACGACTCTCGGACGATCAGAAGGGTCGCACGGTTCGAGCACGCCGTTGATTGCCCGCAACAGCGCACCATGCTGTTCGATGGCCAGCGCCACTTTGCCAACGGACAACATCGAGGGGAGCGAACCATATTGGATAGCGACCGACGCGATGTCACCTCGGGCAAGGTACTCGGCTGCTTCCACGGGGATGTAGTTGAAGTAGCCGGTGCCGGCGGGTGACCCGACGATGAGGACCGAACGATCGAACGCACCGGTGCGATGCAGCTCGCCGATCGCCAGGGCCACACGTTCGTCGACGGTCTCGGCAGACTGCACACCGACGTAGACGCGAACGGCATCCATCGCACCGTTCTCGCCGAGCACCTCGTCGATCTGCTCACCCGTCGATGCCTCGATCACGAATCGACGTCCCTGGAGTCCGAGGTCACCGAATGCGACGGCGCTCTGTGGGCTACCGCTCACGGTCGGCGCACTCGGTGGCTCCGCATAACGGACCTCGGTCCGGCTATTCGACGCTGAGATCTTCGACAGGACGTTGCCAAACCCGGCGCGAACCCCGAGACCGAGACTCCCACCAATCACGGTGTGAGCCAGTGGGAGCCAAGCCGCTGCGGGTCCACCGATATGCCGGCCAAGGAATGATGCCGACGCCCGGGCTGCCTGCCGCTCGGCCATCACGACTGAGCCGACGGCGAATGCGATACCGGTCCCGACGGAGAGGGTCCAAGCGATATTGACGGGCGCGGGAGCGGCCCGGCCGTCGGACTCATAGCGGGCAATGCGGTCGCTCAGGTAGGCGAGGGAGCCCGCATCGAGTGCGCCCGCTGTCGTGACGAAGGCCGCGCCGTGAGCGATGCGCCCCCGTGACTGAGCAGCGCCGACGGAACGTCGTGCCACATCCATGGTGATGGCGGCGGCGGAAGCGTATGAGCGCGCCCGTGCCGCCGTTACGGCGAGGGAACCTGGTCTTGACGTGCGCACCTTTGGCCCCGCGAGCACGGCAAATGCCGCGGAGGCGATCCCCGCAACGGCGTCGGTGACAACCGGCGGTGCGACGGTGATGCGCTGAACGACCTGCGTGTATCCACTCCCGACGACGTAGCCGGAAGCGAAAGAACCGGCCACCACGAGCGCTTGATCGGTGCGGGGCCGCTCCATGAGCGAGGGCTGGTTCGACTCGATTGCGGCCGCGGTTCCAAGGGCGAGCCCCGTCTGCACGTGAGGCTGTCTAAGGAAGTTCACGAGGGGTCGAAGGGGGTTCTTCACAGGGGCCTCTCTCTTCTCTGCGGTTGGGGACGAAGTGTGGGCATCACTCGGGCGCTAGCTGGCGCAGGACCGAAGCGACGATGGTCAGGACGAGCGCACCGCCGAGGGTTGCAGCAAGGCTCTCGCTCGAAAGCCCGACGGCGGCGTCTCGCGCGATCCAGATGGCGAGCGCCATCAGTCCAACGTTGATGACGAGCGTGAACAGGCCGAGTGTCACAATGCGAATCGGGAGGGTGAGGAGCTTGGCGATCGGCCTGATTGTCGAATTGATGACTCCGATGGCGAGGCCGAATACGAGCCACCACCACCACTCACCGTCGAACGAGAGTCCAGGAATGAGCCACACCGTCAGCCATGCGGCCGCGCTATTGAGCCCGATGCGGAGGAGAATGTTCATCGCCGGAACCCTACCCGGATCAGACGATTCGGCGTTCAGACGCCCACCGGGCCAACTCGTGGCGGTTGGACAGCTGCAGCTTCCGGAGCACCGCTGAGACGTGGGTTTCAACAGTCTTCACCGAGATCGAAAGCCGGGTTGCCACCTGTTTGTAGGCGTATCCTCGGGCAATCTGGCGCAGGACTTCGCGTTCGCGTGGTGTGAGCTGATCCAGCTCCGGATCGGCCTCGATCGGCACGGTGTCCGAGAACGCGTCGAGGACGAAGCCGGCCAGCTTCGGAGAGAAGACTGCGTCGCCTGCCGCGATGCGCTCGATGGCGTCGGCGAGCGCCTCGGGGTCGATGGACTTGGTGACATAACCGCGGGCACCCGCCCGGATCATGGCGATGACATCCTCAGGTGCGTCTGAGACCGAGAGGGCCAGAAATCGGACGTCGGGGTTGGTCTCGTGGATGTTGCCGACCACGGATAGGCCGCCTCCCCCCGGCATGTGAACATCGACGAGCACAACGTCCGGCCGGCTCTTTCGGATTCCGTCGACGGCCGCGTCCACATCGGTGGACCAACCGGCGACATCGAAACGTTCAGAGAGCTCCGCGCGGACGCCGCTCAGGAACAGCTCATGGTCGTCAACGAGATAGATAGACGTCATCGGGGCCCCGATCGTAGATGGACTTCACTGCCTTCGCCGGGTGTCGAATCGACGTTCGCTTCGCCGCCGGCGCGTGTCATGCGGGCAAGGATCGACTCCGAGATGCCCTTCCGGTCGTCGGAAACCGCGTCGAGGTCGAAACCCGACCCCTGGTCGGTCACCCAGGCATCTACGGCATCTTCCGTGCACTCGACGTAGACCGAGATGGTCCGAGCACCCGAGTGCTCTGCGGCGTTGGCCATTGCCTCGGCGGCCGCTGCCACGAGCGTATCGGCTGCATCGTCGATCGGGCGGTCGCCAACCACCACCACTTCAACAGGGATGTCAAACGAAGCTTCGACCTTCGCGGCTGCTGCGGCGATTCCGTCCCCGACGGTACCCGTCTTGTCGGCGCCGGCGGGATCGAACAACCAGGCCCGCAGGTCGCGTTCCTGGGCCCTGGCGAGTGTGGTCATGCGCTGCGGATCGTCGCTGCGCTGAATCATGGCCAGCGTTTGGAGGACCGAATCATGGAGGTGCGCAGCCATGTCCGCTCGCTCTTCCGACCGGATCCTGGCTCGCCGCTCATCGGTGAGTTCTTCGACGAGTCCCCAGATCCACGGCCCGAAGAGCAGCATGAATCCGGCAGCCGTGAGAAGCACGGCGATTGCCGCTGGTCCGAGCGACTGGATCGTGTCGAGTGAGGCGAGCACGACGACGATCCCGACAACCATGAGGGCTGCTCCGAAGAAGATCTGGGTCTTGCTCCTTCGTGTCCCGTTGTCGGATGGCCGGGCGAGCCGGGCGAGGCGCCGTCTGGATTCGACCCCGGCGCGATCCCAAATGAGCGCAGCTCCGAAGATGACGAGAATTGCCGGCCATACGATCGCGCCGAACCAGAGGCCGAGGGCCTGGAGTGCGACCAGCAGGGCATAGAAGATCAACGCGAGGCCGAACTTCTGGGCGGTCGACGGCGGAGCGTCGGCCTCGATCATCGAGCCGTATTCACGTTCGTCGGGTGTCGTGAGCCACCCGACGAGGTAGCAGATGATTCCGAAACCGCCGGCGAGCGTCAGCGCAACGATCGCTGCTCGGGCGAAGACGATCGGGATTCCAAGCCGGAGGCCGATCCCGGCGGCGAGTCCGGCAATGATGCGGTCGTCGTTCGAGCGAGTCAGTCGGCCGCGTAGGATCTGCAGGCGATCCGGCGTGTTGTCGCGATTGGATTCGGCGGTGGTGTTCATGCGATATTGATGTTGTCACAGCACCCGTCGGCCCACAACCCGTGACGACCCTGAGATATCCCCGAGATCTCAGGGTTCGACCAGGAACATCCCCAATAGCGGCGCTCGGGCGGATGCCGCATGATGAATCCATGAGCACCCCAACCCAACAACCCCAGCAGCACGGCCGGCAGCTCCGGCGACCGTTCCAGGATCGTGCGTTCGCGGGCGTGGCCGCGGGCCTTGGCCAGCGATTCAACGTCAGTCCGGCTTGGTTCCGGGTGGCCTTCATACTGCTCGCGCTGGCGGGCGGGGTCGGATTCCTCCTGTACGGGATCGGATGGATCCTCATCCCCGATGAAGGGAGCAATGAGTCGATCGCCGAGGGTTGGGTCGACGGCTTCGATGCCTCGAACTCCGCGATGGTGATCGGTGTTGTGCTGATCGGCATGGCGTCGGTGATCCTCGTGTCGAGCCTTCGCCTGGTGTCCGGCAAGTTCGTTGTGGCCGCAGTCCTGCTGGTGCTCGGTGTACTGCTGTATCGGGGTGATCTCACAAGATCCAAGGAACCGTCAGATCCGGAGGATTCGACCGACCCGGAATCGCCGCTTGCCGATGACGTCGCTCCCGAGTCGATAGATGATGACGATGCCGCTCTGGCGTCGCCTGATGGTGGCGACGGCGAGGACGGATCAACCGAGCCGGGAGGCGCCGACGTCGCGGCCCCGGTTGCAGCCGGCGCCATGGCCGCCGGTGGAGCCGGCGCCATGGCCGCCGGTGGAGCCGGCGCTATGACCGCCGTCGCCCCACCTGCGCGCCCACCGAAACCCCGCCCACCGAAGCCGCGTTCCATCCTTGGGCAACTCACGCTCGCCGCGACGTTGATCGCGGTCGGCGGCCTTGCGTTGCTCGATGTCGCCGATGTGCTCTATCCCGATCCGGTTCATTACCTCGCCGTGGCGGTGGGCGTGATCGGGGGAGGCTTGCTCGTCGGAACGCTGTTTGGCCGTGCCCGCTGGTTGATCTTCATCGGCCTGTTCCTCGCCCCGTTCCTGTTCGTGGCCAGCTTCGTCTCAGAATGGTCGTTCAGTGGGGAGGCCGGCGAGCGATACATCCAGGTGACGTCCATCGAAGACCTCGAGCGGGCGAACTACAGCTACGACCACAGTTTTGGAAGCCTCGAACTTGATCTCCGCTGGTTCGAACTCCCGGCCGAATCATCCGGCGTCGTCCTGCCGATCTCCATCGACGCGCGGGTGAGTGCGGGTGAGTTGCGAATCTGGCTCCCGCAAGAGACCGGGGCCATCGTGACCGGCTCGGCTGGAATGGGATCGGTGAAGCTCTTTGGTGACGAGAGCGCCGGGATCGGCGTGTCGAACACCGCTGAAACCGGGGCCGAGGTTCCGAACGTGGCCTTCAACATCTACGCGAGAGCAGATTTCGGCACGGTTGTCGTCGACGTACCCCTCGAGAATGAACCCCGACCCCTGGTGTGGGAGGAATAACCATGTATCGCCACCGTTTCGACGCACTTTCGTTCGTGTTCGGCCTGCTGTTCGTCGGTATGGCATTCCTCGCTCCGGCCAGGGACTGGTTCCCGAGCAACACCGCCCGCTGGATCATCCCAGGAGCCGTGCTGCTGCTGGGCGCGGGCCTCGCGATCTCGGCCGTGGCCTCGAATCGGGCGACGAGTCCCACGGCGAGCCAGCCCGATGACCATTCACAGGAATAGCCCTTCTCGCGGTTGACACGTCCGGGTACGCTGTGACCATCTCTCAGAGGGATACCTATGCCCGCTCCGAAGAAGTTCAATCCCGCTCCTACGACCTCACCGTCGTATGCGACCGAACGCTCTTCGGACGCCGCCAAAGGCCGCTACGCCGTTGTCCTGCCCGTGCCAAAGCCTCGCGAGGTCGACGAGGAACCCGTCGAAATCGAAGTCGACGAGGTGACGGTTGTCATGCGGGAGGTCTCGAAGTACGAGGCACGGTCGCTCCATGCCCACGTCGAGCCAGGCCTGACGATTGACATCGACGAACTCGACGAGATCGACGAGATCGACGAGGTTCCCGAGCCCGTTGAGCCGGTTCCTCCGGTCCCGATGGTCTTCGGCGAGTGGCGCACCGAATCGAATCTCGAGGGGACGCACTACCACCGCAAGGATTCTCGGCGAATCTGATCAGGCGTCCGGCGCCGTCGGGCACTCCTCCGACTCTTGAAGGTCGAGTTGGATTTTCGCCAGTTCCGGGTCGTCGATCACCAATTGGACGTGTTCGTGCACGAGGTCGATGTTTGCGATCCTTCCCGGTTTACCGTCGTCGCGGTACTCCAGGTGATACTCAGGCGGGATGAAGCGGACGGATACCACTTCGTCGATGTCGACCGAGGGGAGGAGCTCCACGAGTTTCGGGAGCAGATCAACCGGGATGTCGGTGGTGGTCGTCTCTTTGATGACATCGGCGAACTTCCCGAAGTTCAGGATCAGCGATGTGGGGTCGGTCTGCTCCATCGCCGCCTCAAGCACACACCGCTGACGTGACATGCGAAAGTAGTCGCTGTCAGCGTGGCGGGTCCGGGCATAGGCCAAGGCTTCTTCGCCGTTCATGTGCTGCTGGCCCGCTTCGATCACAAGCTGGGTCAAGGTGCCGTCCAGCAGCGGGTACTCGTCGTCGACGATCTTCTGTGGGACGTACATGTCGACACCACCGATCGCGTCGATGATGTCGACGAAGCCGTCGAGGTTCACGAGGGCGTAGTAGTGGATCGGGATCCCGAGAAACTCTGAGATCACACCCTTCACTGCGTTCTCGGGCGGTTCGCCCGGACCCTGGAAGGCCTCGGGGTGCTGCTCGCCCTGGATCCAGAGTTCGTTGATCAACTCTGGGTAGCAGTTGCAGTCCCAGATCCCCATGCCGTCGGGGAGTGGGGCATATGTCCAGTTCCTGGGTACCTGGAACATCGCTGCCTCGCCCGTCTTCGGGTCGATGCTGACGGTGATCATCGTGTCCGTGCGGATTCCCGTGCGGCCGACGCCGAAGTCGCCCCCGAGGAGCAGGATGTTCAAGCGGTCCAGATCGTCCCACGGCGTCTGCTCGACAACGGTGGTCGAAGTTGAAGAGGTGGTCGAGTCCTGCGCGTCGCCGTTCTGGGATGTGTCGTCGCCCTCAGCGACGCTTGATGCGGTCGTCGCCGACGCCTCGTCGCTATCGAAAACGGTCGTGATCAGGCTGTATTGGACAAGGTCGTAGTAGCCGAAGACCACATGAGGCATGAGCAGAAACGCTCCGATCGCAACCAATGCCGTGAGCGCAGCGACCCTACTCATCGACCGTTCCGAGGTCGACGCAGATCGGTACGCATCGTCCGCTGCCCAGACCCGGTAGCCAAGGAGGAGGATGTTGACGACCATCAAGAGCGCCATCGACGTGGGCCGGACGAATGCGGTGAGAATCGAGACCTTGTCGTGGAAGAAGAAGAGCAGAACGGCAAGCACAACAACGTCGATGATGAACAGCGTCCGAGCCTTCTTCCGGTCGCCGGCGAGCCATTGACCAAGACCCGGGATCAAGGCCGAGGCGGCAGCGGCGACGAGCGGATTGGGCGAGCGTGATTGCCTTCGTCTGCCCGTCATCCGCGCATGGTAGGAACCGGTCCCCGGTAGTCGTGGCAAGGGTCGCGTTCGGAGGGAGGGGTCGCGGGTAACCTGCCGGGAACTCGACGCCGATCCCGAAACGCTTTGTGAACGACACCCCGCTCGACGACCAATCTGACGATACGCCCGAGCATTCGCACCGCAACCGGTATGCCTACATGCGAAGCGACGGGACGCTCGACATCGTCCTAGGCAGCTTGGTTGCCGGGATCGGAGCCTACGCCTACCAATTCCTCGGGGGGCGCAGCCTCGGTGAAGAGGCCTTCGCTCCCATCGGGGCGCTCCTCACCGCCCACTTCCTCGCGTTTGTGATCATCCTGCTCCCGATCGAGCAGTTCGTGATCAGGCGAATCACGCTTGGCTACCGCGGGTGGGTTGTGCCGATACGAGCGATCGCCTTGACGATCTCCACTGCGTTCGTCGCTGCGGTCGTCGTCTGGGCTTCGGCCGACACCTATTTCGACGGCGACGCTTCATTTGTCTGGTTCGTGATCGCGACCGTGGCACTCCACTTCTTCTTCGTTGTCGGCCGCGGCTATCTCGCCGGCTACCGGCGTTTCCGCTCGTACGGCTATGCGAGCGGTGCCGCCTCAATCCTGCGCCTCGTCATCGCCGTTGTGGTTGTCGTGATCGGGCCGACGGTGACGGGGTTCGCGTGGGCGCAGGTGCTCGGGCCGCTCGTGATCTTCTTCTGGCGTCCCTTCCGCACGCCGGAGCGGCGGCGGACCGGATCGCGCGGCGAACTGTCCGATGAGCATGTCGAGCAAGTGGGGGAGAGGGGGCTGCTCTTCGGGTTGGTGCTCTCGTCCGCGGCATCGCAGGCGCTCTTGCTGGCCGGGCCTCTCGTTGCCGGTGCGCTCGGGGCCACCGCCGCCCAGTTCTCGGTCACCTATGCGACGTTGCTTCTTGCCCGTGCCCCACTGACGCTCGGCTACAACCTCATTGCTCGCGTGCTCCCCCCGTTCACCGAGATGGCAGCACGCGGTGAGCGCCGCGAGTTGCGGTCGTGGGCACGCGGCATGGGCTTTGCCGGGATCTCGCTCGCGTTTGTCGGAGCCGGCCTCGGAGCGATCATCGGCCCGCCCATGGTGGCAGTCGCTTTCGGTAGTGGCTTCCGCCCCACAGCAGCGGTCGCGGCTCTCGCAGCCGCCGGTGTTGTGCTGGCGTCGGCCGGCCTGTTTATCGGACAGATCCTGGTTGCTCGCGGACGAGCCGTCCGGCTTGCCGTTGCGTGGTTCGTTGCGGTAGCCGCCGCTGTGGGAGTCCTGTTCATCCCGATCACCGATCCGGTGATGCACGTGATGGTCGCCTTTATCGTGGGTGAGGGCTTCGCCCTGGTAGCGCTGGTTGTCGGGGCGTTGATGCGCGATCCCGAGGAAGGCGAAATCTCTCACGGATACGCGGTCGCGAAGCGGTCGCTGGATATCGCGGTTGCGCTCATCGCGATGCTGCTGCTCGCCCCGGTCCTGCTGGTCGTCGCAATCGCCGTCAAGGTCGACTCTCGCGGTCCGGCGTTCTTCCGGCAGCTGCGCACGGGCCGCAACGGGATCGACTTCTGGATGGTCAAGCTACGCACTATGGAGTTCGGCCACGACGACGCGGTCTTCTACGACCACCTCGCCCAGTTGGAGTACAGCGAGGACGACGACGAGTACACGATCAAGATTGACGACGATCCGCGAGTCACGCGGGTGGGTGGATTCCTGCGGAGGTGGTCGCTCGACGAGTTGCCGAACCTCTGGAACGTGCTCAAGGGCTCGATGTCGCTCGTCGGCCCGCGGCCGCTCGTTCCCGAAGAAGCGGACCTTGTGGGCCTCGACAACCCTCGATTCCTCGTGAAACCCGGCATCACCGGCTACGCGCAGGTCCATGGCCGCGACTCGATCTCGATTTCCGAGCGTACCGCGCTCGATGACGAGTACGTTGAGATCCGCTCCATGAGGGTGGATATCACGATTCTGGTCGAAACGTTCGGGACCGTCTTCAGCACGAAGGGCGAAGAGTCGAAGGCATGAGTCAGGAATGCTCTCGGGGTGCGTTAGCGTTGCCTCCCCATGGAAACAATCACCACCCTGTTGAACGAAGGCGACCCGGTCATTGCGATCGTTGGAGCCAGCGACAATCCGGCGAAGTACGGGAATCGCATCTATCGCGACCTCAAGGGCAAGGGCTACCGGGTCTATCCCGTCACCCCGACGCGGGACACGATCGACGGTGATCCTGCCTACGGCGATCTCGCCGACCTCCCCGAGACTCCGGACATCGTCAACTACGTCGTTCCACCGCCACGAACACTCCGACTGCTCGCACGCGCACAGGAACTTGGTCTCATGTGCGCGTGGGTGCAACCGGGAGCCGAGAACGAGGACGTTATGGCTTTCCTCGACGACAATGGCTTCGATTACATGGCCAAGGCCTGCATCATGGTTCGCTCGAGGATTCAGCCCGCAATCTGACCCTATCGCTGCACCCCCACAACGCGGTACAATCCTGGTGGGGCTCGATCAGGGGGATCGGCATGACCATTGAGGAACTGCGCCGCGCGGTGCGTTCATTGCCGGGTGTTGCGTCGGCAGACGTGATGCCTCAGGCGGGTGCGCCGCCGATCGTTCGACTCTGGACCGATGGAACGATTCCCGACGCCGTCGTCCAACGTGCCGTACAACTCCTTGTCGCCAAGGGTTCGGCCAACGGTTCCCATCCGGTCCACGCCGAGCCCTTCGCACCAGAGCCGATCGCGGAGCCACCCATCGAGGAAGTCCCCGATATCGATGCTGATGATGTCCCGGCGGTGAAATCTGCCAAACGGCGGGTCGGCCTTGGGAAGACGCTTGGCGAGACCCTGCCCGGCGCTTTTGCAGAAACGGCCCCATCCCACCTCGCCACCGAGACGATCCCCGACAAGGCCGGCGTCCGCCGATTCCTCAGATTGGCGATCGAGGAGACCTCGGACGGCGTCGATGTGCGAGCCGTCGACGACCTCGGGCGGGAAACGGAAGCCGCTGTCGGGCCGGGTGCAGATGGACTCACCGTTGCTGTCGCCTCCGCGGTCGCCCGCCTTCGCGGCTTTCCGTCACCGTTGCGAACGGCGACCAACACCCGCGATATCGATGACACCACCGTGGTGACCGTGCTCGTCGAACTCCCTGGGGGTGAGAAGGCAGCCGGCGCCGCCATCGTCACGGGAGGGCTGCCCTTCACCGTTGGGCGTGCGGTGGACAGCGCCCTCACCTCCCTGTGAACAGCCTCTCCTGTCCCACGTGCGGCGAGGCAGGCGACGTCGCCGGCAGGCGGTCAGGAGACATGATCACCATCACCTGCGGATCGTGTGGTGCGTCGTGGAAACGTGACCTGTCCCCGCACTGCCGGGCCTGCGGCGGTGACGACATGCAGTCGGTTCCGCTTGCGATCGTTGAGAAGGGGAGGGGAACACAACTGTCGGTTGTCGGGACCCGCATCGTGTATCTCTGCTCGGCCTGTGATGTTGAGGCCCTCGATCGGTACCACCGCAACCGGCCGAATCCGCTGATGCCGGACGAACTCCCGACGGCGGACTCGGAAGGCTGACGTCTGCGAGGCACGACGGAGGGTGTGTGCGCCTCCCGCCCGGACGTCGAAGGGGACGTGCACGTCCCGAGCGGATCCTCGTCCTACACCGTCTCGGACACGGTCCGCTTCGTGGGAAGCTGGGAGATGTAGACCACGAGGGTGGCTGCGAGGGCGATCAATCCGACGCGAATCGGCGTCGGCTCGACGACAAACGCGACCGAGATGGTGAAGGTCACGATGATGGCGACGATCGCGATCGTCTTCGCCCGAATCGTGAAGCCCAGCCCTGCCCGCCAATCCCGGACGATCCCGCCGAACAGGCGGTTGTTGACCAGCCACTGATCGAAGCGTTCCGATGATTTCGAGAAGAAGAACGCTGCGAGCAGGACCGGTCCCACGGTTGGAATGAGCGGCACAGCGACGCCAACGAACGCCATTCCCAGGAAGAAGAACCCGAGAACGAGGGAGATCGATCGGAGCACGCGGCTCTTGGCAATGGTCATCGGCATGGAAGCGTAACGCCAATGTGTGCCGACAGCCCGTCGGATCAACGGTACATTGGGGCGATGACATGGCTCGATCGGCTTTTTGGCCGCAGTACGGAGGCACTTCGGACTTCCGGAGAACCGACAAGTGGAAACGGCGCGTCTTCGTTCCATCTCTGGTGGGAGGTGCCGTCCGGCCGGCGTTTCACCGAGATCGCGGCCACACTCGACGTCGTCGACGAGCCCACCGTGGATCGGCTCGTGTTCTGGGCGCTGCAGGTCTCGTTCGTCTACCCGGGCGGGGGAGGAGCGCATCTCGGGCTTCAGCACAACCGAAGATACCCGGCAGCGTCTGCAGCAAACTGGGGCGGCTACGCACCCCCGGACGAGGGCGGCCTTTTGGATGGCTCGGCGTCGCCGCTGCCGTCGATACCAAACGATCCAAACACGCGAGACTTCCTCTGGCTCCCGCAACAACCGTATCGCCTGGTGATCGGGAGGTCCCCCGACGCGGCGCCGGTCGGATTCTTCGCGTGGCGCGGCACGATCGAGGACCTGCACTCTGGTGAGATCGCGGTGGTACGCGACCTCTACAGCCGAGGTGAGTACCTGAGAAGCCCCGTCGTGTGGACCGAGTCGTTCGCCCGATGCGACCACCCGTCGTCCGCGGTGCGATGGAGCGATCTATGTGCAACGGGAGAGGGAGGGCAGACGACTACGGCGGCAACCGTGTCGGTGAACTACCAGGATCGCTCGGCCGGCGGCTGTGACAACACCAACGTGACGGTCGACGGAACGGGCTGGACCCAGCGGACGAACACGCCCCGCACCGCCCGATCCGGCACCCGCCTCTCACTTCCGCGCGCCGTCTGAGCCCGGCCTCCGTTACCATGCCCGCCCCGGGCGTTTAGCTCAGTTGGGAGAGCGCTGCCCTTACAAGGCAGAGGTCGGCGGTTCGAGCCCGTCAACGCCCACCTGGGAACCCTTACACAGTAGGGGTTTCTGCTATTGG
>Ga0316197_10000720_pt1 | contig 23133 bp, 20 predicted proteins | sample OudBiesiAoxic_MG_FD_204939 | JGI IMG/M metagenome (GOLD analysis project Ga0316197, IMG submission 204939) | Coastal sediment microbial communities from Oude Bieten Haven, Netherlands - site A oxic | ecosystem: Environmental > Aquatic > Marine > Coastal > Sediment | place: Netherlands... | reverse complement strand
GCAGGCGTGTTCGTCTACGTGCCCAAAGGGGTCGTGGTCGAACACCCGATCGAGATCTACCACTGGCTCAGCGGGGAGAATGCGAGCGTTTTCCCGCACACCCTCATCGTCACCGGTGAGAATGCCGGGGTCTCGGTGATCGACTACTTCGCCTCCGAGAAGGAACAAGCGGGGTTTGCCTGTAGTGTCGCCGACCTCGTTGCTGGCCGCGGCTCCCAGCTGAAGCACGTCTGCAGCCAGAACTGGGCAGAGAAGGCGAAGTCGATCCACATCAATTCGACGACCGTCGGCGCGGATGCCGATGTGAAAGCCTTGATCCTCAACCTCGGAACCGAGTGGAGCCGTTCGGAGAGCGTCAGCCACCTAGTCGGCCGAGGTGCCAACAGCGACATGCTGTCGGTGTGCCTCCCGGAGGGGGCGCAGGAGATGGACCAGCGCACCCTGCAACTCCACGAGCAGCCCCACACTACCAGCGACCTGCTCTACAAGAACGCGCTCTACGACCAGTCGCGCACGATCTTCGCCGGCCTGATCAAGGTCGGGGAGGACGCCCACTTTACCGATGCCTACCAGACCTGCCGCAACCTGCTGCTTAGCGACGAGTGCGAGGCCAACGCGATGCCCGGCCTCGAGATCAACGCCGACCAGGTCAAATGCTCACATGGTTCGACCTCGAGCCCGATCACCGAAGAGGAGCTGTTCTACCTGAAAGCGCGCGGGATCAGTGATAAGATCGCCCGCCAGCTCGTCACCTTCGGCTTCGTGAACCAGGCGATCTGCCGGCTCCAGCACGCGGAGCTCGAGGATGTCATCAGGGGCAAGATCCAGCGCCGCTTCGACCGCATCGGCTCGTAGGCGGTCCTTTGCAGTCGAGGATCACCGGCGGCGAGCGTGGCTAGGAAATCTTGTCTAGGACCATCCCGGCAAGGCTTAGGACTAGGAAGAACCCGCACATGTCGGTCACGGTCGTAAGGATCGGTCCGGAGGCGAGCGCCGGATCGACTTTCATCCGGCGCAGCAGCAGCGGCACAAGCCCACCGAGAACCACCGAGACCAGGGTATTGAGCGCCAGCGCTCCACCGACCACGGCTCCGAGATAGACGTTGCCCTGCCAGAGTCCTGCCACCAGCCCCAACAGCAAGCCCAACACCGCTCCGTTCATCACCCCAATCCAGGCCTCCTTCCAAAACACGCGCCACGCGTCCTGCGGCCTCAGCAGCCCCATCGAGAGTTCTCGGATGCTCACCGCCACCGCCTGGTTCCCGGAGCAGCCGCTCATGTCAGAGACGATCGGCAAGAACACCGCCAGGGCGATCGCCGCCTCTAAGGTCGACTGGTGGGCAGCGATCACGCTCGCCGCGATCATGTTGAGGATGATGTTCGGCACAAGCCAGGCCAGTCGCCGAGCCGAGCGAGCGCCTAGTGGCATCGAACGTAGTTCCTCCCCACCGACAATTCCGCTCACGCGCAAGAACGTGCGTTTGGCGAGGCGCTGCTCAGCCGCATCGACGCGCTCTCGCCCGAGCACACCGAGCAGTCGCTGTCCGTCCCCAACCACCGGGATACCGAGAAACGGCTTGTCCTTAAACAGCGAAATCAAGCGGTCGAGCGGGGTGTCAACGTCGATGCTGACCGGATCCGGGATCATCAGGTCTCCAGCTGTCCGGCCACTCCTCGCCAGGAGGATATCGCGGAGCCGCAAGACACCGCAGAGCGCCCCTTCCCCATCGAGCACATACGCATACTGGACCGCATACTCGGCGTAGTCGTCCGACTTCTGCCTCAGGTCGCGGACTAGCTCCGAGATCGGCATCTCGATCGGATAGCCGAGGAACTCGCGCGACATCAGTTCTCCAGCGCTGCCCTCCGGGTAGGTCATGCGCTCGCGCTCGTGCTCCGCTGCCCCAGGCGACATCTCCGCCAACACTGCCTCGGCTTCGTCCGCGTCCAGCTCGTCGAGAATATCGGCACGGTCTCCGGAGTCGAGTTCCTCCACCAACTTCGCGACCGCCTTGGCCGGCATGTCACCGAGGATCTCGGCCGCCTGGGATTCATCCAGGTCAGCCACCAGCGCGGCGGCCTCCTCAGGGGGCAGTGCCTCCATCAACATCTCGCGCCCATCGGCAGTCAGGAGCGATAGCAGCCTGCCGGCATCCTCCGCCGGCACCGACCCGACCGCATCCACTAGTCCAGCAAGATCCAGAGATTCGGCCTCTAGCAGGTCTTCGATCTCATGGAGTCGCTGGTCTTCATCAACTACGTCGATCTCGTCGCCCGGCACCATCTCAGGCCACCGTCATTCATGCGAGTGGCGCGGTCAACGCGAATCGGCGAGATCAGGCACAAATTGATCTAACCAAACACCAAACACAAGGCCTGCCGGACGCGCCCGGCATGGCTGGTCGACAGTAGCTGGTCGCCGATGAACGCGGCGCAGTAGAACCCGCTGGAGCAGCGCACGCCGAGCACCGACATGACCCTCCCCCCCGCCAGCGCCGCCGCCGCCAGAGGCACCTCCGCCGCCTGTAGATCTTCGTTCAGCCAAGGCTGGCTCCTCTCCCACGACTGGGCGAGCCTCACCGCCGCACCGCGAACCCCCGCTGGCGTCTCGGCCCCACCCAGCGCATACCCGAGCTCATCGAGCACGACCACCCGATCGGCGCAGCCCGACATCCACCGGACGAGCGCCGCCACCTGCTCAGAAAGACCGCCCGATGGGAGCAGGAAGGGCTCTAGTGGCGCCGCGCCCCCCGGCTCTGCAGAGCCGGGGTCTGCCTGCCTTGGCGACGTGCCAACTAGCAGGCCAGAGCGCTCCGCCCGGTGGCGGATCTGACGCAGCCGACCTGCAATCTTCTCTACGGCGAAACCCTCGTATCCTGCATCGCCCCCGAGGGTTCCGCCATCATCGTCGAGCAGAGGCAGCGGCACGAATGCTTCCTCCTCCCCTCGTGACACCTTCCTCGCTGGAAAGATCTCCCCAGCCAGATCCGAAACCTCGGCGGGATCAATCCATGAGTCGTGTGAACCCATCACCCACCTCCTCCATCGGTTCGAGTTTCATCCTTCCCTCGAGCTCCACCGCCAGCTGATCGAACGCTAGCGCCGCCGCCGGTGGCCGCGAGTGCAGGAGCCCGAGCGGAACCCCGGCCCCGCTCGCCTTCAGAAATACTGGATCGCGCGGGATGCTGAGCGGCAGCAGCAGCCCGCCGGGCAGCAGCTCCTGCAATTGCCGAACCACTCCCGCACTCTCCTCCTCATCCTCCTGCAACATCGTCATCAGCACCCCCGCGACCTGCACCTTGCTCCCCTCGCGCCTCATCTGCGCGATCGCAGTCAAGATGTGCGGGATCGAGCGAACGCCCAGCGGCTCGGCCTGCTGTGGGATCAGAACGTAGTCGGAACGCTTGAGCAACTCCACGCCACAACCCATCAGGCCAGCCGCCGTATCCACCAGGACCAGATCGAACTGCTCCGGCTCGAGCCCCGCCAAAATCTGTTCGAAGCCCTCACCCCATCCAGGAGGCGCGCCCACGTCGAGGTGGAAAAAACTCCCTTCCCTCCCGGCCGTCATGATCTTCAGCTCGGGTAGACGGGTCTCGAGCAGAAACTCTCTTGCCTGCAGCGCCCCAGCCGCTACCAGTTCGTAGAATCCCTCGCGCTTGCGGGCCTTGCGCGAGAGCGAGAGCCCGACCGAACCCTGTGGATCAGTGTCCATCAGCAGGGTCTTCCAGCCACGTCGCGCGAAGGCGTAAGCGAGATTGACCGCGACGGTCGTCTTGCCAACCCCACCCTTCTGGCTTGCTATGGTTAAGGTGATCAAAGTGCAATGGTTCTACCGCCCTTAACTAGAACCCACACTCCCCGATGCCAACAAAATTCGCCCCGATTCGCCTACCAGGCACCCCACCATGGTTCGCCCTGGGAGATCTCCCTCGCCCCCCATCCCCTCCCGGCTCAGCCTCTGCGCGCGCTCCCGAAGACCAGAATCTCGCTGGAAACTGGCCAAACTTCGAGGTAGATCATGCGATAAACTGGGAGATTTCTTCCAATCCCCATGGTAGTGTCCCCGCCCATCCCCCCCGAACCCCATGAACCGAATCAACCGACTAGGAAAAACCCTTCTCTCAAGCCTCGCTGCACTGAGCGTGGCATTTGCCGCCGTCCGAGCTGACGCCGACACCGTCACGCTCACCAACGGCATCGTCCACGAGGGCACTCTAATCTCCGAGACGCCCGAAGAGATCCGGTTCGAGGTCGGCAAGTCGGTCAAACAGATCCGCACCTTCAAACGCACAGAGATCGAGGAACTCGTCGTCATCCCTCCGGACCAGCTCGCGATCGGGAGCATCAGGGAACTCCTGCCGACCGCCAACCTGCTCGAGGAGGGCGACTACCGGCGCATGATCGAGGGTGCGCCGAAAGCCTTCTTGGCCTCATTCCCCAACAGCCCGCTCGCACCAGAAGTCAAAAAGATCGTCGCTACCCTCGAGGAGGAGCGGCAGCGGGTGATCGACGGGGACGTCAAACTCAACGACGAATGGATCAGCAAGGAACAGATCGACGCGGATCCATACAACCACGAGGCCCGCATCCTGCTGTCCCAGGTGAGCTCACACATCGCAAGCGAGGAATACCTCGATTCCCTGCGCGATTTTGACGCGCTGGAGGACGGCTACGAAGAGTCGATCAGCTACCCGGAAGCGGTCGAGGCGATCCGCGAGGCTCTGCCGAAGCACTCCGCAAGGCTCGCTGCGCAACTTGCCAAATCGACCCGCGACAACCAGCGCCGCGAGACCGACTACTCCCGCATGCGCGAAGATCAGCGCGCCACGGCCGAGGCGGCCTACAGACGGCAGCTCGACCCTTTCCTCAAACGCCACGCCGAAGCGAAAGCGGCGAAGAAGAAGTGGCTGGACTTCCACATCTGGGATCTGGCGAGCATCGCCGATGCCCAGGCCGAGGCAAAAGCGGAGACCACCAGGCTCGAAAAACTCGACACCAAAGCGCTGGCGGCACGCGCCGCCGCGATCCAGAGCGCCACCGAACTCGCAAATGCAGAAAAATTTGAAGAAGCCTGGACGGTTCTGAAACCGGTTGGGAAATTCGCCGCAGATTCGCGCGCCGCACAGCTCAAGGAGGTCATCGCCGAGGGCACGCGGGCTTCGGAGGAGAAATCTGCCAGCGCTAGGGCAGCGGCGGAACGGGCTGAGAAGATGAAAGCGCGCGAGGCGGAAGCGGCAGCCAAACTCGCGCAGGCAAAACAGGAAAACATCTCAAAACCGATCCCAGCTCCCGAGGAGAAGCCCGCCCCGATCTTGGCCAGTGCGGGATCGGGCGCATCCGGCAACGCGGGGAGCGATGGGGACGACGACTACGAGGAAGATCTCGATGCCGACGAGGACGGGGTCAATTTCGACCGCACCGGGGGCGAGGAAAACGTTTCCAAGGGTGGCGGATTGAGCTTCGTCACCATGATCCTGATCCTCCTCCCCATCATGGCAATCGCCACCTTCTTCTCGCTCAGGGCAGCCAAGAACAACGTGATCGAGGACTTTGTCCCCACCGAGACCGATGAAGAAGACGCCGATGGAGGCAACCCACTAACATGAGCAGCAGCCGACAGCAAAGAACCGCCAGCATCAACCGTGAAACAGCCGAGACACAGATCTCGATTTCGCTAGAGATCGACGGCACTGGCAGGAGCAAGATCGACACCGGGATCCCGTTCCTCGACCACATGCTCACCCTCTTCGCCAAGCACTCGCTCAGCGACCTCGAGGTGAAGGCGGTCGGCGATATTGATGTCGACTACCACCACACGGTCGAGGACGTCGGGATCGTGCTCGGCCAATCCTTCAAGCAGGCACTCGGCGACAAATCGGGCATCGTCCGCTACGGCTCTGCCATGCTCCCGATGGATGAGACGCTCGCCCGCGTCGTCATCGATTTCTCGGGCAGGCCATTCCTCGAGCACCGTGTCCCGCAGAAGGTGGAGGCGATCCGCGACTTCCCGTTCCAGCTGGTCGAGGAGTTCATGCGCGGCTTCGCCAACAACGCAGCCGTCAACCTGCACACCGAAATCCTCTACGGGCGCGACGCCCACCACATGGCGGAGGCCCTGTTCAAAGGTCTCGCGCGCGCCACCGACGCCGCCACCCGGATCGACCCACGCGTCACCGGCGTCCCATCCACCAAGGATCTCCTCTAACATCTCCGCGAACATGATTACCGGGGTCATCGACTACGGCGCGGGAAACCAGCGCTCGATCCGCAACGCGCTCGATGCCCTCGGTGTCGAGCACAGCACCGTCGCGTCCGCCGCTGACCTCGAGGGTATCGGCGCGTTGATCTTCCCCGGTGTCGGCGCCTTCGGCGACAGCATGAGCAACCTCGATTCGCGCGGTCTCGTCTCACCTATCAGGGAGTGGATCGCTGCCGACCGCCCATTCCTCGGCATTTGCATCGGGTTCCAGCTCCTGTTTGAGGGTAGCGAGGAATCCCCCGGCGCGGCCGGGATCGGCGCCTTCGAGGGCCAGGTCGTCCGCTTCCCCGAGAATCACTCAGAGAAAGTCCCACACATGGGGTGGAACCGCCTATCACTCACCAAGCCAGACTCCCCAATCTGGGCCGGGCTTGGGGATGAACCACACATGTACTTCGTCCATTCCTACTTCCCGGCTCCCGCCGATAGCGAACTGGTCGCCTCAACCACGGACTACGGAGTCGAGTTCACCTCGTCCATCCAGCACGGCAATCTCACGGCCACCCAGTTCCACCCAGAGAAAAGCCAGGCCGCAGGCCTGCGCCTGATCGGCAATTTCATCCGCCAATTCGTCTAAGGGCTCGTCGCACCTCGAGCATCGCTGCAAAACCTGGATAGAATTCCGATCCAGATCCGCAGGCTGAAGAGCCTCTGAATCGATCTGGGCGAATTGTGAATCGATCCTCTCCCGGCGGGGAAGTTCACTTTCTCAGCGAGTCGCGGATCTCCCTGAGCAACTCAACCTCCTCCGACGCCCCTGGCGGCTCCTCGGCTTCTTCGGGATCAATGATCGCCGCCTGCGCCCGATTGAGCGCTTTGACGATCACGAAGATGCACGCGGCCACAATCGCGAAATCGATCACCGCCTGGACAAACACGCCATAGGTGAGTTCTGCACTTCCCACACGCAACTTCAACCCGCTGAAGTCGATACCACCCGACACCATCCCGATCAGCGGCGTGAGGATATTCTTTACCAAGGCGGTCACGATGTTGCCAAAGGCCGCTCCGATGATCACCGCAACCGCGAGATCCATCACGTTCCCCTTCATCGCGAAATCCTTAAATTCTTTGAGCCATCCCTTCATCGTCATCTCGCCAATCTGCCAGACAAATCGCCAGCCGCAGATCCGTGGCAGACCAAACAACCGGCAAAATTACTAAATATTAGCGGAATATCAGGAGTAATTGATGAAATGCAAGCGCCTCGGAAGCTCTCATCTGATAAATAATCTTGCACTAATGGCCACATGTATTATAATTTTAATAATCTTAACTATTACTACAATGTTCGAGGCCATCACGATTTCAGAAGGACGCCCATCCGCCGCCCGCACTCTCGTTCGCCGTGCCTATAGGTCGCGCCCCACGCGGCAGAATTTCGTGCGCCCGCTCAGCCAGTTGCAAGATCCGGTGTTCCCGTGCCCATGCTGTTCGAGGGCTCTCTCGGTTCCCGTCTCCCAGGCTGGCCGGCGGGGCCGCTGCCGGCACTGCTTCAGCCCACTCCGTAACCCCGACCCGAGCAGGGGTCGGGAGGCGATTGACCTCAGCCAGACTCTCGAACCGGTGACCCACCCCGAGGCCTACCCACTTTGCGGTCACCGCGCCAGCAGCATCGACTACATCCCACGCGGCGCCCTCTCTGCGCTTCCGCTGCTCCTATTGATCGCCGTCGGCACCATGCTGATCGCGCTGCTGCCAGAGGGAGACATCGGGCGCGGGGCGATCGCGGCCGCTCACGGCCCGACCCCGATCGAGGTCTTGAGCTCGCCCGCTGTCGAGGCCGAGCTGCTCGTCAGCGAGTTCCTCAATGCGGACGACTGGACGCTGGGCGTCGCCCACGTCCTTGACGGGCTCGAGGTTGCCGATGAGATCGCCGCGCTCGGCGATCAGGTCCCCGAGGGTGGATTTAAGACCAGCTCGAAACTGAATCCTGATGGGACCTCCACCGTCCGAGTCAATTTCAGTGATGGGACCCTGACACACTTCCAAGTCGCGAATATCGACGGGGAGGATCTGATCATCTGGCAGGCCAACCCGGTCGGAATACCGGACGAGATCAACTCGCGCCTCGTCGGGCTCCCTGAGATGGAGCCAAAGTAGCGTGGGGGCTCCGGCTTGCACTGCATGCGTGATTGCACCAGTGTCGGCGAGATGAAAACGTTTTTACTCTTCGCCGCCATCCTGGTCAGTGCCGCGCCGGGATCGGGCGCCGGCACCTACAGCGACGACGCCCGCCGCGCGACTGAGCTGCGCGAGCGTTGCGCCGGCAAAGTTCTCAACGGAGACATCGAGTTCCACTGGCTCGAAGGCGACACCCATCTCTGGTACCGCCGCCAGTTGCCCTCCGGTGGACACGAGATCATCCTCGTCGACACCGCGACCGGTCGCGCTGCGCCAGCCTTCGACCACCAGAAGCTCGCCGGAAAACTCCAGCTCGATGCCAGCAGTCTCGACGTCCGGGCCCTCGCTCTCGGCGATGCCGAAAATATCCTGCTCCTCAACATCGGCAAGCGCGGCCAGCGCCTCAACCTCGGCGACTACAGCCTCAGCGACCACGAGCCACTCGAAGTCCGGGAACGCCAGAAGGAGCGGGGTCGACGATCCGGCCAGCGGGGGCAGCGTTTCCCAGATCCCCGGGAGAAATCTCCCGACGGGAAGCACAGCCTCATCGTGCGCGACCACAACCTATTCTTGCGCTCGCCGGACAGCGATCGGGAATCGCAACTGACGAGCGACGGGAAGATCGATCAGGCGTATCAGGCGCGCGCGTATTGGTCGCCGGATTCGAAACGCCTGATCGCGCTGCGCGTCCACCCGGCGCAGAAGCATCCGGTGCACATGGTCGAGAGCTCGCCAAAAGACCAGCTGCAACCCAAACTCCACACTCACGACTACCTCAAGCCTGGCGACGAGATCGCCCAACAGTTCCCCCACCTCTTCGACGTGGAGGCGCGACGGGAGATCCCGGTCGACCGGGCCCTGTTCGACAATCCGTGGAGTATCCAACGGCTGCACTGGACCCCCGACAGTCGCGAGTTCCGTTTCGTCTACAACCAGCGTGGCCACCAGGTGATGCGCGTCGTCGGGATCGGTGCCAGCGACGGGGTGAGCCGCGCGATCATCGATGAGAGGAGCGACACCTTCATCGACTACTCCCAGAAGCACTTCGTCCGCTTCCTCACCGAGACAGACGAGATCCTCTGGACCTCAGAGCGAGACGGCTGGCACCATCTCTACCTCTACGATGCCAGCGGCGGCCAGCTGAAGAACCAGATCACCAAGGGCGAATGGATTGTCCGCAGCATCGAGAATGTTGATGCCGAGAAACGCCAGATCACGTTTCGCGCCATGGGGATCATCCCCGGTCAGGATCCCTACCACCTCCATTTCGCCCGCATCGATTTCGATGGCTCGAACCTCGTCCACCTGAGTGATGGGGATGGCACCCACAGATTCCGCCCATCCCCATCCAAGCGCTTCTACATCGATCGCTACTCGCGGGTCGATCTGCCACCGGTCCACGAGCTTCGCCAGTCGGTAGACGGCCGTCTGATCTGCCAGCTCGAAGCGGCAGATATCAGCAGGCTGGAAGCGATTGATGGCTGGCGACCACCACAGCGCTTCGTCGCCAAAGGCCGCGACGGGGAGACCGACATCTACGGCATCATCGTCCGTCCCTCTGGCTTCGACGCCAGCCAGAACTACCCGGTGATCGAGAAGATCTACGCCGGTCCACACGGACATTTTGTGCCTAAGGAATTCTCCACCTTCCACCACGCCCAGAGCATCGCCGAGCACGGCTTCATCCTGGTGCAGATCGACGGCATGGGGACGAACTTCCGCTCCAAGGCATTCCATGACGTGTGCTGGCAGAACCTCATGGATTCGGGATTCCCAGACCGCATCGCCTGGCTGCGCGCCGCCTCTGCGCAACACCCCGAGATCGACCTGGCACGCGTCGGGATCTTCGGTGGATCAGCCGGGGGGCAGAGCACTCTTGCCGGCATGCTGAACTACCCTGACTTCTATAAAGTCGGCGTCTCCGACTGCGGCTGCCACGACAATCGCATGGATAAGATCTGGTGGAATGAGGCGTGGATGGGGTGGCCGATCGGTGAGCATTATGCAGCCAATTCCAACGTCACCCACGCCCACAAGCTCCGCGGCAGGCTGCTGCTCACCGTCGGTGAGCTCGACCGCAACGTCGATCCGGCCTCCACGATGCAAGTCGTCGATGCCCTCATCCGATCCGACCGCGACTTCGACATGATCGTCGTCCCCGGCGCAGGCCACGGCATCGGGGAATCCCACTACATGGCCCGCCGGCGCACCCAGTATTTCATCGAACACCTAAAGTGACAAAATACGGGCCCCAGCCGCCAGGAAACGCGCAGCCAATCGCAGGAATTTAGGCGATTTGGGTGAGCTGGTGGGAGTAAACTCTTGTTGGCTCGTCAACTTGCGCCACGCCCCCCATGCCCTTTCCCACACTAGCCAAGCTCACGGCATCGATCGCATTCGGTCTCAGCGTGCTCAGCCCGCTGATCTGCTCGGGTGACGACTACGAGGAGGCGCCGATCCGATACTCGACTGTGGATCCCCGCGATCGGATCAGCGAGCTCAGCAAGCAGATCGAGGACGGCAGCTTCGAGTTCGACCGCAGCGGCAACGAGAAGACCTTCCTCAGCAGTGTGCTCAAAACGCTCGGCGTGCCCGAGTCCAGCCAGGTTCTCGTGTTTTCCAAGACGAGCAAACAGAACGACCACATCTCGCCCCAGCGCCCGCGCGCCATCTACTATTCAGACGAGTTCTACGTCGGCTGGGTGCAGGGTGGCGACATCGAGGTTATCTCCACCGATCCCGCACTCGGCCCGGTCTTCTACCTGCTGAAAATCCCGCGCAGCGCCGAGCAGAAGTCGCGCTTCATCCGCGACAACGATTGTCTTCGCTGCCACGCCGGCCTCACCCGCCACCGCGTCCCTGGCCTGCTCGTGCGATCGGTCTACACTGACGATCGCGGGTTCCCCATCCTCTCAGCCGGAACACACTTCACCGAGCACGATAGTCCGCTCAAGGAGCGCTGGGGAGGCTGGTATGTCACCGGTAGCCACGGCGAGATGCGGCACATGGGCAACTCCGTCGCGCTCGAGCACGAGGACGGGAGCGCCACACTCGATACCGAAGCGGGCGCCAATCTGGAAGAACTGACAGGGCTCATCGACACCGAGCCTTACCTGCGCAATGATAGCGACATCGTCTCGCTCATGGTGCTCGAGCACCAGGTCACGGCCCACAACGCGATCATCTCCGCCAGCTATGTCGCGAGGCAGACGATCTACCGGAACAAGATGCTCGCACAATTCCTCGACCACGAACCCGACGAGTTCACGGAGACGACCCAGTCGGTGCTCGACCACCAGGCGGATGACATGCTGCGAGCGCTCTTGTTTTGCCGCGAGTTTCAGCTACAGGGCTTCGGTGTCGAGGGGAGCGAGGACTTCCAGTCAGCATTCCAAGCCAACGCGAGGAGGAGTTCGGAGGGCAAGAGTCTCAAAGATCTGCAACTGCTGAGCCGCCTGTTCAAGTACCGCTGCAGCTACATGATCTACTCCACCACCTTCACCAACCTTCCGAAACCATTCAAAGACATCGTCCTTGGGAAACTGACACACATCCTCGAGGCGGAGACTCCACCGGAAGATTTCCAGCACCTCGGCAAGCGCGAGCGCGAGAGAATCCACCGGATCCTGACCGAGACCCTAGACGGTTTCCCGCTAGCGATGCCCCCCGCCAACGCGGTCGAGGGCTAGCCCGGAAGTCGCTGGCTCAAGCCTCGCTCGCCACCCGCTCCGCCAGGGTTTCGAATGGCACGCGCGGCGCGTCCGACCACAGCTCCTCAAGGGCGTAGCCTCGGCGCTTGTCCTCGTGGAACACGTGGAGGATCACATCCCCGTAGTCGAGGACCATCCAGTGGCTCTCCGGCGCCCCATCTCGCGAGTGATCCCTCACCCCGTGTTGCTCCAGGAGCTGCTCAGCCACCCCGCGGCGGATCGCCTTCAAGTGCGGGAGCGATCCACCATTACAAATCACGAAAAAGTCGGTGATCGTCGAGATCCCTGTCAGATCCAAGATCACAATGTCCTCCGCCTGCTTGGCGTCAGCAAAGCCGGCCACAGCCAGCGCTAATTCTTTACCGTCAATCATTTCGTCAGTTCCGACCGCAAAAAAATTCGCGGATGCGATAGAAACACAGAATCCGCCACTAGTATAGCAAATACTTCTGCCGCTGGGCGCGGAATCGCTTCAGCCCCGCCTCCCACGACCCCACAATCTCGTCACCAGGCTTGCCGGCCTCGATCTCGCGCCGGATCCGGTCGCTTCCATAGACTTTGTAAAATACGTCCAATTCGGACTTGGAAGATCCGGCAAAAACACTTCCACCCCCGGGTTTGAGGATCCGCTGCAATTCGCTCATCAGAACCACATCGAGCGCCGCCAGGTCGCCGACTTGGTCGATGTCCAGTTTCATTCGAGCGCCGCCAAAGCCGGCTCGTTTCTTGCTGAAGTAGGGAGAGAAACGCACCCCGCGTAGCCCCAGCGAGTTCAAGCGCCTAGCGAATCCATCCGGCTCGACCCCATCCGCGCTCGCATACTCGAACGGCAGTGGCGTCCCGGTTCCGACATCGATTCCGGCGAGATGCCCAGCGATCCCACTGGCGATGTAGTAGAACGGCGATAGACCATGCGGGATATTCGGTGATGTCCTTACCCAGTCCAGGCCGGTCTCCGGCCACAGGGTAGAGCGCTTCCACGATCCGAGCGGCACGACGGTCAGCTTCGCGGCCGGCTTCAACCAGCCCTCGCCGAGCGCCATCTTCGCCAGCTCGCCCGCAGTCAGCCCGTGGACGAAGGGCACTGGATACATCCCGACAAACGATTTCCAGCGCGGCTCTAGAGGCGGCCCCTCGACACGTTCCCCACCGAGGGGGTTCGGCCGATCGCACACCACGAACTCCTTGCCCGCCGCCCCGGCCGCCTCCATGCACAGCCCCATCGTGCTGACGTACGTGTAGCAGCGCGCACCGACATCCTGCATGTCGAACACCAGCACATCTACCCCGCGCAACATCTCGGCGGTCGGTTTGCGGGTTGCCCCATAGAGCGAGTGCACCGGCAAGCCCGTCAGCGGATCCCTCCCCGACGCTACCTTCTTTCCTGCGACGACCACACCATCAAGACCATGCTCTGGAGCATACAGAGCCACCAGCTTGACACCTTCAGCCTCGTGCAAGACGAGCCGCGTCTTTTTCCCCTTCCCGTCGACGCCAGACTGGTTGGTCACCAGCCCGACACGTTTGCCCCGCAGCGCCTCAAACCCGTCCTTCGCCAAGACATCGATCCCGAGCAATACCGGGCGTTTGCCAAACAGCTTGCCCTCAACTGGAACAGCACAAGCCCCTGCACCAGCACTTGCCAGACGAAGAAATTCGGAACGTCGCATCCGTCAACCTACTACCCAAGCCCGAGTCTGCCAACCACTAGGCCGAACAAGCCGCCAAATTCCCGCTGATCCCGGCAATTTTTCGTTGGTAAATCGCCAAGCCCTCCTAGTCTACGGACATGGATTCAGAACAACTCGGCCAGCTCCTTCTCACCGGTGTCCCCGGGACGGAACTCGATCCAGACACGGCGAAGCGCTTCAAAAAGCTCCAGCCCGGCGGTTTCATCCTCTTCGGCCGCAACATCGAATCGCCACGGCAACTGCGCAAACTCACCGACGACCTGCGCGACCTGTCGAACACCGAGCCGATCATCACCATCGACCAGGAGGGCGGGCGCGTCTCGCGCATCCGCCTGATCGGCAACGAACCACCCAACGCCCAGGCGCTGCGCGAGAAGGGGGATCGCAAACTCATCAAGCGCCACGGCTTCCTCACCGGGGACCTGCTGAAACTATTCGGCTTCAACCTCGACCTCTGCCCGGTGCTCGACATCAGCTACATGGACGACGCCGACAACTCGCTCAAGGGCCGCTGCTACGGCACTGATGCGCAGCAGGTCATCGATTTCGCCGGCACCTTCAACCGCGCCATGCGCAAGACGGGCATCCTCAGCTGCGGCAAGCACTTCCCCGGCTACAGCCACGCCGCAGTCGATGCCCACGAGGAGCTCCCAGTCATCGACCGCACCCGCGAACAGATCGAGGCCGAAGAGCTCGCCCCATTCCGCGCGCTCGCGCCAGAGCTCGACTCGATGATGATCTGCCACGCGCACTACCCCTGCTTCGACGCCGACCGCCCACGCTGGCCATCATCGCTGTCGAAGAACATCATCACGCGCCTGCTGCGCGACCAGCTCGGCTACGATGGACTGATCATGACCGACGATCTCGACATGGGCGCCATCCTCAACGAGGTCGGGTTCGAGCAGACGATCCAGGAGGCCGTCCTCGCAGGAAACGACATGGTCATGATCTGCCACCGGGTCGACATGGTCGAGCAGGCGCACGAACATCTCAAGAAGGTCCCCGATCCAATCCTCTTCGATGCCGCCGAGAGCCTCTACAAGACCAAGAAGCGCCTCGCCCGACCGAGCAAGTTTAGCCTCGAGGCCTTCGAGGAAATCGACGCCAAAATCTGGGATCTCCGCGTCGCCACCCTGGGCGAAGAGAGAGCCAAGATCCTCAGTGTCGAGGACGGCAAACGTAGCCCCGTTGAAACCTACTAAGCACTCAGCAGCCTCTACCTCCAGCTGCGCAGTCCGCGGCCAGAAACCCAAACCGAATCCGAATGCACCCAACCGTCGAAAAACTCCTCATTGTCCAAGAGCGTGATCAGAAACTCCGCGATCACCACAAAGAGCTAACCCGGCTACCGGTCGAGGAGGAACAGGCACGCGCCCGCCTCGCCGACGACACGGCAGCCGTCCAGGCCGCCAAGAAAGCGATCCAGGAGAACGAGATCGCAATGAAGAATTTCGAGCTAGACATCGACACTCGAAAGAACACCATCATCCGACTCAAGAAACAACAGTTCGAAACCCGCAAGAACGACGAGTTCGCGGCCATCGGCACGGAGATCACCCGCTACGGTGATGAGGTGACGAAACTCGAAGACTCCGAGCTCGAGCTGATGGAGCTCGGCGAGACGCTCGCCGCGACACTCGAGGACGCCAGCGCAAAGCTCGCCGCCACCCAATCTCTCGTCGATGAGGAACTGGCAGCGATCACCGAACGGAAGAAGAACCACGAGGAGCGAATCGCAGAGATCGAGGCAGACCGTGCAAAACACGCCGCCGCAATCGAAGACGAGGACGACCTGGAGATGTACGAAGCAATCTTTAAGAAGAAGGGCGATGCGGCCGTCGTCCCGCTGCACCACGGTGAGAACTGCGGCGGTTGCCACATGAAGCTAATCAAGGACACCATCCTCACCACCAGAGCTGCCAAACAGATCGCCCAGTGCCAACAGTGCGGGCGCATCCTCTACGAGGAGTAAAACGCGACTGCCGGGTTCGGATAGCAGCTGGAGCGCCCGTCGATTTTCTCTGGAGAGCCCTTCTGTCCCAACCTCTGCCCGGGACGGAATCGCCGGTGTCTCGTGGGGGCAGCTGATGCTCGAGGTCGGACCGCAAACCACGGGGGCGGATTCTCAGACGACGCAGCGCGAGGGCGATAGAAGCCGGGGGAATCGGCCGGAGCCGTGTTCGATTGGGGACAGCACCCCGTTGCCTATTACTACCGTCACAATTTTAGTTTGATTGTGATTGGTCTGTTTTGATTTTCTCGACGGACGCCCCCACTCGGATGCGATCTCTTGCCAGTTCCCCCGGCAATGAATTAACTGTCTATAGGAGACATGCGAGAAATATGCCAAAAAGGCGTCAAAGATTGTGAACTTTCTGCGATCGGCATGCCCACGAGAACGGCACCCCATCCTGAGGAAGCTAGATCGATCTATACCGCCGTGCATCACTATTTGCGATGCCTGCTCCTTCGAAGAATCCGGCCAAGGAGAAGGTGCGTCCCGCACCCTCGAAGAATCCAGCCAAGGAGTTGGTGCGTCCCGCTCCTTTTCCAGGCACCGAAGGCCGACTGAGCCAAGCTACCGCTCGCAGCTTGGCCAACGGATGCACCGGCTAGAAACATTTCGTAGAATGTGATGCGTGGCGGTATAGATCCGGAGCCGGCTCTACCTGGAACCGCCCCCACCCAGATCGCGGGTGCCTCGGGCCGAGCCGGGGCACCCTGCTGAGCTCTACCTACTCCCCGGCACACTCCCCATATTCCCAGAGAGCAAATCTGGCGCCTCCGGGATCGACGACGATCGCGAATTTGCCCATCGGCAACTCCGTCACATCTTTGCTAAGCTTCGCGCCGAGTTGCTTGGCTTTCGCGACGGAGGCAGCGATGTCCTCGACAGTAATGTAGGTCAGCCAGTGTGGCGGGACATCCCCCATCTCATCAGTGATCTGGATCATCCCGGATTGCGGCTCATCCCCATTATTGAACATGGTGTACTTCATCGGGCCCATGTCCATCTCCTCGATCGCCCAACCGAACAGGCCAGAGTAGAATGCCTTGCTGCCCTCAGTGTCGCCAGTGATCAGTTCGTGCCAGCAAATCTTCCCCGGCGTCCTGTCTTCCTTGTTCTTCTCTTCGCTCATCGTGTCGTATGCTTGTTTCTACGTATTGGGTTCTGGTTCACCTCCGCCGCCATCACAGCGACCGAGCTTGTCAAAGTTTCCGTTCCATCCTTCCCGGTGCCCCTCACACACCTCTGCCACTGGGATCGCCCTCGATCACGTAACACTCTCCTGATCCGAACCATTTCTTAAATACATCTGCCGACCTGCAGGCCGCGAAGACACGCTCCCTCGGCGCACGGATCGTCCGCGAAAGTTCCAATCTCAATTGCTCAATCGCCTGCTCGTCCATTGATTCAGCAATTCTACAGATTCGTCCTCGAGGTGGTCGGCCAGTCGATCTTGATCCTTCTCCCTGAACTCCCGGTAGAAATCCATCCACTGGCGCGCCTGCTCCATCGGGACGGGGTTCAATCTGAGCACATGTTTGCGCCCCTCACGCCGACGCTCCAGCAGACCCGCCGCCTCGAGAACCTTGAGGTGCTTCGTGACCGCTGGCCAGGACATCTCCAGCGGCTCCGCCAACTCGCCGACGGACCGTTCCCCGTGCCTCAGGCGCGTCAGGATCTCCCGCCGCGTCGGATCCGCCAGCGCAGAGAAGGTCGCCGTGAGCATCGCCTCGCTAATCATCACGATGGTTGCGTCTTCATGGCCGCCAATATTTAACCATTTGGTTAAGGGTTCAAGACGTTTTCGAGAACAATCATTGCCCGGAACTAGGAATCTCATCGCCGATTGACGCCCCGAGACTTCCCGGCCAGAGTTTCGATCACCAAATCATGCAACTGATCCGCAAGACCCTCGCCGTTTCCGCCCCCTTCATTGCTAGCAGCGCCATGGCGCTCGCTGCCCCCGAAGTCGTCCCGCACGAGCTATTCACGACTGAGGATCCGAATCTTGAAGTCACTCTCTGGGCACAGACGCCAATGTTCAACAACCCGACGAACATGGACATCGACAAGGACGGGCGGATTTGGGTCGCCGAGGGGGTCAACTACCGGCGCCATGCTGGGCGGCGCCCCGAGGGTGACCGCATTGTCGTCCTCCAAGATACCACCGGCGATGGTAGAGCCGATAGCAGCCACGTGTTTGTGCAAGAGAAGTTCTTGGGGGCGCCACTTGGCGTCGCCGTCCTCGACAACAAGATTGTCGTCTCGATGACCCCGAGCATGATCGTCTACACCGATGTCGATCGGAATTTGAAGTTCGACCCTGCGATCGACAAACGCGAGGTGCTACTGACAGGATTCAACAGCCCGCAACATGACCATACTCTCCACTCGGTCACCGCCGGTCCGGACGGGCAGTGGTATTGGAACCACGGAAACTGTGGTGGCGAGTTCACCGACAGATCGGGCAAGACCTTCCGCCTCGGCAGCGCCTACCAGATGCAGCAGATCGCGGGTCAGAAGAGCGATGACGGGCACGTCTACATCGGCGGGGCCTCCTACCGGATGAGCCCGGACGGCACCGATGTCACCGTCATCGGTCACAACTACCGCAACAGCTACGAGCAGACGGTCACGTCCTTCGGCGACGTGTTCCAGAATGACAACGATGACCCGCCGGCCTGCCGCACCACCTTCGTCATGGAGTATGGGAACGCTGGCTTCTGCTCATTCGACGGCAAGCGTAGCTGGCAGGCGGACAAACGCCCCGGCCAGGAGACGGCGGTGGCCGAGTGGCGCCAGGAAGATCCCGGCACGATGCCCGCCGGAGACGTCTACGGCGGCGGCTCCCCCACTGGCATCACCTACTATGAAGGCGGCGCGCTCGGCGAAAGATACGCCAACGGTCTGCTGCTCAGCTGCGAGCCCGCACGCAACGTCGTCTTCGGTTACATGCCGGTCGCTGACGGCGCCGGATTCAAGCTCGAGCGCTTCGACTTCGTCACCACGAATACCGACAAAGACTTCGCGGGCACCGATTTCAAGGGTGGCCGAGTCGACCGAGACAAGAAAAAGACGCTGTTCCGCCCGTCGGATGTGACGGTTGGTCCCGACGGCGCCATCTATGTGTGCGACTGGTATGATCCGCGCGTCGGCGGCCACTCGGACCAGGATGAAACCCTCTCCGGCGCCATCTACCGCATCGCTCCGAAAGGGTTCAAGCCACGGGTGCCCAGCTTCGACCTCAACACAGTCGAGGGCCAGATCACCGCTCTGAAGAGCCCTGCCATCAACGTCCGTAACTCCGGCTTCACCCGACTCAAAGCGGGCGGCTCCAAGTCCGTGGTGCCGGTCGCAGCCCTGCTCGGAGATGCCAACAAATTCATCCGCGCGCGCGCGATCTGGCTGCTCCCCCAGCTAGGGGAGCAAGGCGCCTCCAGGGTGAAGCCACTGCTCGACGACGCGGACCCGGAGATCCGCACCGTCGCCTACCGCTCGTTGCGCCGCCAGAACATCGACCACCTCGCGAACTCCATGAAGCTATCCCGCGACCCATCACCCGCCGTCCGGCGCGAGGTCGCCCTCGCGATGCGCAATGAGGATGCGGCCGCTGCGGTGCCGATTCTAACCGAGCTCGCCAAGACATTCGATGGCACCGACCGGACCTACCTCGAGGCGATCGGCACCGGTGCCACCGGCAAAGAGTCCGCGTTGTATGCAGCCACCGTCGGCGACGCCCCCCACTCCCAGTGGACACCAGTCCAGGCGAAACTCGCGTGGCGCCTCCACCCGGCAGAGAGCGCGGGATCACTCAAAGCCCGGGCGATGTCCACCTCCCTCACCCCCGAAGAGCAGAAGGCCGCCGTCGTTGCGATCGCCTACATCGCCGAGAAGGAGGGGGCGGACGCGATGCTCGATCTTGCCCAGAACGGCACCGGTGAGATCCGTGGCCTCGCACTCAGCTGGCTCCTCAAATTAAAGGGTGAGCAGTGGAGGGAGTTCGGGGTCGACTCCGAGCTCAAGAGCCGCAAACTCTACGATCCCGCAAACGTCGAACTCGTCCAGGCGATCGCACCCCCAGCACCAAAATCCAAACTGCCTCCGATGGCCGAGATCCTCGCACTGAAGGGAGATCCCGCCAAGGGCAAGATCGCCGCCGCGCGCTGCTATACGTGCCACCAGATTGATGGTGTCGGGATTGGCTACGGTCCGGACATCACTGGCTTCGCCAGAGCCCAGACGCCCGAGATCGTGCTCAAATCGATCATCGATCCATCGGCTGATATCTCCCACGGATTTGCTGGCAAGGAGATCATGACCAAGGATGGCAAAACCATCCACGGCATCGAATTGGCGAGCGGCGACCCAGTCATCATCCAGTCGACGGGCGGCCTCCAGCAGACCGTCCCTAAGAACCAGATCAAGAGCCAGAAACCCCTCAAGCGAAGCCTGATGCTCTCGGCCGAACAGCTCGGGATGCAGCCACAGGATCTCGCCGACTTGCTCGCCTATCTGAAGTCGCTCTAGGACTGATCGCCGTGACAGGCGAGGAGGGATGAGCCGTGTTAGGAGCCTGTTCGACAATAGCATGCCCCAATCGAACCTAGCGCGAATCTCCGGCCCGGCTGCTCGAATCGCGGGCCTGGTGATCGCCGTCGCCCTCTCCGCAGCGGCATTTGGCAATCCGATCTCACTGACAGTCTTCGGCGACAGTTTGTCCGATGTCGGAAATTTGGACATTGCATCGAACGGCGCCCTTCCGGGGGAAGATTACTTCAGCGGCAGGTTTGCGAACGGACCGCTCTACGTGGACCGACTCGGCTTCGAGATCTCGCCCTCGCTCGCGGGAGGCAGCAACTTTGCCATCGCTGGGGCAAGGACTGGCGCTTCGCTGGTCGGCTTCCCCAACCAACTCGAATCATTCGCTGAGATCCATCCGGACGGCGCCGATCCAGATGCTCTCTACCTCGTCTGGTTCGGGGCCAACGACGTGATCGATGGCTATGAGAGCGGCCTGCCAGACGCGGCTTCAGCGGAGCTCAGCTTGGCTCTCGCGGTCTTCGAGCAGACCCTCGCTGACCTAGTCGCGCTCGGGGCACAGCATGTGATCGTCCTCAACGTCCCCGACCTGAGCCTCACGCCAGACGCGATCGAGCTGGAAGACCCGGCTGCCTTAGCGCTCGCGCGAGCCCTCAGCCTGCAGTGGAATGCTGGACTGGAGCAGATCATTTTGGCGCTAGAATCCCCTGGGGTCGTCCTCTTTGACGTCGCCGCCCTGTTTGACCAGATCACGACGGATCCGGCTGCCTACGGGATCGCCAATTTGCGGGATCAGGCGATCTCGACCCCGGGGGATGATCGGGAATTTCTGTTCTGGGATGGAGTCCACCCGACGGCTAGCGTCCACCGGATCCTGGCTGAGCGGATGCAGTCGGAGCTGGTGATCCTCCCGCTACCCTTGCCGACCATCACTAGCATCGCCTACCGTCCAGCCGGGCCGAGCGTGCGCATCGAATTCGATTCGCACCCACAGCAGAGCTACAGCGTCGACTTCTCCACTGCGCTCGCCGATGGCTGGCGGGAGCTGCGTGGTGACCTAGCTTCCCAGGGCGAGGTGACGAGCTTTGTCGACGCCATCGGAGTGGCGACCTCGGGACGACGCGGCTACTACCGGATCCGGTGCACCCGCGATCCGGAACTTGAACCTGAGCGCATCCGCCCCGCTGCCAAACCATGATCTCTCTATCCGCGCAGGGTCTTGAGTCGCTGCGTGTAGGGTAGCCGCTTGGGTTCGACGCTTGCGCCCTTGTTCCCGAGGTAGCTCTCCTCGAACTTGCCGATCAGCTCGAGCAGTTTTTTGGTGTTGGCGACATCCGTCGTCTGCTTCGACTTCATCGAGTAGACCAAGATCTGGTGCAGGAGCGCCAGATCACCTTGGTACTTGGTCACCGCCGCCTTGTCGGTCATATCCGCAGGGACTTTGATGCGCTGAGTCATAAAGTAGTAGGTGACGATCTCCGACAACTCATCGGTGTGGGTCTCCTTGGCACCTACCCAACGCACGATCTGATTGGAATTCTCAGGCCCCTCAGCGGCCAGCGCGGTGATCTGCCCCATCGCCTTCTCGATCGTCGCCACATGCTCGCGCATCGAAACGAAGCGGGCGGCATCATCATAGATCCCGCACGGGACCTGGCAGTGGGCACCAGCCTGCTGGAGCCCGATCGGTGAGAGCGCCGCCACCGCGGCCACGACAAGAAAGAATTTGGAAGTTTTCATGCCGAATACTATCGCCATGCCCCCGGACAAGACAACCCAAAGCCACGGGAGATAAAAAGGTTCGAAAAAGCGTCAGATTTGCCCCCTGAATGGGAAAGAGAACTGTGAACAAAGACTTTCTTCGCCACTTCCTTGCCCACCAATCTGACCTCAAGGCTTACATCGGCAGCGTGATCCGCGACCGTGGACTGCGTGACGATGTCTTCCAAGAAACAGCCCTCAGCCTGTGGGAATCATTCGAACGCTACGACGCCAGCCGTCCCTTCGGCGCCTGGGCGCGTGGCGTCGCGACCAAAAAGATCCTCCAGCAGCACCGCAAGACCGGACGGATCCCGCTGGCGACCGCCCCAGAAGTACTAGAGGCGGTGCTCGAGGCATTCGACCAGACCGAGCATGAGATCTGCGATCGTCAGGCCGCCCTCCAAGCATGCCTCGAAAAGCTCCCGGGGAAATCGAGGAAGATCCTATCCCTCCGCTACGAGGAGTCGGTCGGGGGCGCGGAGATCGCCACCCGCCTATCGACGACACGCGACGCGGTCTACCAATCGCTCGCGCGCATCCGCTCGCGGCTCGAATCGTGCATCCGCAAACAACTCTCACAGAACTAGAACGCCATGGACATCATCCCACGCTACCTGGACTCTAACCTAGATCGTGCCGAACTCGATCACCTAGCAGCTGACCTGCTTGGCGATCGCGAGCTAGCGGCCGAATTCGCCCGCGCCGCGCGCCTCGATCATGCCCTCGAAGTGACCTTCACCGACGATGCGCGCGCAGCAGAACTCGGTGGGCTGATCGCCTTGCTCGAGAAGCAGGACGCACCACCAAAGACGATCCCCCGCATCGCCATTTTCGCGGCGGCTGCCGCCATCGCCTTAGCTATCGCCATCATTCAGCTCTGGCCCGGGAACCCCTCGGCCGATCCACCCATCAGCGCCGATTCTAGGCCAGCCGGTAAGCGTATCCAACGCCCCAGCGTCCGCCTCCCCCAGACACGCCTCACCGCCATCCTGCCGCGGGAAAACGCACCCGACGCCGAAGCCGAGGCACTGCTGC
>Ga0316197_10000719_pt1 | contig 23136 bp, 33 predicted proteins | sample OudBiesiAoxic_MG_FD_204939 | JGI IMG/M metagenome (GOLD analysis project Ga0316197, IMG submission 204939) | Coastal sediment microbial communities from Oude Bieten Haven, Netherlands - site A oxic | ecosystem: Environmental > Aquatic > Marine > Coastal > Sediment | place: Netherlands... | reverse complement strand
TTCCTTCACCTGAAGGTAATACAGATCTATTAGAACTAAAATCTTCACCATTAATCATACCAGAAGATGCTCAAGGTTGGATCGCAGCTAAAGTAATATAGGGGGTAACAATGAAAAAATGTAAAGTAAAATTAACAGCCATTGAATACAAAGGGAAGATATATAAGCCAGGAAAGATTATACAACTAGATGATAAAGATGCAGATGATCTTATTAAATCTGATTTTGTAATGGAAATAAGATCAAACTTCCAAGAAGAGAAAACTCCTGAAGAGTTAGCACATGAAAAAAGAACAAAAGAACTGGATGAATTAACTATTCCTGAATTAAAAGAAATGGCAGTGGATATGGAACTTCAACTAGAGGTCACTAAAAAAGCCGATATCATAGAAGCTATCATAGAAGCTGAAGATGAACTTTAAGGACATGATGGATGAAGACCTAGATCTTCTGTTTGATCCTAATGAAATAGGCGATAAAGTTATCTTTGAAGGTAAAGAAATCGTAGTAGTTAAATCTTCAGAAAGTTTCAAGAAAAAGTACAAAGGAAAAGCAGAACAGATGGGAGTCTACACAAATGGAATTTGTGTTTCTATTAAGAAAATAGATTTCCCATCATATTTAGCGCCAAATGACAGAGTAGAACTAGATGGTGAATCTTATGAAATTATTGATATAGAAGATCATGGTAATACTTATCGGATAGATATAGCTACTAATTATAGATAATCAATTTCGCGAGTCCCGAAATCATTTCGGGACTCACGAAATACCCAAGGTGAAATCTTATGATTGAGATAGACAGTAAATTAATGGATAAAATCCAAAAAGAACTAGAAGGAATAACAGATGGTATTGAAAGTGTAGTTTCAGGGGCTGCTAATAAGGCAGCACTGGAAGCTAAAAAAGATATTGTTAGTCGTATTATAGATGAATTCTATATTGATAAGCAACCTATAAATGCCAGTATAACAATAAAAAGAGCTAATAAAAGTAATACAGTAGCTCAAGTAAAAAATAATAGAAAAAAAGATTCCTTTACTCTTAAAAGATTTAAAGTAGATATTCCAAGTAATGGTCCTATCAAGGTAGCTCAAAGTAGGAGTGGTGGGATAAAAGAACTAAAAAGAGGATTTGTAATGTCTCCTAAAAATCAACCTGGAAATGTTCAGGTATTTAGAAGAGATAAGGAAGACAGAAAACAGATTGAGATACAAAGAGGATATTCCACAGGTGGGATGTTAGAAACAAATAATGTTATTGAATTTATTGAGGATCTGATTAAAGAAAAACTAGAAAAGAACTTAGGAACACAAGTAGATAAATTCTTTGAAAAATAAAATATTAGGAGGACAAAAATGATAATTAATGGGAAAAAGTTTAGCGCGGTAATGGTGATAATAGTTATAGGGATATTAATGACATTCAAATCATGTCATAAAATATCAGCAGGATATGTAGGAGTTGTATACAGTCCTAATGGAGGAGTTCAAGAAAAAGTTTTAACTCAAGGGTACAACCTTATCAATCCTTTTAAAAATGTAACAGAATACACCGTTGGAACTGAACAGGCATATCTATCTGCAGACGAAAGAGAAGGATCAGAAGATAACGACTCTTTCATCGTTCCTACTTCAGATGGGAAAATGGTCAATGTGGATTTAGAGTATTCATATAGATATGATGAAAATAAGGTAGCTAAAATCTTTACTCGATTTAAAGGTAAAAGTGGTGAAGTTATTCAAAATACATACACCAGAGTAAAGATAAAAGCGTATGTTTCTGAAGTAACTTCTAAATTTAGTGTTCTAGATATATATGGATCTAGACGAGCGGATTTAAACTTAAAAACTTATCAACATATTAAAGAAAAGTTTGCTAAAGATGGAATAATCATTGAGTCTGTTAACTTTTCAAGAATAGGATTAGATAAAGCCACTGCTACTGTTATACAACAAAGAGTAAATACTCAACAAGAATTAGAAAGACAAAAAATAGAAAAACAAAAAGCTCAAATTGAAGCAGAAAGAAATGCTATCCAGGAACAGGGAAAAGCTAATGTTAAAAAGATTCAGGCAGAAGCAGAAGCGGAAAGAATATTAACTGTAGCAAAAGCCCAGGCTAAAGCTAATGACCTAAAGAAAAAATCTTTATCTACTGAGTTAATCAAATATGAGCAAATTTTAAGATGGGATGGCCAATTACCAAAAGTAACTTCTGGAGGATCGCCACTAATAGATCTTAGAGACTAAGGAGGCATTATGTCTGTTAAAAACATAAAAAAAATGATAGGGATCTCAAATACTGTTAAAGATATTTCAAATGTAGTTAAAGAAGTCCCACCAATAAATGCCAATAAAAAGGAGTAGCCTATGTCAGTAAGAAATCTAGAGCAAGAGATAAAAAGAAGAATAACTGAAGCTGTAAAAGGGATTCAGTTAATAAATAGTAAAGGTGAATTTGTTTTACCACTTGTTGAAACAGGAGTTCTACCTAAATCAGCAGCTAGAGGAGAACCGTATATATTAATTCAAACTACCCATATTAGTGATGAGGAGTTAAGCGGTATAGCAAATATTAATATTTTGTATGGAACTATTGGATTAAGTAGAGAAGATTTGAAAAATGAAGCTTTAGAAAACCAAAGTCATGCAACTGGTCATTGGGATGTACTTTCAGTAATAGATAAAATTAGAGAAGATTTCTTTAAAAATACTAATTTTGAGTTTGGGATATTAAAGAGGTCTATGAAGCATGACGTTTATGGAGAAGTAGAGTTCCCATATTATCTTGGTGAAACTAAATGTTCATTTGAAATAGCAGTAACGCAGCCACAAGATGACTACTTGTAAGGAGGAATGATGGCAGTAAAAAAAGTAACGAAAAAAAAGACAATAAAAGAACCGGAAGAGATAAAGAAAAAAATAAGCACATTCTATATAGGTCCAGGAGTTCAAAGAGGTATTTTAGATAAAGGAGCTATCTTTAGAGGAAATCTTCCTAAAGAAGTAGAAAAATTAAAAGAAAAATATCCCTCTATAATTCCTATGTTTGTTTCTGAAGAAAAATATGTAGAATCTTTAAATGAAATAGATCAACCAGGAACAATAACAAATATCCTTTTTAATAAAGCGTTAGAGGAGGTAATGAACTAATGAGTTCTATAAATCATGGAGTAAAAACAAGCGAGACTTCCACCTCGATGGCTAGTGTAATAGAAAGTGGAAATTGTGCAGTTATTATAGGAACTGCACCAGTAAATTTAGCAAAGAAAGCTCAAATAAATACCCCTGTTCTTTGTTATTCAGAAAGAGAAGCTATAGAAGCTTTTGGATATTCAGATGATTGGGCAAGTTATACCCTTTGTGAAGCTATAGATGTATTTTTTAGGCTATTCAAAGTAGGACCAGTAGTATTTATAAATGTTTTAGATCCTACCACTCACAAGGAAGCTGTAGCGGATAAAGCTATCACATTTACTAAGAAAAAAGGAACAATAGCAGATAAAGGAATTTTATTACCGAGTCTATCTTTAAAGCAAGCTAATGATACTCTAGTTCCTAAAGAAAAATATACTGCAGTATTTAATGAAAATGGTTCTGTAAGTATCATAATTACAGATGAAACATTAGCAGGAACTCTAACTGCAGGAAAAGTAAGTTACGATAAATTAAAACCTAGTTTAGTAGCTGAAGCAGATATTATAGGAGGAATAGATACCGCTACTTTAAAGACTGAAGGAATAGCTTTAATTAATCAAATATTTCCTAAATACAATAAAGTGCCAAACATCGGATTAGCTCCTGGTTGGACAGATAAGAGCAAAGTAATGACTGCCCTAGTATCTGGGATGAAAAGTATTAATGAGGTCTTTACTGGTATAGCATTAGCTGATATAGATGCAACTGGAATAAACCAGTATAACAAAGTTCCTGCATGGAAAAACGATAATAGTTATATCCATGAAAACTTGTATAACTTTTGGCCAATGGGTTTAATTGATAAAACTCTTTATCATATTTCTACTTTAGCGGCTGCTTCTATGTATGTAGTAGATGGTAAAAATGGAAATATTCCATATGAATCGCCATCTAATAAACCTCTAAATATTACAGGGATCTGTCTGAAGAATAAAACAGAAGTAGATCTTCTATTAACTCAGGCGGATTATTTAAATGATAATGGAATCGCAACTTCTATTAACTTCAACAATGGTTGGAGACTATGGGGGAATAGAACTGGATGTTATCCATCTAATAGAGATATTAAAGATAATACGATCTCATGTAAGAGGATGTTTATCTGGGACAACAACAACTTTACACTAACTTATTGGTTAGATGTGGATAAGCCGGCTAACAATAAACTCATGGATAAAATCGTAGATAGTTACAACGACTACTACAATGGTTTAGTAACTACAGGAGCCATCTTAGGCGGTAGGATAGAGTTTAATAAACAAGACAATCCCACTACTAAATTAATGGATGGTAAGTATAACTTTAAAAGATATATGACTCCAGTAGGAGTAGCAGAAAAGATAGAATCAGCTCTAGAGTATGATACAGAATACTTAAAGAAATTATTTGGAGGTGGTAAGTAATGAATGGATTTCCAGTATCCTTACAAGGATTTAGTTTATACATGAATGCATTAAGAGAAGTAGGAACAGTAGATTTAGAACTACCTAATATCCAATTTATGACAGATACAGTTACAGGTTCAGGAATAGCAGGAGAGATAGAAGTTCCTATCGCAGGACTGACTAAATCAATGACTATGAAGATAAAGAAAAGAGCTGTTAATGCTCAATTTACAACACTTCTTGCACCAATCACACATCAGTTAGCCTTTAGAGGTAATCTTCAGATGGTTGATCCAGGAAGCCCAATTGGAAAGATGAGAAATAGAAAGATTAGAATAATGGCTAAGGTAACTCCTAAGAATAAAAACTTAGGGAAAGCAGAAACCGCTAAAGCTATGGATACAGAAGCAGAAATGGAAGTAATCAGTTTAAGAGTATTTATTGACGAGATAGAAACTCTTCATATAGATAAATTAAACAATAAATTTGTAGTAGATGGAATTAATTATCTAGAAGATGATGATTTTCTATAAGAATAAAAAAAGCTCTAGAATAGTCCAAACTAGAGCTTCAAAAAGGTGTTACGGTTGGGGTGTAACACTAAAGTTATTATCACACTATAAAACTCTTATGTCAAGATAAAAAGAGCTTTCGTATTTAAACGAAAGCTCATTACCGGAAGTTGATACCAATAATTACTGGGGAGTAATATTAATACACATATATTAGTATCTTAATTTAAACTAAAAGTCGACTTAAATTTTGGAGGAGGAATAATATGCCTAAAGACGAACAAGTAGCAGGAAAATCAGAGGTGAAAAAAGTTAAAAAAAAGAGTGAAATAGAAATAAAAAATGAAATCATAATAATTACTTTAGGAGCTTCTATCAGTTTTAATGATCAAAAAATAGAGAAATTAGAATTAGATTTTAATTCACTTACTGGAGTAGATATCTGTGATGCTGAAAGTGATGCATTAGGAAGATTTTATACTCCTTTACCAGATACAAATTATTCAACTGCATATCAAGCAGCTATTGCAGCGAAAGCTTCAGGAATGCCATTTGAGGCAATATTAGAGCTAAAATCTAAAGATTTTAAAACGGTAACTGAATGTACCAAGGGTTTCTTACTAGGATAGATCTCAACTCAAAAAAAAAGATTAAGGATTTAAGAGAATCTATCCTAATGGCAGGAAAGTTAACAAAAAGTGGGGCGGATTTTTTCTATAAAATGCGATTAAATGAATTGGTTAATTGGTTGGAGGCGATACCTAGTGAGTATTAGAGATTTTATATTAAAAATTGGAGGAAAGCTAGATCCCTCCTTAACCAAAAGTTTTAATCAGAGTTCAAAAGAAGTTAAAAAACTTAGCGATCATATGAAAAAAGTTAAAGATATAAATTTTGCTAAAGGTTCAGAAGAAGTTAGAAAATTAAGTAGTGAAATGAAGAATCTTAAAACTACTAGTCGTGAGATCTCAAAGTTAGAAGAAAAGAGTAAAAAACTAGAAACTCAATTTACTCAAGGTAGAAAAACTTATTCAGAACAACAGAGATCTTTGTTTGAAATGACTAAAAAAACTAAAGATTTAAAGAATGCTTTAGAAAAAACATCTAATCCTACTAAGAAAATGGTTAATGAATTCCAAAAGGCTAAATTAGCTGAAGATAAATTAAGAGCTAGTACAGAAAAAGAAAGAAAATCTTTAACCGATATGATGCGCAAAATGAAGTCGGTTAAACAGGAATCAAATAAATATGGCCTAAGCCAAGAAGAACTATCTAAACAAATAAGTAAAGTTTCAAAGCAACAGAATAGATTAGCTAGAGATACAGAAATAACTAAAATGTATGAAGAAAGAATAAAATTATCAAAAGAGATGAAAAAAGCCTTACACCAGGAGAATCAAGAACGATTTAAAAAGTTTAGAGACTCTAATAAAGAAAAAGGAAGAAATTCTCTTTATAGAGGAGTCGGTCAAGCAGTTGCTCTTGGTGTAGGAGTCAAATTTGCAATAGATGATGAATCAGCCTTTGCAGATGTAAAGAAAACTACAGGGTTACAAGGAAAAGAAGCTCTTAAATTTAAAAGAGATATTCTAAATGCAACTAAGGAGTTACCTCTATTTAATAATCAAATTTATGAGATTGCAGCTGCTGCAGGTCAAGCTGGTATAAAGATGAATGAACTTACAAAGTTTACAAAGGACACTGCAATGGTATCAGTAGCCTTTGATATGGATACAGATCAAGCAGGCGATATGTTAGCTACCTGGAGACAATCATTCAAGATGACTCAAGGTGAAGTAGTAGATCTAGCAGATAAAATGAACTATTTAGGAGCTAAGATAAAAGCTTCTCCTGCACAAATTGCAGAACTAACTACAAGAATTGGAAGTTTAGGTAAAATAGCTAATTTTTCTGAAGCAGAAACAGCAGCACTAGGGGGAACTTTAGTAGCATTAGGTGTATCTGATACTGGAAGGGCAGCTACAGGGTTACAAAAAGTATTTACTACTTTAAGTGCAGGAGCTTCAGCTAGCGGAGATAAACTTAAAGCTCTACAAAAATTAGGTTTAGATCCAGTAGATCTTAGTATGGAGTTACAAGATAATGCCACTGGAACCATGTTTAAAGTATTTCAACAAATAAAAGAGCTAGATAAATCAGAACAATTAGCAGTGACTAAGCAACTATTTGGTGAAGAAGCGCTGACTACAGTTCCACTTTTAACAGATAATTTAAAATTTTTAGGAGATAACCTAAAATTAGTTAAAGATAAATCAGGGTATTCCGGTAGTTCAATGTCAGAACTAAAAAATAAGATGGATACAACTGCCAGTTCAATGAAAGTAGCTATTAGATCTAGTAGACAACTGGTTATGTCATTTACTAGCTTAATGTTACCTGCTATTAAAAGCACTACAACTGGTATAACTTCTCTAACTGATGGAATTAATTCCTTTACAGAAAATCATCCAGGAATGTCTAAAGCAGTAGCTTATGGTATTACAGGATTAGTAGGATTAAGGTTAGCTTCAGGTGGAGCCAGGTTAGGATTAGAACAAGTATTTAAAATGAAAGATGACTATAAGGCATTTATGTCTGCAGGTAAAAAAATCAAAGAATGGAAACAATGGGGTCCAGTTATTTCAGGTAGTAAATCTAAATTTAATTCATTATTTACTGGAATTAAAACCCATGGTGGAACTGCTTTTAATTTCCTAACTACTAATAGTAAGAGGTCTTTTGAAGCTTTTAAAACAGGTGCTTCCATAGCAGGAAGAAAGGGTGCTGATGCTTTTAAATTATTTACTCAAGTAGGAGGAACAGCATTTAAAAGTTTAGGAAGTGGAATGGCTTCTTTAGGTAGGTCAGGAATGGCACTATTATTCTCACCATGGGGATTAGCTTTTGTAGCATTAGCAGGAGGAGTATATTTAATATACAAGAACTGGGATAAAGTAAAAGAAGGATTAGTTAAAGCTAAAACTAAAACAATCGAACTATGGAATACATTTAAAGAAAGTCCAATAGGGAAAATATTTGAATATTCTCCTTTAGGAATGTGGATAAAAGGTATTAAAAAACTATATGGTTATTGGAAAAAAATTAAAGGAGAAAAGACAAATAAAATACCTCCTTTACAACAAATTAAAAGATCAAATTTAATACAAAATAAAAATCCTAGAAGACAAAATATTTCTTCGAAATCAAACCTATCTGGTAATTGGACAGGTCCTGCCTATGCAAAAGGAGGAGTAGTAAGTAATCCTCATCTAGCATTAGTAGGAGATGGGCGAACTCCTGAATCAATTATTCCTCATGATGGAAGTAAGCAATCTAAAGATTTATGGTATAACGCAGGATCTAAACTAGGAATGTTTGCAGGAAAAGGAATACCGGCTATAGCTTCTGATGTTAAAGAGAAAGTATTAAAGACGAATATTGAAAACAAGATAGAAATTAAAATAGATTACAATCCTACTATTCAAGGGAATATAGATAATATAACTGAGATATTAAAAAATTCAAGTGAAGATCTCGCAAAAATAGTAGAAGAAATAGTAGAAAAAACAATAAGTAAACATGCAAAATTAGAAAGGAGGGTAAGTTTTGATTAGAGAAGTGGATATATACAAAACTATACAAGGAGATACTTGGGATAACATTAGTTACAAAGTATATGGAGAAGAAAAATTTTCTAAATCCTTAATAAGAGCTAATCCTAGATATATGAATATAGCTATCTTCAGTGGTGGGATAGAACTAATCTGTCCTGATATTCCCAATACTAAAAACTTAACCCTTCCACCTTGGAGGCAATCATGATATCCAGGAGAACTTATCTAAATGTAACTTATGAAGGAAAAGATATCACAGGAGACATATCTTCATATATCAAGGGGTTCTCATATACAGATAATTTAGATAAAGGTGATAGTGTAACTCTTAGCCTTATAGGTGATAAATGGATTAAAGAATGGGCTATCTTAAAGGGAGATAAACTAAAAATTGAGATAGGAGTAATTAACTGGAGAAATGAAGGAGATAATAGGATCTTAAAATGTGGAATATTTACCATAGATGATCTATCTTTTTCAGGGACACCAGATATCATGAATATCTCCGGAACTTCTATAGACATAACCAAGGATCTCAAGGGAGTAAAAAAAGACAATACTTGGGAAAATGTATCTTTAAAAGAAATAGCACAAGAAATATCAAAAAACTATTCCATGGATCTATTCTATGACTGTTCTAAAGAGTTTACTTTTGATAAAGTAAATCAATTAAAAGAATCAGATGCTAGTTTATTATCTAGAATATCAAAAGAACAAGGAATGGCTCTAAAGATAACTATGGATAAGGTTATTATCTTTGATGAAAAGGCATATGAGGATAAAGAAACAGTAATTACTTTTAATAAGTCCGATCTAACGAGATATAGCCTTCAATGTGACGATTTAGAGGTCTATGATGCCTGTGAACTAACATTCTATGACCCTATCTTAGGTGAATTCTTAAAAAGTAAATATGAAGCTCCTATGAATTCATTCTATAAAGTAAAAACAGGAAAGATCCTCTATAAAAATGTAGATACTAAAGTTATAGGAACTACTAAGGAAGAGAAAGAAAAGTTTTTAAACGAACGAGCAAAAAAGATGCTTAGAAATTTGAATAAAAATGAAACAAAAATGAAAATATCTCATATGGGAGATCCTGAATATTTAGCAGGACTTACAGCTAGAGTTTTAGGATTTGGAAGGTATGATGGAGTTTATCTGATTACTTCAGTTACTCATGATATTACTAGAGAATATACATGCAGTTTAGATATGAGAAGGAGGTTGGACTTTTAATGGAATTTAGATTTTTAAGGACTGGAAAGGTATCATCTATTGATTATAAGATGACTACAGCAAGGGTAGAATTTGATGATACTCCTGGAGAAATATCTAAACCTTTACAAGTTCTAACAGATCATACAAATACAGAAAGAAGTTATTCAATGCCAAGTGTAAAAGAAAATGTAGTTTGTATTTTTTTACCAGGTTCAGATGAAGGGTTTGGTTTTATCTTAGGTAGTTATTCAAGTAAAAAGAACCTTCCTAAAGATACCGGTAAGATAAAATATATTATCTTTCCAGATGGAACTAAGATTAAATATAACTTTGAAACACACCTATTAGAAATTGATTGTGTAGGAGACATAGATATAAAGGGAGCAAACAATGTAAATATATCTTCTAAAAATATAGTAATGACTACTGATAAATTAACTATCAATGCCAAGGCTACCTCTATTGCAGGAACTTCATTAGATATAAATGCAGTTACAACAGCTAAAAATATAACTGCTGAAGAAGTGGGAGTAACTAAATTAACAACTCCTAAAGGAGATGTAGATATGCATAAACATAAAGATGCAGAAAATAGACCAACTACAGTACCGCAATAGAATAAAAAAAGACAGGAAAAATTCCTGCCTTAAACAAACAATTTTGAGGCATTGAATGCTTAATTATAGTATCTTTAAATGCTCAAAAAGTCAAATTTAGGATTCATATTTCGCGAGTAACGAAATCGAGGTGATGACAATGATAGGAAAATTAGGAGATATTCCATTCGAAGTCTCCTTTGATGGAAAGAATAAAAAAATATTAAATTTTACCAACTTAAAACGAAGTGGTGGGGCTAACTATGAAAAACATACTCGTAAAGGACAGAAACCTGCTCTTGAATTTATTGATTTAAAAGCTGATATTCTTACTTTCAAAATGAGTCTTAGGAGTGATTTTGGAGTAGATCCTCAAGAACTTCTTAAAAAATTGAATAGGTATAAGAATGTTGGTGAAATACTAGATTTTAACTTAGGAAACATCCCTATAGGAAGTGGCCAATATGTTATCACTTCTTATGATGCAGGATATGAGTATATAACCAATAGTGGAAAGGTAAGAAAAATAGATGTTTCCCTAACTTTAGAAGAATACATAGAAATAATATACAAAAATACAGATATAGTAATTAAACCTAAAAAAGAAACTAGGAAAAAAATAGTTAATAAAGATTTTAATCAAGGAGCTATATCTAGATAGAGGTGAAAAGAATGATCTATACATTAGAGCCACAAAATAAAATTGATTTAAAAGCTACAGGAATAGATAGAATTCTTCAAAATGGAAGGAATATACTTTCTGTAGTTATTGGGGAAGTGATCTTAGCCAGGGGAATTGGTATAGATGGAGATATAGTAGATTCACCTCTAAATAAAAGTGCTTCCTTAATGAATATAAAATCTCAATTTAAAAAATATGAACCTAGATTAAAAATACATAAGGTTACATACATAATAGATCATCAAAGAGGTTCTTTAAAACCTATCATGGAGGTGAGTATAATTGAGTGATTTAAATATACATAATGAAAATTCTGAAGAGATCCTTGGGCGAATGGTAAATAGATATAAAGAGTTAAGTGGTGTTTCTTTAGGATTAGCAGACGAAAGAAGGTGGCTCCTTCAGACAGTAGCTTACGCTCTTTTTGTTAGAAATGAAACTACTAATGAAGGTTTAAAGATGAATCTTTTGAGGTACACAAAGGGAGATTATGCTGCTGAGATAGGTGCCTTCACAGATACCGAAAGATTAGAAGCTAAAAAAGCTAGTGTACTTTTAAAATTTGAGATTGAAGAAGCAAAAGAAGATCTTTTAGGAATTAATCCAATTAGAGTTACACCAGGTAATAATATCTTTTTTTTAACACCATATTTTGAATTTAAACCTGGAGAAACTGTTAAAGAAGTTATTGCTATTTGTACTAAAGAAGGAATAATTGGGAATGGGTATCTTCCAGGAGAAATAAATAAGATAGTAGATCCTTTTCCATTTTTTAAAGCTGTCATAAACAAGGAAATATCTCAAGGAGGAGCTGAGATAGAATCAATTGAAAGTTTAAAAGAAAGAATTCGAACTGCTCCAAGTAAGTTTTCAACTGCAGGACCAGGAGATGGATATATTTATTGGGCGAAAACTGCTAATCAAGAAATCATAGATGTAAATGTAGAAATGACAACACCAGGAACAGTCCGAATTACTCCTCTAATGACAGGTGGAGAACTTCCTACAGATAGTGTGATCAAAGATGTATTTGATACTTGTAATGCAGATAAGAGAAGACCATTAACTGATAATTTAATAGTGAATAAACCCGTGCAAATTAATTATGATATAGATTTTACCTACTATATTTCAAGTAGAAATGTAGGGTTAGTAAATGAGATTCAAGATAAAGTAAATAAGGCTGTAAGCGAGTATATTACTTGGCAAAAAGGAACTTTAAAAAGAGATATTACTCCTACAGAATTAATATATTTAGTAAGAAGTGCAGGAGCCAAAAGAGTTGCTATAGTTTCACCAAGTTTTAAACTAGTTAATTCATTTGAAGTAGCAAAAGAAAAGAGTTTAAATATTAGATATGGAGGAGTTGAAGATGATTAAAATAGATGATATTTCCATTTTAAGACTTCTTCCTAATTTTCTTCAGGAAGATAAAGAAATAAAGTACCTAATTCAAGTTATCCAGGAAGAGTTTGATTTAATTAATTCTAAAGAAAAGAATCTTTTTCTTTATGGTGATTTTAAAGTTTTAAATGAACCCATCTTAGATGAATTAGCCTATCAATGGAGAGTTGAAGGGTATGAACAGACCCTTTCTAAAGATATTAAAGCTAGTTTAGTAGAAACTGCATATATCGTAAGAAAAACCAAGGGGACCAGGTATGCAGTAGAAAAAACAATGAAAGATATACATGGTGATTTTGAACTGTTAGAATGGCCAGAATATGAAGGATCTCCATACCATTTTAAGATCATTGGAAGTGTTCCACCAACAAGCGAAAAACTAAAAGAACTATATAAATCAATCAATATGACTAAAAATGAGAGAAGTTCCCTAGATGGAATTATAGTCAGTAGCCAATGGGAAGGAGCAAATTATTCCGGCACTCTCTTTCATTCATCACTTTATGAAGTTATTCCATTAGATCCTAATGTAGCTTCAGATTTTGAAAAATATTTAGGAGGAAGAAATGGCTAAATATACAGGAACAATCCTTACCAATAAAGGAAAGGAATTATTAGCTAGAGCTATATTAGGAGAAGTAATAGTTTTTACCAAGGTAGAGATCGGTAAAGGAATAGTTTCTCCAGGAACAAATAAAGAAAATTTAACTACCTTAGTAGATAGTTTTAAAATTTTAAGTATCACTAGTACCTCTAAACTACCTAATGGAGGGTATAGGATAAGGATATCTTTTAACAATAAGGGGTTTATAGATGATACATACTTAAGAGAAGTAGGAGTTTTTGCTAGGGGAGAAGATGGAACAGAGGTCCTCTATTCTTATTGTAATACAGATACGCCTAACTTAATTCCAAATGAACCCAGTGGAATAATTGAATCTGTAGAAGATATCATCACCTACATTTCAAGTGCAGCAACTATCAATGCAGTTATAGATCAAAGTAATGTTTATGCTACCATAAAAGACCTTGTAGAAGGTTTGGCAACTAAGGAAAATATATTTAATAAGAACGGAGCTTTCAATAAACCATTTGGAACTATTTTAGGAACAGTAATGGAAGGAAATAAAAGAGCTATTGATCTAGGTGGAGAAGCTGCATTTGCTAAAAAAACTGCTTTTAATAGAAGTTTCTCTCATGTAATCAGTTCAACTAGTAAAGTATTAGTAGCTTCAGCATATGCGGTAAAGATTGCTTATGATAAAGGCGCAGCAGCATTAAGTAAAGCTACAACAGCTCAAAATACAGCTAATTCAGCTCAGACAAAAGCAAATGAAGCTTATTCTCTTGCTAGTGAAAAAGAACCTAAATTTAATAAAGGTAGCGCTTTTAATAAAAACTATGGAACAGGTAGCAATGATATTCCTAGAGGAAATCATAATCATAGTCTTGATAATTTAGTAGGTTGTCCTCATGGTGTAGGAGACTATTGGATAACAGAATCTACATCTAATCCTGCAACTAAGTGGACAGGGACTACATGGACCAAATTAGAAGGTCGAGTGTTATTAGGAACTTCTAATGGTTATGCATTAGGAACACAAGGTGGAAGATCAACTGTAGCACTAACATTAGCTAATATAGCTGCTCATACCCATGGATTTAGTGGAACTACTAACACTACTGGTAATCACTATCATCAAGGTGGGAATCATAGACATAAAGTTGATAATCACGCACATACACAACCAGGACATACACACAGTATAACAGGTGGATATGGATATGGAAGTAGTAGAGCTCAAACTAAAACTATGTCAGATAATTCTACACGTACTTCTTATACAAATTCAGCAGGTGGAGAAAATACAGGTGGAGCTAGTCCATATACAAATTATCAAAATCCTAACACTTCTACAACTGGAAATCATAATCATACAATTTCAGGAACTACAAGAAGTAGTGGTAGTGGATCAGCATTTAATATCATGAACCCATATAGAGTGGTTAATATTTGGAGGAGGACAGCATAATGAAAAAAATCTCATTAATTTCAATAGATCCTATTTTATACCAAGCATTTTCAGAATCTTTTAAAGATGTAAAAGAAATAAAAATAATTTTAGGAGATATATTCTCACAAAACTTTGATACTATTATTAGTCCTGCAAATTCATTTGGATTTATGGATGGAGGATTAGACTTATTAATATCTGAAAATCTAGGATGGGATATTATGGAAGAATTACAATCAATTATAAAAAAGAGACCTATGGGAGAGTTACTAGTTGGAGAAGCTGTTATTATAAAAACTAATAATACAGTTATAAAATCAGTAGTTTGTGCACCAACAATGAGAACTCCTCAATCTCTTTCTTCAGAAAATTTGAATCCATATTTAGCAATGAAAGCAATATTAAATACCATAAAAAATAAAAAAAACATTAAAAATATAGGAATACCTGGATTAGGAACAGGTGTAGGTGGAATGAACCCATTTGTAGTAGCAAGGCAAATGAGAAAAGCTTATGATGATTTTATAAATAGACCTTTTCCTAATACTTGGTTTGATTCTAAAGTTGATGAATGGAGGATAAAATAATGAAAAAATATATTTATTTAGATAGAGAAAAAGCTAAAGAAGGAGTCTCTTTAGTATTTGAAATATCAGAAACAAAGATAGAAACCTATAAAGAATATTTTGAAGGAAATGCAGTAGAATTTCATGGAGAAGATCTCCCTCATTTTATCACTTACCTAAAAGAAAGTGATTCCATAAGAAGTGCAACTGAAGAAGAAAAACTAGAAAGAGGAGATAGAGTTTTAAATGATGGAGAAGTTCTTATCAATGGAAAGATAGTTTCTTATGATAGTTACTCTCAAAAAATAGTAGATGAACAAATAGTAGACAAGACTAGGCAAGACTATATTAATGAAGGAACAATAACTTTAGATAGTGAGAAAGAAAAAGCTCGAACACAAAGGGAAAAAGAATACACTGCTTATCAAAAACTAGCTAATAATATTTTTATGGGAATAGAAGAGAAATTAACTGAAGATGAAAGTGCTGATATTAAAGTATGGCATAAAGCTTGGAAAGATGTTCCTAATAATTATACGAACATAAACATATCGATAGAAAAAATATATCCTAAAAGATCTGATCGAATTAACTACTATTATAACTAGGAGGCAGAATGATACCATTATTTAATTTAATTCTAGATGATCCATTAAAAGGATTAATTGTCATCATTATTTTATTTAGTTTATACCTTTGGAGAGAGCAAGGGAAAATCAAAACAGAGATTAAAAGCATGGAAAGGTTTTTAGATGATAAGAAGGTGGATAAAAGTGACTTTAAAACATATATTAAAAATCATCAAGAAGACCATAAAAGCCTTTTGGAACATATAAAAATAGCTATTGATCTATTAAAAGATAGGAGGTAAAACATGAAAATATCTAAAAAAGGAATAGAACTTTTAAAGCATTTCGAGAGTTACGAAATGAGAGCTTATACTTGCCCTGCTGGAGTGTGGACTATTGGGTGGGGCTTCACTCAAATTAATGGTATGAAGGTCAAAAAAGGCGATATTATGCCCCTAGAAGTGGCAGACATAGAACTAAAAAGACAATTGCGAACCTATGAAAATGTAGTCAAAAAAGTTATAATGATAAAAAAAATCAATCAGAATCAATATGATGCCCTGGTCTCTCTTTGTTACAACATTGGAGGGTCTAGTTTTAGGAAATCTGACATAGTTAATTTAGTAAACAGTAGGAATTTTATAGGAGCTTGTAGGATCTTCAATTTATGGTCAAAAGTAGCTAAGAAGAGATCCAAAGGATTACTTAGAAGGAGAATATCAGAAAGGAATTTATTTTGTAGTTGGCCGGATCCAATAGTAAAGATCGTTCCTGAAAATTATCGCGAAACATTTAGAGAATTATAGGGAGAGTGAAAAATGAAAGAATTATTTACAAATCCATTAGTATTACAGATAGTATTTGGAATTATATTATTAGTTCTACCATCACCATTGATTAAAAAAACAGGGGATAAGGTAGGAGATGCAATTGAAGGTGTAGGAGGAGAAAAGGCTAGAGATGTAACGTATAAAGTGTTAATAGATTTTGCTGAAGGGCTGAAAAGCTCTAAATATAATGGAGATGTCAATTTAACTTCCAATGATCAGATAGATAATGAAGTGAATAAATATAAGGTGTCGTTGGGTTTGGAGGGTTCCGAATTAAAGGAAAAGGATTAGAATTTAAGATAGATCCATGGAATTATAAAACTAAATTATTTCAGTTTAAAATTTTTAGGAGAGCTAATTCAATAAAGGCGTTATTTTTAGGAGAGGATTAAACCTCTTCTTTTTTTATATAAAAAAGGAAATAATAAATAATAGTATATAAAATTTTAATGATTAAACTTAAAAATTTATTAATTATTTTTAATATTCGTATAAATGTAGTACACTCTTACTAAAAATATTGTAAATTTTCAAAGAGGTGATACTGATGGAAAAAAAAGAAGTTATTTGTTTAAAATGTAAAAGAATATTTATTACTCAAATTGATTTAAAAGGAATCCCATATAGTAGAATATGCAGTAAATGTAAGAAGAGTACTCAGCGATTTGGGAGAGGCGTAAGTGGGACTGTTTAAATAAAATAGGAGGAAAATATGATAAAAATAATCTTAGTTGTAATATTAATTGTAATCATTTTTTTGATTATAAAAATTGAAGAAAAAGAATCAATAAATTTTGTTTTTATAAATGAAAAAACTAAAAAATATCATCAAGAAGAATGCCCTTATGCTAAAAAGTTAGAACCAATAAATTTACAAAAAGCTATTAAAAAAGGATATACCCCTTGCAAAATATGTAATAAAAGATAAAATCTAAATTTTGATTAAGCATGGAGGTGGATATCTAATGGTAAAAAAAGCTTATACTGAAATTTATCAAACTATGGAAGAGTTAAAGAAAAAAGGGCTAAAAATTACGCTTAAAAAAACTTTCAAGGAGTTTTATTTACTAATATTAGAAACGTAGACTTACTCTTAAAAAATAGATTAAAAGGGGTATTGAAAAATATCCCTTTTTTATTTTGGGAAATGGTATAATGAAATTAATAAAAAAATATTGATTTAGGAGGAGAAAAATGGATGCTCGTTGCCTAGGTGAGTTAATAAGTACAAATATAACTACAAACTGCGAATTAATGGATAAAAGAGTAAAGCATTATCTAAAAAAATATTGCAAATTGTTTGGAATAAAATATAAAGAAGAAACACTGAAAGATTATTTCAAATTAGAAAATTCAGAAGGGGAACATTTAATAAAATGCAAAGAGTCTGGTTTAAAAATAATCAAATATAACTACATAAAAGGGACAATAGAAATTCCAAAATGCTTATCAGATTGAATTAATAAAAAAAATATAATAACGGTTATGTTACGTTTTAATTCTTTTGTAACTTTCAAAATAGATATCAATAAAATAAGGCTTAGAAAGACAGTATAAATTTACTGTCTTTTTATTTAGTATTATTTCTTATTCTGTCTTCGATTATCTTTAAATTTTGTCCGTAATTATTTAAAAAATCGAACACACTATTATTAGTTTGCTTTTTCTGAACTAATAGAATATAATTATGTAATATGGAGGTGTAACTTATGATAATAATGAATCTTGAGTTAGATAATATTTTAGGTTTTGAAGATTTTAGAATTAACTTTTCTTATCCTAAAAAAATTGTAAATACAAGTATTCCTTTTGAATATCTTGAAGACAAACCAAATTTTAGATTTAAAAGAGTTAACGTAATAATGGGAGCTAATGCTTCAGGAAAAACTTCTTTAGGAAGAGTTATGAAAGGGATTTTTAATTTTATAGATACCAAGGTAATAAATTCTGTTACTTCCTTAATTGCTAATAATCAAAAAGAAGCTTCCTTTAAAATAGATCTAGTTTCTAAAGGGGAATATTTATGGAGTATAGAGTGTCTTTTTTTTGATAGAGCATTAACAACTTTAATTATAAAAAAATGTAAAATAAATAAAACTGACAATTATGAAAAATGTAAAGAAAAATTAGAAATTATTTATGAAGAATTCAACATAAATAATAATCTAAATTTTTTAGAAGGATTGGAAAAAATAGATATTAAAGATCTTCATTGGGGCTTTTCTTTCCCTGATACTTCAGTCCGTGGACATTTGATTTCAAATAAATTATTAGATATTGTATTAAGAACTTTAGATCCATCTATTGAGAGTATAAGAGAAAGTAGTGAAGCAAAAAATACATTTTTAATATCTTTTAAAAATTCAGATGAAAAAATTATTATTCAAGATGGAGAAATTGTTAATAAAAATAGATTATCTAGTGGAACTGTAGAAGGAATTTCAATAGCTAGATCATTATCCGCAATAAATGCTTTAAGAGAAGGAATTCATTATATAGATGAAAATTTTTCTTATATTCAAAGTGATGTAGAAATAGCTATTTTTAATTTAATGATAGAAATGTTAGGAAAAGAGAGTCAATTATTCTTTACAACTCACAATATGGAATTATTAGATATGAATTTACCTATTCATTCATTTCTTTTTTTAAAAAAATCAGACAAAATTACAGCAGTAAAACCAGAATCTATAATAAAACGTAATAATCGATCTTTAAAAAATGCTGTAGAAAATGATGTGTTTGGAACAATTCCTAATACTTTTTTACTGGAAGAATATGCTAGTGAGTTGATGAGTGATGAATAACTATATGTATATTTTAGAAGGAGAAACAGAGCAAAAAGTCATAAACGTCTTAAAAGAAGCTGGATTAATAATTAGTGGTAAGGTTAAAGTCCTTAATGTTTTGACTAAAAATGTGGCGTCAATAGCTAGATCTATCAAACCAAGTACTAATTTATATGCAAAATTAGACGAAAAAGGGTTTGACATAGAAAAACTATGGATAAAAGAAGGATTTTCAGGTATTTCTCAAGATTCAGAAAAAATAAAAATAAAATGAATTAAGGGGAAGCTTTTAGAGGTAAGATGAAATTGGGCAGACACTGTCTGCCCAATTCAAATTAGACATACTATATTTTGCGTGTAAATATAGAGTGGTGCGTTCTTCAAAAGAAGAACTTAAAAAGTTGAGTATAACCCCTTAAAAAACAAAAGGTTTCTCTATAATTATACCGTTGTATGAACAGGCAGAAATTAGCACCACTATTACAAGCTATAGGTAGAAACAGATATAAGCGAAAGTAACTAAAAAAGATCCTAAGGAATTTAGGATCTTTTTTAGTTACTTTGGAGAACATAGGCACTAACGTGGGCTCCAAGGTGTTTACTTTTTCTAGTCGATTTATTCATAATTTTCCTCCAACTTCTATTTTTGTAATTATTATAACATAATAATCGTTCAAAAGAAAGAAAGTGATTTTCTTTTGAAAACGTAATAAATAAGGACTAAAATAAATTTAAATTTCTACTAGATTAAAATAAGAGCCTGTAAAACAGGCTCTTACATCATATTAGACTTTATATATTTTTAGCTGTTGTTCCATAATATGCAGCCAGATAGATCTCTTTGATATCTTCTGGTGATGTATTTCTTGGGTTTGTTAAAGTACAAGGATCGTTAAATGCATTTGTACTCATTCTATCTATAACTTCTTTAAGTTTTTCCTCTGAAATCTCTACTTCTTCTACTTCTTTTAGAGAAAGAGGTATTCCTACTTTTTTATTTAACTCTTTAATAGCAACAACTAAGTCTTCTATCCCTAATGTTTTTTCTATCTCAGTAAAACTATTAGTAGATTTTTTATTATATTCTACAATATATGGTAATAATATTGCATTAGCAAGTCCGTGAGTGATTCCAAATTCTCCACCGATCTTATGTGCTAAACTATGAACTATACCTAAAGAAGCATTTGTAAAGGCCATTCCAGAAAGAGATGATGCATTATGCATAGCTTCTCTAGCTTTAATATCGTCTCCATTGTTATAAGCAGTCTCAAGACTTTCAAAAACCATTTTAATTGATTCCATAGATAATGGCTTTGTATAACAATTAGCAGCAATAGAAACATATGATTCCACTGCATGAGTCATTACGTCCATACCTGTATTTGCAGTAATATGTGCCGGCATCTTAGATGGAATAATTGGATCTAAGATAGCCACATCAGGAGTCATCTCATAAGATACCAATGGGTATTTAATTTTATTTACAGTATCTGTTATTACAGAAAATGCAGTGATCTCTGAAGCCGTTCCACTTGTAGAAGGTACTGCTATAAATTTGGCTTTTTTTCTCAATGTTGGGAATTTTCCAGCAACAAGGTCTTCAAATTTAGTTTCTGGCTTTTCATAATATATCCACATGATTTTTGCAGCATCTAATGCAGATCCTCCACCAATTGCAACAATCCAATCAGGGTTAAATTCTGCCATTTTCTTTCCACCATCAATAACAGTATCTATTGAAGGATTTGGTTCTACACCATCTATTATCATTACTTCCATACCTGTTTTTTCAAGTTGTTTTTTAGCTTCATCTAAGAAACCAAATTTTTTCATAGAATTTCCACCAGTTACTAAAACTGCCTTTTTTCCCTCTATAGTTGATAAGTATTCTAACGTACCTTCTCCAAATATAATATCTTTTGGTACTCTAAACCATTTTAAATCCAAACTAATCATCTCCTCTTATATAATATTTATATTCGTATAAAAATATTAAACTTTACAAAAAAAAAGCTATAAAATTAATTATAGCTGGCTATCTTCCTAAAAGACCCTGTAGTTTTGCGTCCCATAATTTCTTATGGTTTGCCGTTTTTTATTTTAAGTGTTTTTGTTTCAACTTTTTTAATGTGTTAAGTTTCAATATATTATTACGTGTGTATTCTAACATAATATCAATTCTATAAAAACTTAATTTTCTCATAAAAAAAAACTATTTTTCTAATGTTTTTCTAATGTTGTTTAATAAAATTTTGATTTTACACTTATTTTAGTAGTTTTGTAAATGTATGATGTTATGTAGTTTGAAAAAGGAGGGAAATTTGATAAGTGGATCAATCCCTATAGAAACAAGGCTTCCAAACATAGAATAAAGAAAGAACATAACAGAAGACTGGTGGATTCGTATAAAAGGTTGGACGTAATGCCATTAGGAGCAGGAGCCTTGGCAGGGACGACTTATAATATTGACAGGCATTTTGTGGCGTCTGAACTTGGATTTTCTAGTGTTACTAAAAATAGTTTAGACAGTGTCAGTGACAGAGATTTTATAATCGAATTAAATTTTATAATTTCTATGATATCTATGCATATGTCTAGACTGGCTGAAGAGGTAATAATATGGTCTACAAGTGAATTTGCATTTGTAAGTTTAGATGACTCATATTCTACAGGATCTTCAATCATGCCACAGAAAAAAAATCCTGATATAGCAGAGCTTCTCCGTGGAAAAACAGGTAGAATATATGGAAACTTAATGGGTATTTTAACTGTCATGAAAGGATTACCTTTAGCTTACAATAAAGATACCCAAGAGGACAAGGAAGGAATATTTGATTCTATTGATACTATTAAGATTTCCCTTATAATATTTAAAGAGATGTTAGTTACTATGAAAATTAACAAAGATAATATGTATAAAAATATTGAAAATGGATTTATAAATGCTACAGATGTAGCAGATTATTTAGCTAAGGAAAAACTTCCTTTTAGGGATGCTCATAGGATTGTAGGTGAAATTGTCGTTTATTGTGAAATGAATAAAAAATCGATTTCTGAGCTTACATTGGATGAATTCAAAAGATTTAACCCTCTTTTTGAGGAAAATATTAAAGAAGCTATAAGTATTAAAAATTGTGTTAATAATCGTAGAAGTTTTGGAGGAACTAGTTTTGAATCTTTAAAAACACAAATAGTAGAAGCAAGGGTGTTTTTAGAAAGGAAATAATAGTGTGGTTTCTTGGGATAAAATTTTTAAATGGGTTAAAAATTTTAATTGTAAAAAAAACCTCTCATTACTAAAGTAATGAGAGGTCTGAGGAAAATTAGTAAATTTATAAGTCCGTAATAAATTTACTGTCATGAGTCCTATACATGGATCTCTGGGAAGAATAATGCATATATATTATAAGGACTCACTGCAAATAAAGTTTAACTTAAATTAAGATTAAAGTCAAACTAAATTTAAAAAAAGATATTTAAATAATCTAGTATAGAAATAAAAGTAATAAAATCGGCTCTTTAAACAGAATAGAAATAAAAAAGCCAACTAATAATTTTAGTTGGCTTTAAAATACTATATTAATAAAATGTCTATATTTAAACATTTTATTCGATTCTGATTGAGTCTATCTAGCTAAAACTAAAGATACACTTATCATAGTTGAAAATACTGTGGAAACTTTCAACATATAAACTATTTTTTTCATTTTTTTCTCCTCTTTATTACCGCGGTTATAGATCTCGTCATCT
>Ga0316197_10000716_pt1 | contig 23176 bp, 19 predicted proteins | sample OudBiesiAoxic_MG_FD_204939 | JGI IMG/M metagenome (GOLD analysis project Ga0316197, IMG submission 204939) | Coastal sediment microbial communities from Oude Bieten Haven, Netherlands - site A oxic | ecosystem: Environmental > Aquatic > Marine > Coastal > Sediment | place: Netherlands... | reverse complement strand
GTCAGCCGCCTCATGACTCCATGAGGGTATCGTTGTGGCTGTCGCGCAGCGTCTTCTTGGAGAACTTGCCCACGCTGGTCTTCGGGACCTCATCGATCCAGATGACGCCCTTGGGGAGCTGCCATTTGGCGACCTTGCCGTCCAAGAACGCCAGGATGTCGGCCTCCGTCGGTTCCTCACCGGGAGCCCTGACCACGCAGGCAAGTGCAGCTTCGCCCCATTTGGGGTGTGGCACGCCGATCACCGCAGCCTCGACCACCTGGGGATGCGCCATGATCTCGTTCTCGAGTTCGACCGAACTGATCCACTCACCCCCCGACTTGATCAGGTCTTTCGTGCGGTCCACGAGACGGATCCGCCCGCGGGCATCGACCGCGGCGACGTCGCCGGTCTTGAGCCAGCCGTCGTCGGTGAAGCTCTCCCGACTCCGTTCATCGTCGTAGTAGTCCGCTGCGATCCAGTTGCCGCGGCACTGGAGTTCACCGCTGGACACGCCATTCCATTCGATCGGTTCGAGCGTCTCGGGGTCGACGACTCGGGCATCGACGCCGAAGGAAATCCGGCCGACCTGGGTCCGCAGTTCGGCTTGCTCCTCGACGGACAGCTCGAGCTGGTCGCTGTCGAGCTGGCATACCGATGCGATCGGGCTCGTCTCGGTCATTCCCCACGCCTGCAGGATCGGTAGACCGAGCTGCTCCCGGTACCCCTCGGACAACGACTTCGGGACCGCCGACCCGCCGCACGGGATGCTGCGCAGCGATGACGTGTCCTTGCCTTCGAGCTCGGGGAGGACGGCCATCCAGATCGTCGGCACACCGGCTGCCACCGTGACCCGCTCGTCGACGATCAGCTTCGCCACGGCGGGGCCGGACAGATCGGGCCCCGGCATGATCAGCGACGCCCCGGTTGCGACCGCGGCGTGCGCAAGCCCCCACGCGTTGGCGTGGAACATCGGGACGACCGGCAGGATCACGTCCGACTCGCGTGCACCGAGGCTGTCGACCATCATCGCGCCCATCGTGTGCAGGTAGGTCGAGCGGTGGCTGTACACCACGCCCTTCGGATTGCCGGTCGTGCCACTCGTGTAGCACATGCTCGCCGCTTGGTGTTCGTCGGCGATCTCGGGCCACTCGACCGGGTCGGCTGCGTCGAGCAGTTTCTCGTAGTCGTGGATCTCGACCCCGCCGGTTCCCAACCCGTCAGGAACCTCACCCTTGCCGTCGTCCATGATGACGAGATGCCGGAGCCGTTCGAAGGTCGGCATCAGCGGTGCGAGCAGTCCGAGGAGCGACTTGTCCGCGAAGATCACCTCGTCGTCGGCGTGGTTGACGATGTAGGTCAGCTGCTCCGGGAACAGCCGGATGTTGAGCGTGTGCAGGACGCGGCCGCTGCACGGTGCCGCGAAGTACAGCTCGAGGTGGCGTGCCGTATTCCACGCGAACGTGGCCACTCGACCATCGGCCGATATCCCCAGCGTGTCGAGGACACCCCCGAGCTGTCGGGTGCGTCGCGCCCAGTCGCCATATGTCGTCCGTTCGACACCGGCACCCGTGGCGGTAACGATCTCCTTGTGACCGAAGTACTGCTCTGCCCGATCGAACAGATGCGTGATCGTGAGTGGTACGTCTTGCATCAACCCCTGCATGAGCGCCGAACGTAGCGCATCGGGGGCTACCGTCGATTGCTCGTGAGCGACGCCGGTACCGACTTCCCCGACCCGACGGGTCCTGCGACGCCACTGGCACCTCCCGACGCAGCGCATGAGCCGCCACGGTGGGCTCCGCTCACCCTCGTGGCCTTCGTCGTGTTGGTCATCTCCACGAACATCGCGAACGCGACCTGGGCCAAGCTCGTCGATGTCGACTCACCAAACGCGGAGTTGCTCCTCCTCCTGTCGTCGCGAAACCGGTATCTCGCCTTCGCGCTCGGCGTCGACGTGTCGCTCGTCGCGTACGCGGTGATCGGCTTCCTGCGGATCGCGCTGGCCTTCGCGGTCTGCCACATGATCGGTCGTGCGTACTCGTACCAAGCAACCGGTTGGTTCAAGCGCTACCTCGGCTTCACCGACGAGGCCGAAACGGCATTCGACCGCGGTTTCGAGAAGGCCGAGTGGGCGCTGATCCCGATCTTCTCCGGCTCGAACATCGTCGCGGTACTCACCGGCGTCCGGCGCACCCCGATTCGCAAACTGGTCCTACTGCTCAGCCTCGGCATCGTCGGACGGCTCACCCTGATGTGGTGGCTGGCGCGCTTCTTCGAGGACCAGCTCGAGAGCTTCTTGAGCTTCACGACCCGGTACCAGTGGTGGGTGTTGGGAATCTCGATCGGCACGGTCGTTCTCGTCAACCTCCGGAATCTGCGCCGACGCTGACGGAGCGTTGGCGCCCCGGCTCGCTCGGGCCGTATGGTGCGGCCATGGCTGAAGTGACCCTCGGGGGCAACCCCGTCCACACGTCCGGCGACCTCCCCGAGGTCGGCGGCTCCGCTCCGTCGTTCTCCTTGGTCGGCATCGACCTGGGCGAAGTGACCAACGCGACCTTCGAGGGCAAGAACCTCGTGTTGAACATCTTCCCGTCGGTCGACACGCCGACGTGCGCAACGAGCGTCCGCACGTTCAACGAGCGCGCCGCCGACCTCGACGACACCGCTGTGCTGTGCGTGTCGGCAGACCTGCCGTTCGCCCACAGCCGCTTCTGTGGCGCCGAAGGCATCGAGAACGTGTCGTCTGTCTCAACGTTCCGCTCGTCGTTCGGCGACGACTTCGGCCTGAACCTGACCGACGGTCCGCTCGCCGGCGTCCTGGCCCGCGCCGTTGTGGTCGTCGGCCCCGACGGCACCGTCAAGCACACCGAGCTCGTCCCAGAGATCGCGCAGGAGCCGGACTACGACGCCGCGCTCGGCGCCATCTGACCACGCCGACCGCTGGCGCGGCGTCAGCCGAGGAACGGGTCCAGGCTCAACGTCAAGCCCGGATGGTCCGCGATGTGCTTGCACGCGAGCACAACGCCGGGCATGAAACTCGACCGGTCGTAGCTGTCCTGGCGGATCGTGATCGTCTGGCCCAGCGCGCCGAGGATCACCTCCTGGTGGGCGACCATCCCCTCCATTCGCACGGCATGGGCACGAATGTTGCGCGGGCCCGCTCCCCCGCGAGCGCCGGGATACACCTCGTGCTCGGTCGGGTCGGACGCGAAGTCCGTCTCCCGTGCGGCGGCCATCCGCTCGATCGTCTTCACCGCCGTGCCGGACGGTGCATCGATCTTGCGGGTGTGGTGCAACTCGATCACCTCGGCGGTGTCGAACCAGGGGGCCGCCATCTCGGCGAACCGCATCATGAGCACCGCCGAGATCGCAAAGTTCGGTGCGATCAGACAGTTCGGGCCCGACTCGCCACCGAACGCCGCTTCGAAGGACGCCAGGTCCTCGTCGGAGAAGCCGGTCGTTCCGACGACCGCGTGGATGCCCTGCAGCGCGAGCCACGGCAGCGTCGCACGCGCAGCAGCGGCGACGGTGAAGTCGACGACGATGTCGCAACCGGCGTCGACAAAGGCTTGGACCTCGGTTGACAGTGCGACACCGTCAACCGGCCCCGGCCCGTCGACGACCCGATCGACCGCCGCCACCAGCGTCAGGCCCGGGTCGGCCTCGACCGCCGCGCACACTGCGCGCCCCATCTGACCTGCTGCTCCGTTGACGCCGACTCGCATGCAGCCGAGCGTACCGGCTGAGAAAACGACGAACGGGGCCGCCCGGACCGCCGAAGCGAACCGCACGACCCCGTGCGCAGAATCAGTTGATCAGACGGTGATCAGCGATGACGACGACGGCCACCACCGCCGCCGCGACGGTTTCCGTTGTCGCGGTCGGCCTTCGGCCGCTCGCTCGTCGGGCCGAGGTCACCGAGTTCGTCGGCGAGTTCGGCGTCGAAGCTCGCTTCGAAGCTGACCTCTTCGATGTCGGAGGTGCTCGATGCCGGAGCGTCGTCGCGATCCTCGCGGTCACGTCGGGGGGCGCGCTCGCGGCGCGGTTCCCGATCGGTGCCGCCGGTCGAGCCCGAGTCGGACTCACCATCGCCACCGAGGGGGCTGGTCGGCGTCAGGCTGACCTTGCCCTTGTCGTCGATCTCGTCGACCTTGACCTCGAGCTCCTGGCCGAGTTCGAGGACGTCCTCGACAGCGTTGATCCGGCGACCACCACCCATCTTGGAGATGTGGACGAGCCCGTCACGACCCGGGAGGATGTTGACGAACGCACCGAACTTGGTGATGTTCACGACGCGGCCCATGTAGACCTTCTCGAGCTCGGCCTTCGGCGGGTCGACGATGTTGAGGATGGCCATCTTGGCTTCCTCCATCCGCCACGCCTCGACCGCACCGATGGTGACGATGCCACGAGCTCCGTCGTCATCGACGCCGATGTCGGCACCGGTCTCCTGCTGGATCGTGTTGATGACCTTGCCCTTCGGGCCGATCACCTCGCCGACCTTGTCCAGCGGGATGTGGATCGTGGTGATCTTCGGGGCCGTCTCGGCGATCTCGTCACGGGTGGCCGGAAGGGCCTCGTTCATCACGTCGAGGATCTCGAGACGAGCAACACGAGCCTGAGCAAGCGCCTCGGACAGCACGTCGGCGGGGATCCCGTCGATCTTCGTGTCAAGCTGCAGTGCGGTGATGGCGTCGATCGTTCCGGCCACCTTGAAGTCCATGTCACCCATGGCGTCTTCGGCGCCGAGGATGTCGGTGAGCGTGACGTACTTGCCGTCCTCGTGGATGAGGCCCATGGCGATCCCCGACACGTGGCTCTTCACCGGTACACCGGCGTCCATCAGCGACAGGCTCGACGCACAGACCGAACCCATCGAGGTCGAGCCGTTGGAGGCCATGACTTCGGAGACGAGGCGCAGCGTGTACGCGAAGTCTTCCTGGCTCGGGATGACGGGAAGGACCGCACGGGCGGCGAGCGCACCGTGGCCGATCTCGCGACGCTTCGGCGAACCGACGCGGCCGGTCTCACCGTTCGCCCATGGCGGCATGTTGTAGTGGTGCAGGTAGCGCTTCTCGTTGTTCGGGTTCAGCGAGTCGATCATCTGGTTCATGCGGGGCATGGCCAGCGTCAGGACGCTCATGACCTGGGTCTCACCACGCTGGAACAGAGACGAACCGTGCGCGGTCGGCAGGACCCCGACTTCGGCGCTGACCTCGCGGAGATCGGCCGGGGCGCGGCCGTCGATGCGGATGCCTTCGTCGAGGACGCGGCGACGCATGACCTTCTTCATGAGCGAGCGAACCGCTTCCTTGACCATCTTGTTCTGACCCGGGAACTCGCCATCATCGCCGCAGAAGTGAGCGACCGCAGCTGCGGTGACTTCGTCGACCGCTGCATTGCGCTCGGCCTTGGCCGAGATCGTGACGGCCGGCTTCATGGCCTCGGTCGAGAACTTCTCGACGGCATCCATGATCTCGGGGGTGTAGTCGAGGACCGGCGTCCACTTCATCTCTTCGATCGGGCCGTTGGTGGCGATGACCGAGGCGACGAGCTGGCGTTGGAGGGCGATGGATTCCTTGATCCACACCTTGCAGGCCTGCAGGGCGTCGCCGAGGACTTCCTCGGTGACCTTCTTGGCGCCATCGTCGTAGTAGTAGAACGCGTTCTCGGAGCCACCGGCTTCGACCATCATCACGGCGACGTCGCCGTCGTCGAGTTCACGGCCGGCGATCACGATCTCGAAGGTGCCGTTCTCGACTTCTTCGAAGGTGGGGTGCGGGATCCATTCGCCCTCTTGGCTGTATGCCATGCGGACGGTGCCGAGCGGGCCGTCGAACGGGATGCCGGAGATCATCAGCGCGGCAGACGCAGCGTTGATCGACAGGACGTCGTGCGGGTTGACCTGATCGGCGCCGAGCACGGTGGTGACGACCTGGGTCTCGTTGCGGAAGCCGTCGGGGAACGACGGGCGCAGCGGCCGGTCGGTGAGGCGGCAGGTGAGGATCGCGTCCTCGGTGGGGCGGCCTTCACGACGGAAGAACGAGCCGGGGATCTTGCCGGCGGCGTAGGCACGCTCTTCGACGTCGACGGTCAGCGGGAAGAAGTCCATGCCCTCGCGGACGGACTTCGCCGAGTTGGCGGTGGTGAGGACCTTCGTTCCGGCGATCGATGCCACGACGGCACCCATCGACTGGGGGGCGAACTTGCCCGTTTCGAAGGTGAGTGTCTTGTCGGTCCCCGAAATGGGTCCGGACACGGAAATGGCTTCAGCCATGTTGGTTCCTTTCAAACACGCGACACCCTGCCGCGTGGCTTCTGAAGGAGCTCAGTGGCCGGTTCCCAGTTGATCACCCCGAGATCTACAGCCAAACAAAGAGGACTCCGCACAGCATCTCGGAGTCAGCAACCGGCAACCAGCGCCTGGAACTCCGTCGACCGGACGTTCCGGTCCAGATCAGTGTACCGAGCGTGACCGAAACCACACGTCATGCGTCGAAAACGTCAACCGGCCACCTCCCAACGGGAAGCAGCCGGTACGAGATCTTCAGTTCACTGATTCGGGATCTGGACCGAATCAGCGGCGGAGGCCTTGATCTTTGATGATGGAGCGGTATCGCTCGACATCGATCGACTTGACGTAGTCGAGCATCCGACGACGACGACCGACGAGCATCAGCAGGCCACGACGGCTGTGGTGGTCCTTCTTGTGGGTCTTCAGATGCTCGGTCAGGTGGGTGATCCGCTCGGTGAGGAGCGCGATCTGGACCTCGGGCGACCCCGTGTCGGAGTCGTGGGTCTTGTACTGGTCGATGGTGACGGCCTTGTTGGGCATCGTGGTGATTCGCCTTCCGGTGATCGTGTCTGGAGGTCGCAGGTCGGATGAAGTCCGATCTGCATCGCGCCTGCGCAACGATCGACGGCGACCCGACGACCAGCCCAAACGGACGGGACGATGATATCGGCGCGGCAACCACAACGCGCCCGGCATGTGCCACCGAGACGGCGATGGCTACCATCCCGACGGTGTCGGCATCGGTGGAACTCGTCAACGTCTCCAAGACGTTCGGGTCCGTCGACGCGCTCGCCCCGACGGATCTCACGATCGACGCCGGCGAGATCCTGACGCTGCTCGGCCCGTCCGGCTGCGGCAAGACGACGCTGCTGCGCCTGATCGCTGGCCTCGTCTCCGCGTCGACCGGCAGGATCACGGTCGACGGAGTCAGTCCCGCACAGGCGCGCGCCGAGAAGCGGATCGGTTTCATCCCCCAGGCCCCCGCCCTGCTCCCATGGCGGTCGGTTCGGGCCAACGCGTCCCTGCTGCTCGAGATCAACGCTGCACACTCCCCTCCTCGGCCGAACGTCTCGGTCGACGAATTGTTGGACGAGGTCGGGCTGAGCGAATTCGCCGACGCCCGGCCCCACGAACTCTCGGGCGGCATGCAGCAACGCGTCGGACTCGTCCGAGCGTTCGCACTCGATGCGCCCTTGCTGCTGATGGACGAGCCATTCGCTGCGCTCGACGAGATCACGCGCACCGAAATGCGCCATCTGCTCACCCGGCTTCGCGCCCACCACGGGGCGACGGTCGTGTTCGTGACCCACTCGATCAGCGAGGCGGCATTTCTCTCCGACAGGGTGGCGGTGCTCTCGTCGCGTCCGGGCCGGGTGACCTCGCTGGAGGCCATCGACTTGGAACGGCCACGCCGACCCGAGGTCGAAGACTCCGAACCGTTCTTCGAGATCACCACCCGTCTCCGACACGCCCTCGGCGGCTTCGTGTGAGGTTGCTCCGATCGATCGCCGCACCGGTCACGGGTGTCGTACTTCTCCTCCTCGTCTGGGAGATGGTCGTCAGGGTGTTCGACGTACGTCGATTCGTCCTGCTCGCGCCGTCGAAGATCGTGGCGGAGTTGGCTCGCGACCCCGGCTCGTACTGGAGCAACACGCTCGTCACCGCCCGACACATGCTGATCGCGTTGACGATCGCTCTCGCCGTCGCGCTCGTCGTCGGATCCCTCATGGCGGCATCGAGGTTCGTCGAGGAGGCCATCCAGCCGATCTTCGTCGTCATCCTCGTGACGCCATGGGTCGCGTACACCACCTCCATCGTGATCTGGCTCGGCTTCGGGGCCCGTCCGATCATCTTCCTCGCCGCGTTCGTCACGTTCCCCATCCTCACCTTCGGTGTCGTCGCGGGGATGCGCGGTGCCGACCCCGCGGCGCGCGAATTGCTGGCAAGCGTCGATGCGTCGAAGTGGGAGGTCTTGTGGCACCTCCGGCTGCCGTCGGCGCTGCCGGTGATCTTCACCACGTTGCGGATCACCGTCGCAATTGCGCTCGGCGCCACCTATTTCGCCGAGGGCTCGACGGGCGGCACGACCGGGCTGGGAGCCGTCGGCCGGCGAGTCGCACTCGACCAGACGATCGGCGCAGAGGTCTTGTGGACGTCGACGATCTGCAGTTCGTTGCTCGGCATCACTGCGCTGGTCGTGCTGTCCATCGCGGAACGCACGCTGCTCGGCTGGCACGTCTCGCAACGCGCCTGACCCGCACAGTGTCAGCGTGCTGCCAGATCACAAGTCGGTGACGGTTCGACCGCCGAGGCGGTGACCTGACCGACCGCGAGCCTACGATTTCGCCACCGACCGGTCGGACGACCGTGTTGGCCACGATCTCTGCGAGGACTTCTCTCTCCATTATGCGCTCTCGTTTCCTCTCCGCCGCGCTCGTCGCTACGGTCGTCGTCGCATCCTGTTCGAGCGACGACGACTCATCATCAGATACCACCAGCGCGGACGACAGTTCAACGACGGTCGGCACCGACGAAGCACTCGCTGTCGTCGCCGGCGAGGCCTTCCCGACGGACCGCTGCGCGGCGAACGAGGAGGCCGGCACGATCACCTTCCTGACTGGCTTCGACTACGCCGCAGCGTCATCGATCGTCGATGTGATCGCAGCCGACGACGCCGGCTACTACGACGAGCTGTGCCTCGACGTGGAGATCCGACCCGGGTTCTCCTCGAGCAACTACCCGCTGATCGCCTCCGGAACGGCCCAGTTCGCTTCAGGCGGCTCGTTCAGCGAAATCGTCGCCTTCAGCAACGCCAACGATGCACAGTTCGTGGCCACGACCGTCGAGGGGCGAAGTGCGATCGACACGCTGATCATCAAGTCGGGACAGGCGAGCGAGCTCGCCGACCTCGAGGGGACGAAGATCGGCGTGAAGGGCAAGCTTCCTCCGTCGATCGACGTGATGCTGCGCGGCGAGGGACTCGTCGAGGGCGAGGACTTCGACACGGTGCTGCTCGACGGCTTCGACCCGCTCGCACACATCGAGATCGACGAGATCGTCGGATTCCCCGGCTGGAAGAGCAACGAGGTCGGCGCGCTCGAGCGTGCCGGCGTCGGCATCCAACTGTTCGACCCGCTCGACTTCGGAGTGCCCGGGTCATTCGGCGTCATCTTCACGTCCGCCGAGTTCTCCGAAGAACATCCGACTGCCGCACAGGACTTCGTCCGTGCGACCATGCGCGGACTGGATGACGCCGTAAACGATCCTGAGGCCGCCGCCACGACGGCGGTCGCCCTGATCGAGGCAAACGGCAACCCCAGCTTCCTGTCGGCGGAGGGTGAGGTGTTCCGCTGGGAAACCGAGGCAGCGCTCATCCTCGACGGCACTCCCGAAGGCATGGGCCTCGGGATGCCCGACGTCAAGATGCTCCAAGCCGAACTCGATGCCTACTCGGCAGTCGATCTGTTCGGCGACATGACTCCGTCGGCCGCCGACTTCGTCGTCGACCTCGCCGCGGGCGTCTACGACGAAACAGCCACCGTCATCTGGCCGGCCTGATCGGAGCGGCCTCCGGCGCCGATGGACCTCAGGAACCCGAGTCGATCAGCATCGTGCGTGCGCTCTCGACGTCGGCCCGCAGTTGCTCGATGAGGGCGTCGATCCCGTCGAACTTGCGCTCCGAGCGCAGGAAGTGGGCGAAGCGCACTCGCGCCGGCTCGTCGTAGAGATCGCCGTCGAAGTCCAACAGATGGGCCTCGAGCAACGACGTCTCGGCGTCCTCGTAGAACGTCGGGCGCCGCCCGATGTTGATCGCACACTGGCGGACATCACCATTCGGGCGCTCGTACCAGCCGGCGTACACCCCGTCGGCTGGGAGACAGATTCGACTGGACACTTCGACATTGGCCGTCGGGAATCCGAGGAGCCGTCCTCGCTGATCGCCCTGACGGACCGATCCGCGCACCTCGAAGGGATAGCCGAGCATCTCGTTCGCCAGCGTGATGTCGCCACCTGCCAGCGCACGCCTGATCGCCGTCGAACTCACTGGTTCGTCGACGCCGTCGCCGCGTTCGAGTAGGTCGAGCGGTTCGACGTCGAAGTCAGCCTCGAGGCCGATCTTGCGGAGCAGGTCGACGTTGCCGTCACGGTGACGTCCGAAATGAAAGTCCTCACCCACGACGATTGCGGTTGTCGCAAGGCAGTCGACGAGGACGCGCTGGACGAACGACTCGGGCGACTCCGCCGCCTGTGCCTCGTCGAACCGAACGATCACCAGGGCATCCACACCGGTCGCCGCCAACAGTTCGACCTTCTCCTCCGGCCCCGTGAGAAGCAGCGGCGCCGACGACGGACGGACCACCGAGGCCGGGTGCTTGTCGAAGGTGACGACTGCCGATCGACATCCACGGTCGGCGGCGAGACGCCGCACCTGTTCGATCACGCCACGGTGCCCCCGGTGTACGCCGTCGTACGCGCCGATGGTGACGACCGTGCGTTCGCCCGGGAAAGCGGGTGATGTCTGATCCGTGATGATCTGCACGGGACGGAAGCCTACGTCTGTGGGACGACAACCATCGGCTTGGCGTCAGCGGATCCGTGCCGTTCGTACACCGCCAGGAGCGCGCCCGATGGGCCGAACACCGCCCACGGACCGTTTCCCTCCCACGCCGGGAGCACTCGACCGTTCGCAACCAGGTCGGCCAACTGCGGGGTCGCGTCGACGCGGTCGAGGGTGCGTACCGCGTCCTCGACGGGCAGCAGCACACAGTCGTCCGGGGCAGCCGCCTCGCCGAGTGTAAAACGGCCCACTGCAGTTCGGCGCAGATTGCGGAGGTGCGCTCCCCCACCGAGCAGGTGCCCGAGATCGGCCGCGAGCGTACGGATGTACGTGCCTGAGCTGCACTCGACCACGGCGAGAAGCACGTTGGGCTCCTCCGTCGGCATCAGCGAGAACGAATGGATCGTGACCGGTCGCGGAGGTCGATCGACTTCGATCCCCTCGCGAGCGAGTTCGTGAAGCCGCTTGCCGTCGATCTTGATCGCCGAGACCATCGGCGGAATCTGCTCGATGTCACCGACCAGGTGCTCGTCGACGGCCGCCTGCGCTGCGGTCAGGTCGATTGCACCCATCTCGTGGGTCGCCGTGACCGCGCCGTCGGCGTCGAGCGTGTCGGTTTCGGTGCCGAACACGATTTCGCCGACGTATGCCTTCGAGGTCTTCTCGACGAAACGCAACAGCTTGGTCGCCTTGCCCACAGCGACAACGAGCACCCCGGTGGCGCTCGGATCGAGCGTGCCGCCGTGGCCGACCTGCCGCTCGTCGAACCGACGCCGCAGCATCGCCACCACGTCGTGGCTGGTGACTCCGGCCGGCTTGTCGACCACGGCGATCCCGTGCGTCGTCGCCGGCTTCTTGCGCCGTCCCATCTCGGTGCCCGGCCGGCGCGTCAGGAACGACGTTCGCGGTCGGCGCGGAGGATCTCATCGATCCGCTCGGAGGATCGGATCGCGAGGTCGGGTCGGAACTCGAGGATCGGCGTCTTCTTCGTCTTGATCTGCCGTGCGATCGACGACTGCAGACGAATTCGGTACTCGCCGAGGGCCTCGATGATCTCCTCGTCGCCCTCTTCGCCGGCGAGCGAGTCGAAGAACACGATGGCCCGGTTGAGCTCGGGGTCGACATCGATTCCGGTCACGGTCACGAACGTGAGTCGTTCATCATCGAACCGCACGAGATCTTCGGCGATGATCTCGCGCAGCGTCTCGCCGACACGCGCCGATCGGGGGTACTTCGGTCCACCGCTGTTGCGTCGTGCCATACCGCGAACCTACCGGGCTCCCCCCACGAGCGGCTCGACTGGTCCACCGACGTGCAACGCACAACGTGCAACGCACAACGTGCAACGCGTGTCTGACCCCTTGTGGCGGCGGGGGTGGGCGGGGGTGTCAGGTGTAGTCGGGAGGTTCGCGGTGGGATCGCTTGAGTTCGGCGACGCCGCTCGTAGCGAGCTTCTCCACGGCGTCCCAGAGCTCGACGGCTTCGGTCCCCCTGGGTGCCTTCGAAATCACGGGGCCGAAGAAGCTGCCCTCACGGTCGGTACCCGGCCGGAAGGTGAGGATCGGGGTCCCGACATCGGAGCCGGTGCGGCCGAGTGCGAGCTCGGTGTCGGCACGCAGCCGCTCGTCGTGGCCGGCATCGTCGGCGTGGACCACCAGTTCGGCATCGAAGCCGGCACCAGCCAGGATGCTCGACAGGAACGCCATGTTGTCGGCTCGCGCCTCATCACGGCGCTGCCCGACATGGAGCGCCTCGCCGAGAGCGGTGTACCAGCGCCCGACCGCTTCCGGGTCGGGGTCGAAGAGACGGATCTCGTTGGCGATTCGCAAGCCGCGATGGCCGAGATAGTGGCCGGCCCGATACTCCGGTGTGTACCACTCCTGGGTGTTCTCCTCGTTGAGGATCCACAACGAGATGAACCGCCAGTCGACCGTATAGAGGCGTTGCTGTTGCACATCCACCACCCAACGGGAGGTGATCCAGGCCCACGGTCAAACGGGGTCCCAGAAGAAGTCGAGGTCGACGGAACTCACGGCAGGACCGGATGGTGGCACGCCACGAAGTGGTCGGTGCCGATGTCGCGCAGTTGCGGCTCGTCCGTGCGGCACTGATCGGTCGCCGCTGGACAGCGGGTGTTGAATCGACATCCTGTTGGCGGATCGATCGCCGAGGGCAGCTCGCCTTCGAGCACCTCCTCGTCGACATTCACATCAGCACCGGGTATCGCGGCCATGAGCGCACGCGTGTAGTGATGGGTCGGACGCTCGAACAGATCATCCGCTCCAGCCACCTCGCAGGTCTTGCCCATGTACATCACCATCACCCGGTCAGAGATGTTCTTGACGACGGACAGATCATGACTGATGAACATCAGGCTCACGCCGTAACGCTCCTTCATGTCCTCGAGCAGGTTGAGGATCTGTGCCTGCACCGACACATCGAGTGCCGATACCGGTTCGTCGCAGATGATCACTTTCGGGTCGAGCACCAGCGCACGGGCGATCGAGATGCGCTGACACTGGCCGCCGGAGAACTGGTGCGGCTTGCGTTCTCCATAGCGCGGATCGATCCCGACCGCTTCCATCAGCTCCTCGATCGTGTCGAGCGTCCAACTGTCGTTCTCTCCCCAGACCTTGAGACCCTCCGCGATGATCTCGTGGACGGTACGGCGAGGATTCAGCGAGCTGATCGGATCCTGGAAGATCATCTGCAACTGCGGGCGAACCTTGCGCAGCTGCTCACCCGACAACTTCGTGAGGTCGTCGCCCCGGAACAGGACCGAACCGGACGTCGGCTTCGGCAACTGGATGGTCGCCCGGGCGGTGGTCGACTTGCCACACCCTGACTCACCGACGATGCCGAGCGTTTCGCCCTCGACGAGATCGAAGCTGACGTCGGACACGGCGTGCACCGTGCCACCGGAGATCGAGAACTCGACAACCATGTTCTCGACGCGGACGAGCACGTCGTCGGTGTCACGGAGGTGTGCGGTACCGGTGCCGGCCATCAGACGAGCTCCCCGACAACCTCGGTCATCGAGAGACCGGCTGCGTTCTCGCCATCTTCCAGGTTCGCAGCGAGTGCCGCCTCACCGTCCGGCGTCCCCACGGGATGGAAGCACGCCCACCGGTGGCCGTCGCCGTCCGTCGTTCCGTCGAGCGACGGTTTCGCGTTCAGGCAGTCCACTCGAGCGTGGCGACAGCGAGCTGCGAATGCACAGCCTTGTGGCGGGTCGAGCAGGTTCGGAGGACGCCCCGGAATCGGCTGCAACCGGGTGTGGCTGGGATTGGCCGGGTTCGGAATCGACTCGAGCAACGCCTGCGTGTACGGGTGGCGCATGTCGGCGAACAGGCCCTCGGTCCTGCCGACCTCCATCAGCCGGCCGGCATACATCACGCCGACGCGATCGGCACGCCCGCGAGCGACGCCGAGATCATGGGTGATCAGGATCATCGACATCTTGGTCTCGGCCCGGAGCTCGTCGAGGAGATCGAGGATCGACTTCTGCACGGTCACGTCCAAAGCCGTGGTCGGTTCGTCGGCGATGAGCAGACGCGGCTCGCAGGCAAGCGCCATCGCGATGACCACGCGCTGACGCATGCCACCGGACAACTCGTGCGGGTACTGCCGCATCCGTCGCTCGGGCGACGGGATGTGCACCTGCTTGAGCAGCCAGATCGCCCGCTCCTTCGCGTCTGCCTTGCTCATGTTGAGGTGATACCGCATCCCCTCGGTGAGCTGGGCATCGATGCGCTTGACAGGGTTGAGCGAGGTCATCGGGTCCTGGAAGACCATCGCGACTTCGACGCCGAAGAAGTGCTTGCGTTCCGCCTTGCTCAACAAGTCGATGTCACGACCACCGATCTCGATGGACCCGCCTCGCCGACCGTTGCCGGCCAGGAGGTCGATCAGCGTGCGTGCGAAGACCGACTTGCCGGAACCGGACTCACCGACGATGGCGAAGGTCTCACCCTCCGGCAACTCGAGCGACACTCCGTCGACGGCCCGCAGGTTGCCTGCCGGCGTCGTGAAGTCGACGACCAGGTCGCGAACCCTGAGCATGATGTCGGTCTCGGTCACAGGCTTGCCTCCCGAATGTCGTAGCGCTTGAGCAACCGGTCACCGACGAAATTCAGCGACAGCACCGTCAGGAACAGCACGATCGCCGGCGCGAAGACCACGTGCGGAGCGTCATTGAACTTGTCGCGACCGCCGGCGATGATCGAGCCCCAGGTGATCGCGGGCGGTTCGACACTGAGTCCGAGGAACGACAGCGAGGCCTCGACGACGAGCACAATTCCCGTGGTCAAGAACGCGAACGACACCATCGTCGGCATGACGTTCGGGAGCACCTCCTGGAGCACGATCTTGCCGCGTCGCACACCGAGCACCTCGGCTGCTTTGACGAAGTCGCGATCGGCCACCTGCAACGTGCTGGCGCGGACGATACGGGCCAACGCCGGGATGGCGAGCAGGCTCACTGCGAGCACTACGTTTGCCAGGCCGCGTCCACGCACGGTCACGATGAAGATGACGAGAAGGAGTGCCGGAATCGACAGTGTCGTGTTGATGATCAGCCGCATCAACGAGTCGAACCAGCCCCTGAAGTAGCCGGCGATCAGTCCCATGGTTCCCCCGACCACGATTCCGATCAACGTGACGGCAATAGCGACGAAGATCGAGATCCGTCCCCCGACCACGACTCGATCGAAGATCGACTGTCCGAACGAGTCGTTGCCGAAGATGTTCGGCCAACCCGGTGACGCGTTGATCAGGTCCGCGTTCTTCTCGTTCGGGTCGCCGACGAGCGGATTGAGCTCGCCGAGCACCACGAACACCACAACGATCACGAGCCACACGACCGAGGCCCTGAACACCCAGTCGGCAGACTTGGTGTCGGGAACACCGGCTTCGACGTGACTGGTTTCGGAGAGATCGACTGCGATGTTTGTCATGAGCCTGCCGTCGCTGTCACTCGAGGGTCAACGACCGTATACAAGAGGTCGATCACCAGGTTGGTCAGGATGAAGAGTGCCGCGACCAGCGCCACGATCGTCTGCACTGCGAAGAACTCTTGTCGGTACACGGCCTCGATGAGATAGCCGCCCATCCCGTCGAAGTCGAAGATGAACTCGACCACGACGGCGCCGTTCACCAGCTGAGCGATGTTCAGGCCGAGCACCGTCATCAACGTGACCGTCGATGGACGCAACACGTGTCGCACCAGGATGTGGGTGTTGGACATCCCCTTGGCCTTGGCGACCGCCACATAATCCTGCTGCAGGTTCTGCAGGAAGTCGGCTCGAAGCAGTCGGAGGTACACGGGTGTCGCGGCCAACCCCAGCACCAGCGCCGGCAGCCAGATCGACTTGAGGTGCGCAGCCGCTCCGTCACTCCAGGGGGCATACCCCGTCAGTTGGTACCAGTCGCGCTGGACCGCGAACGCGTAGCGCAGTGACTCGCCGATCACGAAGACCGGAATCGACAGCAGCACGAACGCCACGAAGTTCACCGTCGTGTCGCCGGATGGCCCCGCTCTCACGAAATTGAAGATGAGCACCGGGATGACGAAGGCCACCCCGATCAGCGCGGTCACTCGCCACCCGGCAACGAACTGACCGAAGACGAACAACGTGCCGACGATCGGATAGATCAGCCACGAAGGGATGTTCCGACTGCGTTTGCCCGCCTGGTACGCCGACCAGATGCCGAGCGGGACCGCGATCATCAACGCGAGCAACTGGCTGTAGAGGAAGAGCCACGCGGTGCGCGGCATACGCTGCTGGATCGTGTCGATGAGCGGTTCCTGATTCTTGTAGAACGCGTACCCGAGATCACCGGACAGGATGTCCTTGCTCCAGTTCACGTACTGAACCACGGCGCCGTCGTCGAGTCCCTGTTCCTCAACGCACAGCGCAACGGCTTCCTCGGTGGCCGCGGTTCCGAGCGCGATCTCGCACGGCTCGCCCGGCACCTGGCGCAGCAACATCGATGTCCCGAACGTCACCAGCACCAGGACGATGAGCGCACCACCGAAACGCTGAGCCGCAAACTTCCAGCCCGCCAGACGGACCACCCACACGCCCAGAAGAACCAATGCAAGCAAGAGAATCGTGAGAATCATTTGGCGCCCTCCGAAGGCTCAGTCACACAGAGATCGAGGTGGCCCGCTGACCCAGGTCGAACGATGGGGTCCGGGCCTCGACGCCCCGGACCCCATCATCATGTTCGACTCAGCTGTTCACAGTGGCGAACCGGTCAGCTCTCGATCCAGGCCTCGTCGATCTCGACGCGTCCCGCCAACGACTGCTGGTTGCGGTTGCCCGACTCCAAGGTGATCTGCTGGAGCCCGTGCACACCCTCCCGGTATGGATTCGCCCACTCGGTGGTGTTGAGCCAGACGTTGTGCACCTGCTCGGCGAACAACGTGTTCATCTCCTGACCGATCCGGTCGAGTTCGGCCTGATCGACCGTCGTCCACGACTCGAGCAGGAGATCGTCCAACGCCGGATTGATGATCCGTCCGAAGTTCAGCGCCAGCCCCTCGGCGTGGCGGCTGTGCCACCAGACCAGCTCGAGTCCCGGGTGGCCCTGACCGTGGTTCCGCCACAGGAAGGCTTCGAAGTCACCGGTGATCGCCTTGGTGATCAACTCCGCCTGCTCGAACTGGTCGATGCTGACGTCGAGGCCACAGTTGTTCGACCACTGGTCAGCGAACAACTCGGCGGTCAGGAGGTTCGACGGCACGTTGGTCGTCCCGTAGACGATCGGCGGACGACCCACCTCGTCGAGGATGGCGTTGCCGGCGTCGGGGTCGAAGTCCGGGAATCCAGGATCCTCGATGAAGCCGGCCGAGCCCTCGGCGAACGGACCGTTTGCGAGGGCGTTACCCGGCGCTCGGAACGTCAGGTACTCGTTGCGGTCGGTGCACAGGGCCAACGCTTCGCGGATCTTCGGGTCGTCGAACGGCGGCTTGGAGTTGTTCAACAGGAGGTAAGTCACCTCGCGCGCCGGATCCTCCTCGACCACCCCGTTGCCCTCGTCGATCCAGTCGACGTTCCAGAACTCCTGGTTCTCTCCGAAGCTGTCCGCGTTGACGTCGGCATCGCCGGACTCCATGGTCGCTCGGCGGGTCGACACGTCAGGCACCGGACGGAAGGCGACGGCGTCGAGGTACGGCAGCTGCTCGCCGTCCGCACCCGTGCGCCAGTAGTCGGGGTAGGCCACCAGCTCGGTGACCTCACCGCGAACCTGGTTCTCCATGACGAACGGTCCGGTGGCCACCATCAGGTCGCCAGCACGCGTCTCGCTGTCCCAGAAGCTCGGGGCGATCAACCAACCGGTGCGGCCGGCCAGGTTGTTCCCGAATGTGGCGAACGGCTTGTTGAAGCTGACCGTCACCGAGCCGTCGTCGTTGAGCACGATGCTGTCCTCGACAGCGCCCTGGTTGTTCGCGTTGAGCGGAGTGCCGTTGGCGAGGTCGAAGAAGACCTGCCCCTGCAGCGTTCCGCTGGCCATCTCGATGAGGCTGCGTTGGACGGCTGCACCGTCGGCCGGTGTTCCATCGTGGAAGGTCACACCGTCGCGCATCACCAGGTTGAACTCGGTGAAGTCGTCGTTGGGGGTGAACTCCTGGAGCACGAACGGTTCGACACCGCCGTCTTCGTTGACGATCGTCAACGTGTCCGCCACGGCGTTCATCACCGTGATGCACGACACGGCACAGTTGGCGCCGGGAATGTCCCACGTGTCGGACTCCGCTTCGAGCAGGTAGGTGAGTGTGCCACCGCGCTGGATCGCCATGTCCTCCGCCATGGCGTCCTCATCACCGTCGGTCGCCTCGGCATCGTCGTCGGACGCCTCGGCATCGTCGGTCGCCTCGGCATCGTCGGTCGCCTCGGCATCGTCGGTCGCCTCAGCATCGTCGGTCGCCTCGGCATCACCGGTGTCGCCGTCAGTCGCCGGAGCAGAGTCTGTGCCTCCGTCGGATTCAGAATCTCCGTCGCTGCCGCCACAGGCCGCTGCGATGAGCGCCCCGGCAACGAGCGGAGCAATCACGAGACGTACACGTCGTGCCATGGTCTTTCCCCCTTTTGAGAACCCCGTATGAGTTCACTCGGGGATCAGTATGCCAGCCGTCACACCTCGCGGGAAATCGGACGACGCAAATCCGACCGGCAGACGAGGACCAGGCCTCGTCGACACCGAGCGCCAAACCTCGGGAGTTGCGGACGTCGCCCAATCCGACGTCCGGGCCACCGCACCGACTCGCCGGTGCCGCAGCAGGCTGCTCAGAGGCTCGTGCGCTCGACTTCGATGTCTTCGTACGTCTCGATGATGTCGCCGGGCTTGAGGTCCTGGAAGTCGTCGAGACCGACACCACATTCGAAGCCTTCGCGGACCTCACGAGCATCGTCCTTGAAGCGTCGCAGCGATTCGATCGCGCCCTTCCAGATGATCGTGCCGTCGCGAATGAAGCGGACCTTCGAGCCACGCGTGATGACGCCCGAGGTGACCATGCAGCCGGCGATCGCACCCTGCTTCGGCACCCGGAAGATCTCGCGGACCTCGGCTTCGCCGGTGACCCGCTCCTCGTATTCGGGGTCGAGCATGCCGATCATCGACAGCTCGATGTCCTCGAGCAGCTTGTAGATGATCTCGTAGGTACGGATCTCGACCTGCGCGTGATCGGCGGCCTTGCGGGCCTTGCCGTCCGGACGGACGTTGAAACCGATGATCGTGGCGTTGGTCGCCTCCGCCAGCGTGATGTCGTTCTCGGTGATCCCACCGACAGCGCGGTGGACGAACGAGAGCTCGACCTCGTCGCGATCGAGGTTGCGCAGCGATCCGGTGACCGCCTCGAGCGACCCCTGCACATCGGCCTTGATCAACAGGTTGAGCGACGCCTTCTCACCGGACTGGATCTGGGCGAAGATGTCTTCGAGCTTGGTGCCGGTCTTGACCCGGCTGTCCTCGCGGAGGTGGCGGGCCTTGAGACGCTCACCACGGGCTTCGCCGACGGTCTTGGCGACCTTGTCGTTCGGCGCAGCACGGAACTCGTCGCCGGCCTCCGGGACACCCGACAGGCCGAGGACGACGACGGGCGTGGAGGGCCCGGCTGCCTTGATCTGCTCACCCTTGTCGTTGATCATCGCACGGACCTTGCCCCACACGCCCCCGGCGACGATCGGATCGCCGACCTTCAGCGTGCCCTTGTCGACGAGCACGGTGGCCACCGGACCGCGGCCCTTGTCGAGCTGCGCTTCGATGACGATGCCCTTGGCCCGCCCCTCGGGGTTGGCCTGGAGCTCTTCGAGCTCCGCAACGACCTGGAGCTGCTCGATCATCTCGTCGACGCCGTCACCCTTGAGTGCCGACATCTCGACGACGATCGTGTCGCCACCCCACGACTCGGGGACGAGTTCGTACTCGGCGAGCTGCGTGAGGACACGCTGTGGGTCGGCATTCTCCTTGTCGATCTTGTTGACCGCCACGACGATCGGCACGTCGGCCGCTTGTGCGTGGTTGATCGCTTCGATCGTCTGCGGCATGAGGCCGTCGTCGGCTGCGACCATCAACACGACGATGTCGGTCGCCTCGGCACCGCGAGCTCGCATCTGCGTGAATGCAGCGTGACCAGGGGTATCGAGGAACGTGACCGAGCCGTTGTCGTTGGTGACGGTGTAGGCCCCGATGTGCTGGGTGATCCCACCCGCTTCACCATCGACCACGTTCGCACCACGGATGCGGTCGAGCAAGGTGGTCTTGCCATGGTCGACGTGGCCCATCACCGTGATCACGGGTGCACGCGGCTGCAGGTTCTCATCATCATCGGAGTCGTCGAACAGCTTCTGCAGTTCGACCTCTTCCTGCTGCCCAGGCTCGACGAGGAGGATTTCCGCGCCCACTTCGAGCGCAAAGAGCTCCATCTGCTCGTCCGCGAGCGTCATCGTGGCCGTGACCATCTCACCATTGGTGAGCAGGAATCGGACGACATCGGCCGCGGTGCGGTTCAGCTTCGGACCGAACTCCTGTGCCGACACGCCGCGCTCGATGACGATCTCGCCCGCGGGGACGGGAACGTCGGACGACGTGTACTGCGTGAGCTGGGGCTGCAGGTCGTCCTGGTCGCGACGACGTCGACGCCGTCCGGTGCGACGCGGAGGCCTGCGACCGCCGCCGGGGCGCCCCGCGCCACCGGGACGCGGACCGCCGGGTCCACCACCTGGTCCGCCGGCTGGACGGGCACCACCGCCGGGGCGGAACCCGCCACCACCAGCCGGACGCTGGCTGCCACCTGGCGCCGGGCGGGATGAGCCCGGCGGGGGCGGAATCGGCTTGCCCGACGGAGACAGCGGACGCGCGCCGCCAGGAGGTGGCGGAACCGGCTTGCCGGTCGGGCTCAGTGGCCCGCGGGCCCCTGGTGCACCTGCTGCAGGCGCGGCCGTATCGGTCGGGATCGGGGGATGGGCGTCAGGTGGTGGGGTGCCGTCGGCGCTCGGACGAGCGCTCGAGATCACGCGACGCTGCTCGGGGGGTGGTGGCGGCGGAGCGGGAGCAGCCTCCGCAGGCTTCTTGTCGCCCGCAACCTTGGGGATGGCTCGACCCTCGGCAGCGGCGACCACCGCATCAGCGGCGGTCGGCTGGCGTTCGGTCGGCACCGTCGACGACGTGCCGAGTGGGGCCTTGCCGGCCGGCGGGGGCGGCGCCGGCGCCGCAGGAGCGGGGGCTGGCGCGGGCTCCGGCGTCGGGGCCTCGGCGGCCGGCGCCGGCTCGACGACGGGCTCGGGCTCCTGGTCGGTCGGCGCATCAGCAGGTGTGTCGGTCGGAGCCGGTGTCGGTGCCTCCACGGTCTCGGCGGTCGCCGGTGCGTCCTGTTCGTCGGGCGCCGTTGTCGAGACGACCTTCGTGGCCGCCGCCTTCTGCGTGGTGGTCGACTTCTTTGCTGTGGTCTTCTTCTTCGCGACCGCCTTCTTCTTGGCAGCCTTCTTGACCGGCTTTGACTCCTCGGGCTGCTCGTCGCGGGTCAACCCCTCGCGTTCGGCACGACGCCGGAGCATGTCGGCATACGCCTCTTGCAGGGACGACGAGGGCGCCTTGGCTGCAACACCCGCCACTTGGGCGAGATCGAGCACTTCCTTGTTGGTCATCCCGAGCTCCTTGGCGAGCTCATGGACGCGGATCTTCTTCGCAGGCACGTTTCGATTCAACCTTTCCCTGTCGTCATTCCCTCACCGCTGTGTCGATCAGCTGGTGTGTTGTTCGTCTTGTCGAAGCGCGTCACGGATGGCTTCGACGTCGTGTTGATCGAGGCTGGTGCGCCATGCACGGCCGAACTGACGCTGCGTGAGCGCTCGCTCGAGACAGCCCGCGTCGACGATGAACTCGTCGCCAATCGCGCCCCGGCACAGCCATGCGCCGCGTCCGCAGCTCGATCCGCCGACCACGAGGGTCGGCGCATCGCCGTCTGACGTCGCCCGCGTGATCCGAACGAGTTCGGGTTGCGGGCGGCGGCAACGGCAACCGAGGCAGCTACGGACGGGCGTGTGATGTTCAATCGCTCGAACCGTCTTCCTCGCTCGGCGCCGCGGATGTTGCTTCGGGGGCCTCGTCGCTTCCGACGTCGGCCGCGTCAGCGTCATCGGTCGCGGCGTCATCGCCGGTGGGCGTCTCAGCCGTCTCGGTGGTCTCGCCTGCTGCTTCCGCAGCAATCGCCGCATCCTCGGCGTCGCGATTGGCCTGGCGCTGGGCAGCCGCCTCGGCGGCTTGCTGGTCCTGCCATGCCGATTCGCTGATCACGGTGCCGTCGCTCGCGTGCCACTCCATCTCACCGGTTTCGGTGTTGGCGACCCACTGGCCGTCGGCGTAGTCCACGACTTCCACATCACGGCCGCCAGCAGGAATGCCTTCGGCGAGCTGTGTCTCGGAACGGATGTCGACGCGCACACCCGTGAGCCGGGCCGCGAGGCGGGCGTTCTGACCTTCGCGTCCGATCGCCAGGCTCAGCTGGTGGTCAGGCACGATGACATCGGCCTGCGTGCCGTCGGTGGAGATGATCACCTGCGTGACCTTCGCCGGCGACAGCGCCTTGGCCACGAAGTCGGGCAGGTCTTCGGAGAACGGCACGATGTCGATCTTCTCGCCGCGCATCTCGTTCACGACCATGCGGACGCGCCCACCTCGTGCGCCCACGCAGGCGCCGACCGGATCGACATTGTGGTCGTTCGACCAGACGGCGATCTTGGTGCGATGACCGGGTTCACGGGCGCAGGCCTTGATCTCGACGATGCCTTCGGCGATCTCGGGGACCTCGAGTTCGAAGAGCCGCTTGATCAAGCCCG
>Ga0316197_10000715_pt1 | contig 23183 bp, 20 predicted proteins | sample OudBiesiAoxic_MG_FD_204939 | JGI IMG/M metagenome (GOLD analysis project Ga0316197, IMG submission 204939) | Coastal sediment microbial communities from Oude Bieten Haven, Netherlands - site A oxic | ecosystem: Environmental > Aquatic > Marine > Coastal > Sediment | place: Netherlands... | reverse complement strand
GAGGTACGGATCGGTCATGCGATGGTTCGTCTACGTGTGCGTTCTCCTTGCTCTCGGAAGCTGCAAGGACGAGATCTATTTCATCCCGGGAACGGGAACATTGCCGGATTGTAACGAGACCCCGATCAGGGATCTAAATGGCACAGTCTGGTGCAACCAAGGCACCGTCACCGTCCTCATCGCTGGATGAGCAGGGTGCCTGCTGGTACGAGGACGACGATGGGGGAAGTGAGATACCCGCCCCCGGGCTAGCAGGGAGATTCTTCGTAGAGGTACCCGAGCAGGTCTTCGCGCGAAAGGATTCCGACGATCCGCGCACCGTCGAGCACCGGCAGGCGTCCGATGTTGTGGGCCGTCATCAGGTCCAGTGCCTCATTGAGCGATGCTTCCGGACTGACGCTTCGAACCCGGTGCGCCATGCGGCTCTTGACCGAAAGAGCCCCCTGCCCTTCGCGTTCGGCTCGCTCGACGTCGCGTCGTGAGATCACGCCCACCAGACGGCCGGCCTCTACAACCGGAGCTCCCGTGTGCCCCCACTCTCGAAGTGACTGGGCGAGCTCTGCCAGAGGCGTGTCGGGCGCGACGGTACGAACCGGACTCGACATGAGGTCACGAACGGTTCTCGGACGGTGGCAGCGGCGCTTCACGGCCTCGCGTAGAAGGCTGATGACTTCGTCGAGGGACGCGTCACGCACCATCCCGGAGCCCGCACCTGCGTGTCCACCCCCACCGAGCTCTTGGAGAATTGCGCCTACCGGAACGATGCTGGTCTGCGCGCGTCCGATGATGTGGGTCTTGCCGTTCGGCAGCCGATAGGCACAAAAGAGCGCGTCGTGAGGCAGAATGCGAAACGCCTCGGTCGACACGCTCGCCAGGCCGGCCGGCACCTCTGCCGTCTCCAATGCGGCGACACCGATCGCCGCGCCGTAGCCAGGGACCTCCTGCACCGCCTCGATGAGGCGCACCAGCAGCTCGCGCTCCAAGCCATCCAGCGACGGCCTCAAAAAACGCTGGAGAAGCGGGCCCTGCGCACCCTGACCGAGCAACCAGGCGAGCGCCGTCGCATCGCGCGAGCTCGAACGCGCATAGGAGAGAGAGCCCGTATCCTCGTGGATCCCAAGTGAAAACAGAGTGGCCTCCTCGCGATCGATCTCCGTGCCGCGCGCGCGAAGCCCCTCGACGAGAAGCGTCGTGACTGCGCCCACCGGCTCGACGTGCTCCTCGTCCGCGTGCAGATCGTCAGGCGCACTCGGATGGTGATCCCAAACGGCGATCCGCACGCTGCGCGGCTGCTTCTCGGCGCGCGCGATCACTTCGTCGACGTGCGTTAGGCGCCCGCGTCGCCGCACGTCCGCGACCATCATGAAATCGACCTGCGACAAGTCGAGATCCTGACAGCGCTGCGTACGAAATCGATCTCCGTGGAGCGTCAGATACCGATGGACGTTCGGCGCGTATCCTCCACTCAGGCCGATCAGCGAACCGGGAAACAGTCTCTGCAAAGCCACACACGAAGCCAACCCGTCGAAGTCGGTGGTCTCGTGCGAGGTGATCAGTTTCACGCCCCCGCTTCCAACGTCTCCTGAAGCACCCGCAGCAAATCAACGTAGCTCACGATCCCGAGCAGATCGCCCGTATCGAGATCGGCCACCGGAAGGGCACCCACGCGATGCAAAAGCATCAGCTCCAAGACTTCGCGAACATTGGTTTCAGGATCGACCTTGACCGTGCTGGTGTTCATGAAGGTGCCAACGGTTGCCGAACGCGCGCCCTCGACGGCCTCCATCGCATCGTCTTCCGGGGCCCCGGAAAAGCCTCGAAGGTCGCGGTCGCTGATGATGCCGACGAGCTCGCTGCCACGGACGACCGGAAGGTGCCGGACATCGAGCTCATAGAGGAGCCCCAGCGCTTCAGCGACCGACATGAGCTCCGTCGCAGTCACGGGTTTTTCGGTCATGATTTCTTTTACGAGCACAGGCCTCTCCTCTCCAGGTCGTCCGCTGCGACGCTAGAACATGGGGAACGGTAGGGTTGGTTCTACCGCATTGAAATCCTGAATCATCTTTAGCGCGGTGACCACCGTTATCAGCGAACAAAGATTGGCACCGACCAGGCTCCAACCCATCAGGCGGAGCCGACGAGCCGTCGGCTGAAGGACCGCCATGACGAACACGACGAGCGCCACGGGAAGCACTGCGGCCAGAACCAGGGGAGCGGTGCGGGACCCGAACAGCGCTGCGACCCCCACGCCGATCACGAGCAAACACACGAAAACCAGGAGACCGCGCTTGAAACGCACCCTCTGTTGTTCTTTGTCGGTCTTTGCCTTGGTCCGAGCCACCGTCAGACGCACCACTGCGGTTCCCAGAAGTGAGGTCATCAGCCAAATCAGCGCTACCGCGAGCGTCGTGCCGAGCCCCAGGCCTGCCGAAAGGCCGAGCGGAATCGCGATGGAAGATAGAGTGGCCGCGGCCAAGCCCTCTCCAAACATGCTGCGTTCGAGCCCTTGGATCGCGAGCATCACGAGGACGACGCCGAGCAAGAGCGGGACGGCGACCGCGTACTGGACCTGCCTCGAGGCGAGCAATAGGCCTGCAATGCCGGCGCCGAAGGCAATCAGGCAGAAGACGAGGAGCGTGCGCTTGGCGCGGTCGCTCTCCTCGCGCTGCATCCGGGTCCCCCGCTGCCCGAACAAGACCAGGAGAGGCTCGTTTGCCAGGAACGCGCCGATCGCGCCGATGGCCAAGAGCCAAGTGGCGGTCCTGGGCGCGCCACCCAGAAAAACGGAGACGATCGGGAACAGCAGCTCGGCGTAAGCGCCGTGCTCGCGCGGGACCATCTTGCGTTGTGCGCTGCCCATTGCTCCTGGGGATAGCACCCGCTGACCCACGATCCATGGCATTTTCTAAGGGCCCGAACAGCCCGCGCGCAATATCTGCGTATTGAGCTATATGTGAGCGCGCGGTGCGCTGGAAGACCCGCTTCAGCGTGACCCCCTCGATGATCGACCCTAGGAGAGCGGAATGTGGACGGCAGTAATCGCCGGGGCCGCCGCGGGCCTCGCATCGGTTCCTCATTGCACGGCGATGTGCGGGCCCTTGGCTGCGTACGCGTGCAGTGGACAGCCCGGGGCGTCCGGACAGGCCCGCTACCAGCTTGGCCGCTTCATCAGCTACTCGGTGCTTGGCGCGATTGCCGGCGCTGTCGGTGGCGCAACGGCGGTTAGCCTTCCTCAGGCATGGGGCAGCGCGCTCTTGAGCTGGTCGCTCGCTCTGGGACTGGGCTTGGCGGCGCTTCGCCTGTGGCGCCGCCCTAACCAGCCCCTGGTCACCCTGCGCAGTAAGCAAGACGAGCAAACGCCAAACCTTGTTTCTCGAGCGATCGGAGGCCTTGGACGCCATCCGTTTTTCGTCGGTCTAGGCACCGCGCTCCTCCCTTGCGGCGCCTTGGCAGCAGCAGTCTTAATCGCCGCCTCGACCGGCGCCCCCGTGCTCGGCTCGCTTAGCATGTTCGCCTTTGCCGTGGTCAGTGGGGTCGGACTGGTGGGCGCCACCTGGGTTTTCGAGCGATTTGCGCGCCGCCCGCGGCCGGCAACCTCGCGGGTCCTGGCGGTCGTCCTCGCCCTCGGCTCGATCTTGTTCGTGATTCGCCCGGTGCATGCCCTGCGAACCGGCGACACCTCCTCGTGTCACGCACCGGCAGGAGATGAGGCCGGCCACGACGCGCATCATCAGCATTCCCACTCACCGTGACCGCGCCGGAGCCAGTCGTTTGCGAAGTTCCTTCGGGGCAGTCGCTGCCCTCGGTGCCGCGCTGCGTTCACTGCGCGCAACCCATGGTGAACGACAGCTACGCGCCATACTGCTGTCGCGGTTGCCGCGCCGTACACGCGATCCTCACCAAGGCCGGGCTCACTCGCTACTACGACCTGCGTCGCGGGCCTGGTCTCCCACCGGCGGACCTCGAATCCCGGCGAATCGACCACAAATGGCTGGAGCTCATCGAAGAAGAGCGGGCCGGGGAGATCGGCGTCAGCCGGGTCGAGCTGGACATTCAGGGAATCCACTGCGCCGCCTGTGTTTGGCTGATCGAAGAGCTCTTTCGGCGGAACGGCGGCACTCAAACCGGGCTCATGTCGATCAACCCGGCACTCGGCCGTGTCGAGCTGCGCATCTCGCCTGAGTTCCCTCTCTGCGATTGGGTCGATTCGGTCGAGGGCCTCGGGTACCTGCTCGGCCCCGCCCGCTCGACCGGGGCCAGGGCTTCGGACGACTTGCTCATGCGCGTCGGTATATGCGCAGCGCTCGCGGCCAACGTCATGCTCTTTGGCGCCGCGATCTATCTGGGCCTTCGCGAGGGCCCGATCTACGAGCTACTCAACCAGCTGAGCTATGCCGCCGGCGTTCTCGCGGTTCTCGTCGGCGGTTCGGTCTTCATCAGCTCTGCGTTTCGTGCGGTTCGCCGACGTGTCCTGCACCTCGACGTTCCGATCGCGCTCGGCATCGTTCTAGCATTCGCGGGCTCGACCTATTCGTTCTTTTTTGCGTCCGGGCATGCCGCGTACATCGACACGCTCACCGTGTTCGTCGCCCTGATGCTCGTCGGCCGATGGCTTCAGCAACGCATGCTCGAACGAAACCGCGCCCAACTGCTGGCCGACGACGGTACCGAGAGCCTCCTGACCCGCGAGGTCAAAGACGGCGTCGTTCGCATCGTGCACTGCATCGGCGTCCAAGAAGGGGACCGTCTGCTGATCGCTCCTGGCGATTTGATTCCGGTTGATCTCCGTGTACTCGACCAGGCGGCGAGCTGCTCCCTCGACTGGATCGACGGTGAGAGCCGGCCGCGCCGCTTCGCAAGCGGAGCGGTCGTGCCGGCCGGCGCCTTCAACGTGGGGGAGCGAGCGTTTTCCGGCATCGCCGCGACCAATTTTGCCGCCTCGTCTTTGGTGGGCTTACTCGGTAGCGACCCGGCCTCGAGGGGCGACGGCCCTATGGCCACACGTTGGTGGTCGCAGCTTTCGCGCTTCTATGTGATTGGCGTCGTCACGCTCGCCGCTGCGGGAATCGGATACTGGTGGTGGCGAACCGGAGAGCCGCTCTTCGCGATCGAGGTAGGCACGGCAGTCCTGGTCGTCACCTGCCCCTGCGCCTTTGGTATCGCTGCCCCCCTCGCCTACGAGCTGGTGCTCACACAGTTGCGGCGCGCGGGCATCTTCGTACGCGTGGGGGATTTCCTCGATCGGGTGCGCGGGATGACCCGCATCGTCTTCGACAAGACCGGTACGCTCACCACGGGCATGCTCGAAGTCGCAAATCCAGCGGCCCTCGAAACGCTGTCGGACCAGCAAATCACGCTGCTCTACAACATGGCGGCCCGGAGCGCGCACCCGAAGAGCGTGGCCGTCCGGCGCGCCCTCGAAGGCCACCAGGCGGCGCGCTTCATCGAGCTCGAGGTCGACGAGCAGACGGGATACGGCACGAGCGCCGCGGCCAATGGTGTGCAGCTGAGGCTGGGGGCACCCCACTGGGCCGCCAACGCGACCGCGGACGCGGGCGACGTCGTCTTCTCGATGGACGGCGAAGTCGTCGCCGCCCTGCACACCGACGAGCAGCTACGCCCCGGAGCGCGGGCCGAAGTCGAGCGCCTCGAGGGCGAGGGCTACGAGCTCGCCATCTTGAGCGGCGATGCCCCTTCGCGGGTGGTCAGCCTCGGCGCGAACCTGGGGATGTTCGAGGACGTCTGCATTGGTGGTCAGACGCCTGAACAAAAGGCTGCATACGTCCGAGCGCACGAACCGGCACGAACCTTGCTCGTAGGCGATGGCTTGAACGACCAGGTTGCCATGCGAGAGGCGGCCTGCTCAGGCACACCTGCAGTGAATCGACCGTTCATGGCCTCACGATGTGACTTCTACTTCGTGTCTCCGGGCTTGCACCCAGTGGCGCAAGTTTTGCGTGCGTCCGGCACACTCGCGCATGTTGTGCGTCGCATACTAGCGTTCGCAATCGCTTACAATCTGGTCGCCGTATCTCTAGCAATCTCAGGTTTGATGCGGCCTTGGGTCGCAGCTGTGCTAATGCCGCTCAGCTCGCTCATCACCCTCGCGTACACCGTGATGATGCTGTCGCGAAAAAGGCTCCCATGGAGATCCTGATCTTACTGATTTTCATTAGCGTGTTACTGGTTGGCGCTGCCGTGGCGTTCTTCGCGTGGACTGTCCGGCAGGGGACGTTCGATCAAGTCGATCGACTTGCCCTGCTCCCGCTTGACGATGAATTGCCCGTGACCCCAACGACGGAGAGGGAAGAGGACGAGTATGGAAACTCAGCGGATCGTTTATAACGACAAAGTAGTGCGTCAGTTCCTGTGGGCGTCCGTGCTGTTCGGCATCGTCGGCATGCTGGTCGGGCTGATCATCGCACTTCAGCTGGCCTACTGGCCGGCCAACCTGCCGCCATACCTGTCGTTCGGTCGTCTGAGGCCCCTGCATACCAACGCGGTCATCTTCGCCTTCGTCGGCAACATGCTCTTCGCGGGCATTTACTACTCCACGCAGCGATTGACGAAGGCGCGGCTCGCTTCGAACATCTTATCTGCGATCCACTTCTGGGGTTGGCAGCTGATCATCGTCGCGGCGGCCATCACGCTCCCACTCGGCATCACGGCCGCGAAGGAATACGCCGAGCTCGAGTGGCCGATCGACATCGCGATCGCGGTCATTTGGGTCGTCTTCGCCGTGAACTTCTTTTGGACGCTGGGCAAGCGACGCGAAAAGCACCTGTACGTCGCCATCTGGTTCTACATTGCCACGATCATCACCGTCGCGGTTCTGCACATCGTCAACAGCTTCGAGATCCCGGTCAGCATGTTCAAGAGCTACTCGGTATTCGCGGGTGTTCAGGACGCGCTGGTCCAGTGGTGGTACGGCCACAACGCGGTCGCCTTCTTCCTCACCACGCCAATTCTCGGCATCATGTACTACTTCTTGCCGAAGGCAGCGGGGCGGCCGGTCTTCTCCTACCGCTTGTCGATCGTCCACTTCTGGGGCCTGGTCTTCCTCTACATCTGGGCCGGTCCTCACCACTTGCTCTACACCGCCCTGCCCGACTGGGCGCAAAGCCTCGGCATGGTCTTCAGTTTGATGCTCTGGGCACCGAGCTGGGGCGGCATGCTGAACGGCCTGCTCACGCTCCGAGGGGCCTGGGACAAGCTTCGCTCCGACCCTGTTCTGAAGTTCCTCGCCGCAGGCGTGACCTTCTACGGTATGAGCACCTTCGAAGGCCCGCTTCTCAGCATCAAGAGCGTGAGCGGCCTCGCCCACTACACGGACTGGATCATCGGTCACGTGCACAGTGGCGCCCTCGGTTGGAACGGCCTGATGGCAGCCGGCATGTTCTACTGGCTGGTTCCGAGGCTCTACGGCACCAAGCTCCACTCCCGTCCCGCGGCAAACTTCCACTTCTGGATCGCGACCGTCGGCATCCTCATCTACGCGATCTCGATGTGGGTTGCGGGCATTACCCAGGGCCTGATGTGGCGCGCGGTCAGCGAGACCGGCGGCCTTCTCTACCCGAACTTCGTCGAGACCTACCTCGCGATCCGGCCGATGTACTGGGCGCGCTTCATCTCCGGCATCCTTTACTTCGCCGGGATCATCCTGATGGCATGGAACCTCGTCGCGACCGCCAGGAGCGGAGCCGCGGTGGACGGCGAGGTCGAGGTAGCCGTGGTGACTGAACCACGCGAAAAGGAGATCCCCTGGCCGAAGCTTCTTTTCGGACAGCCGGTCATCGCGTCGATCATCGTCATGGGCTTGCTCTTCGCAATGGGCCTCGTCGGCGGCCTCGTGAGCACGGTCCTCGCCATCGCTGCCGTCATGTGGGCCGTTGCAGCGATCGCGATTGCGATGCGCGGCCGCGCCGAAGACAAGGTCTCCTGGCACCACGCGCTCGAAGGGCGCGCTGGTATCTTCACAGTCTTGGTCGTCATCGGCATCTTGGTCGGTGGCGTGGCGGAGATCATTCCCATGGTCATCTCGGTCCCCGAGACCATCCGCACCACCAAGAACGTTCCCTACACGCCGCTCGAGCTCGAAGGTCGCGATGTCTTCATTCGAGAGGGTTGCTACACCTGCCACTCGCAGATGATCCGGCCCTTCACTTGGGAAACAGCGCGCTATGGCGCGGTCTCCACCATGGACGATTCGATCTTCGACCATCCGTTCCAGTGGGGCTCGCGCCGCATCGGTCCGGACCTGGCGCGCGTTGGCGGCAAGTACGCCGACGTCTGGCACTACAAGCACATGATTGACCCGCGCGAAATTTCGCCTGGTTCGAACATGCCGCCCTACGCGCACCTCAAGACGGAAACGATCGACTTCGCGAACACGGAGGTGAAGCTCCGAGCCATGCGAAACATCGGCGTTCCGTACAAGGCCGAGCAGATTCAAATGGCCGAGCAAAACGCGCAGGCTGCAGCAACAGCAATCGCGGCCGGTTTGGCCACGGACGCTGGCGTGAAGGTTTGTGACGCTCCAGCTGAAGGCTGCGAGCTCCTGGTCAACAGCCGACTGGTGGCACTGATCTCTTACCTGCAACGGCTGGGTCGCATCCCCGAAGCGGAGGCGCTCGCTGCCGTCGAAACCACGGAGGTGGAGTGATGGGCCGATTCGCATCCGAGTTCTTCGAACAAAGCCCGGTGCTGCTCTACCCGCTGCTCTCGCTGGTCTTGTTCTTCACAGTGTTTCTTGTGGTCGTCGTTCGCGTGATGCGGATGAAGGCATCCGAGGCGGACGAGTGCGCGCGCATTCCGCTCGCAGAGGAGTTGGAGGTACCCCATGAGTGAGCAGAAGCGAACCGACGAAATCCAAGGCGAAATCCTCCACGTCTACGACGGCATCGAGGAAGCAGACAACAACCTTCCGACCTGGTGGCTGCTCACCTTCTATGGAGCGGTCGCCTTCGGGCTGGTCTACTGGTTCCACTACCACGAGTACGGCATCGGCAAGCTGCAGCCCCAGCTCTACGCCGAAGCCGTCGCGGCGGCAGAGGCCGAGCGAAGCATCGTCACCGACGAGTCCCTCGAAGCCCTCACTGCCGACGGGACCGCAGTGGCCGCCGGCAAGGAAACGTTCATGGCGCAGTGCGTGGCTTGCCACGATACGCAGGGGCAGGGACGGATCGGTCTCGGCTCGAACCTCACCGACGAGTTCTGGGTCAACGGTGGAGCGCCGACCGACATCCACGCGATCGTGACCAATGGTATCGCGGAAAAGGGCATGCCTCCCTGGGCGCCGATCCTCGGCGAGCAAGGCGTGAATCAAGTGGTCGCTTACGTGCTGACCCTGCGAAACACCAACGTCGAAGGCGGGAAGCCCGTCGAAGAGAACGCCAAGCCGTACCAGCCCTAGGCCTCCCGGGGAGCTCCCCCGAACGCGCTTGCCGATTGGTCATCCGACCCTAAAGACAGCTGACGATGACCGCTAGACTACCTGTCGTAGAAGAACCTGCCAGCTCCCTTCGTTCGGATGGCAGCCGCAACTACGTTCACCCCGCCGATGTCGAGGGCCGCTTCACCCGGCTCCGTTACATCATCTTCACTGTACTGATTGCGGTCTACGTCGTCTTGCCATTCGTCAAAGTCGGAGGTCATCCGGCGGTGTTCATGGACATCGTGAACCGACGCTTCTATCTGTTCGGCGCCGTGTTCAACGCGCAGGACTTCTGGCTCATGTTCTTCTTGCTGAGCGGAGTCGGCCTCAGCTTGTTGATCGTCACCGCCGTCAAGGGTCGGCTCTGGTGCGGCTACGCCTGCCCGCAGACCGTATTTCTCGAAGGCGTGTTTAGACGCGTCGAGCGACTGATCGAAGGGCCCAGGGCCCAAAGGCTACGGCGCAACGCCGCCGGCTTCAGCTTCGACAAGCTCTGGCGCAAGCTCCTCAAACACGGCCTTTATGTCGTGCTTGCGCTCCTGCTCTCGCACGTGTTCATCAGCTACTTCGTGTCGCTTCCCTCGGTCGTCGACATGGTGCAGCGAAGCCCGGCCGAGCACCCGACCGCATTCACCTGGGTCATCGTCATGTCGGCCATCCTGTACTTCAACTTCAGCTGGTTCCGCGAGCAGCTTTGCTTGATCATCTGTCCCTACGGCCGCCTCCAGTCGACGATGACGGACCGCGACACGATGGTAATCGGCTACGACTACAATCGGGGTGAGCCTAGGGGCAAGGCCAGCGATCCCAGCAACGGTGATTGCGTCGACTGCAAACGCTGTATGGTCGTCTGCCCCACAGGCATCGACATTCGCAACGGCCTTCAGATGGAATGCATCGGCTGCGCGGCCTGCGTCGACGCCTGCGATGAGATCATGACCAAAGTGGGCCGCCCACAGGGCCTGGTGCGTTACGACTCGCTCAACGGTCTAGAAGGAAAGCCTAAGCACTTTGGAAGGCCTCGCTTGTTCTTCTACGGAGGTATCGCGACGCTTTGGCTGCTCGGCGCCACGCTTGCATTTTCACAGAGCGTTGCGTTCGAAGCGAACGCGCTCCGGCTCGAAGGTGCACCGTTCATGGTCGTCGACTCGAAGGTGCGCAATTCACTGCGGGTCCATCTGGTCAACAAGACCGGCGATACGCAGACATTCGTCATCGAGCCCGAGACTGAAAGCGGCATCGAGTACATCATCCCTCAGAGGCGCATCGAGCTCGAATCGCTGGGCAGCACCTACATGCCCCTTCTCGCGATCCTTCCCAAAGACCAGATGCGCCCGGGACTCAAGTTGCGGCTCACCATCTCGATGGAAGGCCGCGACGACCGCAAGGCCAGCCGTGTCGTCGAAGCGCCATTCGTCGGCCCGGCCCGTTAGCACCTCGGCGTCAGGGCACCGACATCACAATCGCGCCGCTCTTGTGCACGAGCTCGTGAGACACGCTGCCTAGCAGGGTGCGCGCGACAGCCCCCTTGCCGGTCGTGCCGCAAATGATGAGCGGCGCATCGAGCTCCCGAGCCAAAGCGACCACCGCATCGGCCGGATGTCCGACGACGGCATGGCAGTGGATCTGAAGGTCATCGGCCCGAACGGTGCCGCAGGTCCGCATCTCGAGGAGCTGCCGGAGGTCCTCGAGCTCCTTGCTTGCTGTCGATACACTGGAATCGCTCGAGTCGAGCACCGTCACGATGTGAACTTCCGCCTCGAGCTGGCGGCCCATGAACACTCCGAGCTCGAAGGCTCGCCGCGCTGGGTCAGAAAAGTCGTAAGCCACAATCAGTCGTGGAATCAATGACACGGGTTACTCTCCATCCTTCGGCTTGTTGTCACATCGGCCACGCACCACCAAGACGGGACAGGGCGCGTGACGCACGACTCGTTCCGCAACGCTACCAAGGAACGCACGGGACAGGCCGCTTCGGCCATGGGAGCCGAGAATGACGAGGTCGACGCCCTCGTCCTCGGCCATTTCGACGAGAGCTCGCCCCGGCGAGGGGTGTTGAATCACGCTCAGCTCCACCTCGGGGACCCCTTTGAGGAGCTCGGCGGTCTTTCCGGTGAGGGTGTCGCGAATCGCCTCCTCGATTTCCACCCGAATGCTCCGCTCGAGAAGGTCCGGACGCGACCAGACGACGGGGGGAACGTTGGGTGTCGGGTCGAATACATGGGTGACCAGCACGCGCGAGTTGAACGTTTTGGCGTAGAGGGCGGCGGCCCGAAGGGCCTCGTCCGAGATGTCAGAGAAGTCGGTCCCGACGAGAATGGTCTGTGGCTGATCCATGGCTGCACCTCTCACTATCAAGCTTCGTGCCAGACGATAGACACGGCTTTAGCGTGCAGAGCATAGCGAAAATGACGCAGGTTCTGCGAAAGTTTCCGATGCGACGCAGAACTTGCGTGCCCGACGAACAGAAATGCTGCTAAACCCTTGGCGCGGTACTTGCAGTAACTTGAGCCGGGTAATGCATTACAGGAGGACCAGATGAGCGACGAAGCCTTGATGCCTTCCGAAGTTCGTCGAAAGGTGCTGAGCCAGCACCGGGAAATCGAGCAAATGCTGTCGGAGCTCGAGGCAGGAGTCGCCAAGCTCGGCGAAGGAGGCGTGGATTCCGCTCAGGTCAAACGCGCAGCTTACGCACTGCGCGGCATACTCGAGCTCCACATGAATTTCGAAGAGGCCCACATGGTGCCCGCCATCAACGATGCAGACGGGTTTGGCCCAGAGCGGGTTCGCCACCTCCACGCCGAGCACGCTGAGCAACGCCAAGAGCTGGACCGATTGGTGGACGCAATCCGGGAAGCCAGCTCGGCCGATGGCCTGATCTCGAGCGTGAGCAAGCTCGCAGAGATGCTACGCGTCGACATCGAGGAAGAAGAGCGCGAGTACGTGAACGAAAAGCTCCTCAGCGACAACCTGATCCCAAGTGACCCATTTGGCGGCTAGCAAGCCGGCATCGAGAGGACGGAAACTCCACATGCAGATCAAACAGATCCTAGTCCCCACGGATTTCTCCGAGAATGCGCAGCACGCGGTCAGCTACGCGACCGAGCTCGCCAAGCGTTGCTCGGCCAAGATCCACCTTCTACACACACCGGTGATCCCGACTTATCTGCTGATGGACCTATCCTACAGCCCGGGTCCGGAAGCCGTCACGCGCATCCTCAACGACTCCCAGGCCGCCCTCGATGAGCAGGCAAAAGATCTTGCGGCCGCCGGCGTCGAGTACTTCACGGTCATTCGCGAAGGAACAGTCCACGAGGTGATTCGCGACTACGCTAAAGAACATGACGTCGACCTGGTCGTCGTCGGCACGCACGGACGCGCCGGAGTCTCGAAGCTGATGTACGGGAGCGTGACGGAGCGAGTCATCAAGACGGTCCACACCCCGATCATCATCATCCCGCCCGAAGGCGGCACGATGCCCAGCTCGATCGTAATTGCGTACGATTTCTCGGCTCCAGCCAAGCGCGCCGCCGAGGTTGCCTGCGCGATCCACCAGCTCTTCGGTGGGCCGCTGCACATGGTCCACAGCTACCTGGACGTCTGGGGCGAGTACACGGACCGGGGCGCAGTCGTCGGAGAGGCTGCTGAAAAACGGCGCCAGGCACTCCATCTCGGGCTCGAGGAGATGCTCGAAACCGAATCGAAGGAGCTGTTTTCGGGCGAGGCGCCCAGTATTCAGACCCACCTCGTCACCGGAGACCCTGCCGAGGGCCTTCTCAGGGCCGCTCACGACGTCGATGCCACGCTGATCTGCGCCGGCACGACGGGCAAGAGCGGCATCGAGCGTCTCCTGATCGGAAGCGTCGCCAGGCGGCTTCTGCACGACGCCAAAGTGCCCTTGCTCCTCACGCACGACGACGCTTGAGAACGCAGCACCTTGAATCAGCGTGCGGACAGCGCATGATAGGAGCGTGATGCTGGGGCGGGTCATTGCACTGGGGCTGGCGATCGCGCTCGGGGGCGGTTGCGACTGCGAGCCGAAGCGGGCGTCCGAGAACTTGGAGCTGCCGGCCGGTTTCGAGAAAGTGATGCAGGAGCACGGCGCGCTCTCGGTCGTGGCTCGAAACGCGCTGATCCGTGGAGAGCTGCCCCTGGCTCAGCAGTCGATGCGCAAGCTCGCGTTCTTCATGGAACACGTGCCTTTTCCCGAGGAAGGCAAGGAGTACGCGCGAATTACCCGGGAGCTCGCCACAGAGGTACGAGAGGCCGCTGACCTGGAAGAGGCATCCATGGCCTTCGCACGGCTCTCGAACGCCTGCGGGCAATGCCACCACGCGCTCGATCGTGGGCCGCCGATGAAGCTCGACCCCTCGCCAGAGGGCGAAGAGCTGACGATGCACATGCGACGCCACTTCTGGGCGGTCGAACGGATGTGGGAAGCTTTGCTGAGCGACTCGACCTCGGCGTTCCAGGCCGCCGCCGGAATGCTAGCGGGGTCGCCGCTACACGGGCCGACAGACCCGAACAGCGAGAGGCCTCCTGGCACGACCCGCCTCGCCTACGAGGTTCACGACCTGGCGTTCGCAGCGGCCGTCGAAGGCAAGGCCCGTGAAGACGAGTACGTACCAAAGCCGGGCGAGGCGCTGGAAGACGAGCCAACCACGTTCGGGCAAGCGGAGATTTTCGGGCAGATCTTGTCCGCATGCAGTCAGTGCCATAGCTTGGTAGACGTGACACCAGAACTGACGCCCAGCGAGCGTCGCCGGAAGACTCCATGAGCTCCCTAGCGCGAATCTCGGTCATCTCCTTGTTCATCGTCGAGCTGGCCTGTGCCTGCGCGAGCGGTCGAGTGCGCGGCGCTCAAGGTACCGAAATGCGACAGGCCGAGGCGTACGAGCCCGAGCGTAAGGTGGACCCTCCTGAAGGTAACATCTCCCGCGAAACCGAGACCTATCCCCTGCTTGAAGTCGACCTCGAACGGCGTCGTCCGGCAGTGGGACCTGGGCCGGAACCGGAGCCCCAAGCGGGACCCCAGCCCGAGCCGAAACCCGAACCCGGGAACGCCCCGGAATAGACAAGGTGAGATGTCCAAGCTCTGCTCCGCTGAACAAGCGGTCAATCACGTCAATTCAAATCAGCGCGTCTTCGTCCACGGAGGCGTCGCAACCCCAACCGCCCTGGTGGATGCCCTCGTTCAAGAGGCGAGCCGACTGCACAACGTCGAGCTGATCCACCTGCACACTTCCGGCGACGCGGCCTACGGCAAGCCGGAGTACGCACGCTCGTTTCGCGTGGCCAATTTGTTCGTCGGCCACAACATGCGCCACCAGCTCGACGGGGATCGCGTCGACTACCTGCCGTGCTTTCTTTCGGAAATCCCGCAGCTGTTCCGCTCCGGACGCCGGGCACTCGACGTGGCCTTGGTTCAAGTCTCGCCGCCCGACAAGCGCGGCTACTGCAGCCTCGGCGTCTCGGTAGACGTGGCCAGGGCGGCGGTCGATTCCTCGAAGGTCGTTATCGCTCAGGTCAATCGACACATGCCGCGGGTGCATGGCGACGGCTTCGTGCATATCGACCAGCTCGATTGGCTGGTCGAGCATGACGAGCCGCTCCCGGAAGTCCCGGCCACGGTACCGAGCGACGAAGAACAGGCGATCGGTCATCATGCAGCCGAGCTCATCGAGGACGGGGCTACTTTGCAGATGGGGATTGGAGCCGTACCCGACGCGGTCCTGGCCTCTCTCAAGGGTCATCGCCATCTAGGAGTCCACACCGAGATGTGGTCCGACGGCCTGCTTCCCTTGCTCGAATGCGGCGCGGTTGACAACAGCCAGAAAGTCATTCATCCGGGGCGGACCGTTTCCGGCTTCGTCGTCGGAACTCGGCGCGTCTATGACTACATCGACGACAATCCGACCATCACCCAGTACGACATCGGTTACGTCAATCGGGTCTCGGTCATCAACCGGAACCCAAAGGTGACTGCGATCAACTCAGCCGTAGAAATCGATCTCACCGGACAGGTCTGCGCCGATTCCATCGGCCATCGCGTCATCTCGGGCGTGGGCGGCCAGATGGATTTCATTCGCGGGGCGATGACCTCGGAGAGGGGCAAGCCCATCATCGCCCTAACGAGCCGCACAAAAAAGGGCGCCCCCCGGATCGTGCCCACTCTTCGACCGGGCGCAGGTGTGGTCACGACCCGTGCGCATGTCCGCTTTATCATCACGGAGAATGGCGCCGTCGATCTGTACGGAAAGACTCTCAATGAGCGCGCCCAGCTGCTCATCTCCATCGCGCACCCCGACGATCAAGAGGCCTTGGAGCGTGCCTGGTACGAGACCCGGGCCTAGAGGATACGCGCACCGCTTGCGCTAGCGACAAGGGGCCCCGCAGATGTTGCGCCGCCCCCGGAAGATGTTGACGACTTGTGACGGAAATGGGCGCCCATGCGCGCCATTCTTTGGCACGTCTCCTGCTTGGAACGTGCTTTCGACCCGAGGTGGATTTGGGTCTAAGGGGAGAACACTGTGATTTTGCCAAGTTGGTTCCCATCGCGCTCCGACAGTGCGTCGGGGCTGCGCCTCGTCAGCAAGGCGCGAGGAAATGAAAAAGACAGCACCGCGACCGGCGAGATCACTCCAGATGCCGAATGGCTCAGTGTCAACGCGGGCGGTTCGTTCGCGATGGGCACCATCGATCGCCGCCCGCGCCGCAAATACCACAGCCTTCTAACGGTCCGAGAGCCCGGCGTCGGCGAGCCGGTGAACATGGTCGCCGAGGTGGAAGAATGGCTCGAGGTCGGCGACGAGAGAATTGCGCTGCACAGCTACAACTGGGGCAGTACGGTCGAGCCGAACGGCGTGGACTACCTCAGCCGCTTCGAGCCGCTGCCGCGTTGGACTTATGAGTTCGGCGGGGTCACCTTCACCCGCGAGCTCTGGCTCGAAGACGACGACGACGCGGTCTGGATCCGGTACTCGATCGAAGGACTCACCGAACCGGTCGACCTGAGGCTTCGTCCGCTGATCCGCTGCCGTCCCCTGCACGAGCTGACAAGCGCCAATCCGTTCATGAACGGGGAGCTCGACATCCAGGACGGCGAGTCGCTTCGCGTGGTCATGCACCCCTACGAGGACGTCCCGGCCATCATCGTGAGCCTGCATGGCGCACCCGGAACGTTTCGCCCCGACGGGCATTGGTACGAGGGCGTTCACTACGAATGGGAACGTGAGCGCGGCTACGACGACGCCGAAGATCTCTTCACGCCCGGCGAATTTCGACTCAATGTCGAACAGGACGGATCGTTCTGCATTCGGCTCGGAACTACGCCGGCAGCCAGCCACGAGCCGCAGGTGCTGAGCTCGATGCCCGGCTCACGCCGCACTTTTGTGCAAGAGCTCGATGACGCCGCCGACGCGTATCTGGTTCGGCTCGCGGGCAATCGAACCGGGATCATCGCCGGCTATCCCTGGTTCGGCGAATGGGGGCGGGATTCCCTGATCGCCCTGCCCGGCCTGTGCCTGGCCCGAAACAAAGTCGACGAGGCCCTCGCCATCCTCGAATCGCTTGCGAATCGCCGCGAAAACGGCCTCATTCCCAACATTCCGCAAAGCGGCGATGTGCCTTCGAACACAGAGTCGATCGACGCCTCGCTGCTCTTCATCCGAGCCACGACTCTCACCTCGAAGCGAACGCGAAGCCGCCGCATCACGGCCCTCCAGCAGACCTGTCTCGACCTTATCGATCGAATTGGGGACGGCGCAGACCCCCGAGTACACGTCGACCCGAACGGTTTTCTCTTCGTCGACCAGGGGCCCTGGGCGCTCACCTGGATGGATGCGCTCGTGGATGGCTGGCCGGTGACACCCCGCCAGGGCTACGCGGTCGACCTCAACGCTCTCTGGCTGTCGGGCCTTACGACAGCCCTCCGATGGGCGAAAAAACTGCGCCCCGATTTCGTGGAAAAGTGGGGCGAAACCGCGAAGAAACTATCCGATCACTTCGAGGAAAAGTTCTGGCTTCAAGATGAGGGCTTCTTGACTGACACACACAACGGTCACCACCCCGACAGACAGCTGCGACCCAATCAGCTCTGGGCTCTATCCCTTCCTGGCGTGCCGATCGACAAGGTCCGAAAGAAGCAGGCGCTCGCAGCTGTGCGCGACAAGCTTCTCACCCCGGTAGGCTTGAGGACGCTCTCGCCCGACGACCCCAGCTACCAGCCGTTGTACCGCGGCGGGCAGACGGAGCGAGACCGGGCCTATCATCAGGGAACCGTCTGGCCCTGGCTGCTCGGTCTCTACGCCGATGCGGTGGAGGCGATCCATGGCCCCGAGGCGGTGACAGAAGAGATGATGCCCGTGCTTGCATCGCTCTGTGCACACCTCAGGACAGAAGGCTGTATCGGACAAATCGGCGAGGTATTCGATGGCGACGCACCTCACCGCCCCGGGGGCACACCTGCACAGGCATGGAGTGTGGCCGAAGTGCTCCGAGTCGCTAAGATGGCGAGTCCATGAAAATACTCATGCTTGGCTGGGAGTACCCTCCCCACATTAGCGGCGGCCTCGGAACGGCTTGCGAAGGACTCACGACTGCGCTGGCGAGTCGGGGCATCGAGATCGACTTCCTCGTGCCGAAACTGTTCGGCGAAGAGGACGCTCCACACATGCAGCTCTTGGGAGCGGCTTCCGCTGCACATACAGCGACACAGAGTCAGGCACCAGCACAGGAACCAGCAGGGCTGCCCGCGCGGCTCAGCCGGTTACTCGCTGCGGAACCCTCGCTTGCAACGGACCCGATTTTCATTGCGGCCGCTGAAGCTGCGAGGGCCGGGACTCCGCTACCGGGCCCGGCTGACGTGAACATGATCCGCGTGCCGGCGATGCTGAAACCGTACCTGGACCAGAAGACCTACCAGGAGCTCATCAGGACGGGCGCCCTCCGCGAAAGCGCCATTCCCGATATTCTGGCGTCGAGAATCGGACACCCCCTGCCCGATCCACCTACGGGGTCCATGCGGCTCGAGCACGTTCACCTTCCCGGCGTGGACTTGTCCTCTGTCGAAGAGCAATCGTCCGGAGCGCACTACGGGGATGACCTCTTTGCGGAGGTCGCCAGATACGCCATGTCTGCAACGCGCCGGGTCGAGGGACGGAAGTACGACCTGATACATGCGCACGACTGGATGACGTTTCCCGCCGGCGTCGAAATCGCGCGTCGCGCTGGCGCGCCGCTCATGGTTCACGTGCATAGCCTCGAATACGACCGGGCAGGTCACGGAGCCGATCAGAACATCGTCTCGATCGAGCGCCTCGGGCTGGAGGCAGCCACGCGCGTCATCGCCGTCAGCTACTATACTCGTGGCTTGATCAACCGCGTCCACGGCACGTCTCTCGACAAGATCTCGGTCGTGCACAACGGCGTGTACACGCGCGAAACGGTCGAAGCGTACACGGAGCAACGCAGCTCCAAGGGTCCTGTCGTCCTCTTCCTCGGCAGGGTCACCTTTCAAAAGGGGCCCGAGTACTTCGTCCAGGCCGCGGCAAAGGTGCTCCAGCACATCCCTGACGCGGTTTTCGTCATGGCGGGCTCGGGCGACATGCTTCCGCGCATGATCGCGATGGTGGAGGAGCTCGGCATCACCGATTCGTTCCGCTTCCCTGGTTTCGTCCGTGGCGCGGAGCTCGAGCGCACCTTTTCGACCGCCGACGTGTACGTCATGCCGTCGGTCTCGGAGCCGTTCGGAATCGCTCCGCTCGAAGCGATGAGCTACGACCGGCCCGTCATCGTGTCGAAGCAGTCCGGCGTTTCAGAAGTGCTTCGCAACGCGCTCAAGGTCGATTTCTGGGATGTCGACAAGATGGCGAGCCAAATCGTGGGGCTATTGGAGCACCCCGAGCTCAGGCGGACCATCATCGAACGCGCTCGCGAAGAGATCCGGCACATCCACTGGGACGCAGCCGCAGAAACGCTCATTCCCGTCTACGAAACCGTCCTGAGCGGATGAGGTGAACCATGTCGTCGGTCTGTTTCTATTTTGAGGTGCACCAGCCACATCGTGTGAAGCCCTACGGCGCGCTGCAGGTCGGCCGCGACCACGAGTACTTTGACGAAAAGCTCAATGCCGAGGTCCTGCGCAAGGTGGCCAACAAGTGCTACTTGCCCGCCAACGAGTCCATGCTCCGGCTCATCGAGCGAACCGACGGTCGTTTTCGTATCTCCTACGGAGTGACCGGCGTGGTGATCGAACAGATGAAGCTCTACGCGCCCGAGGTGCTCGACAGCTTCGCGCGGCTCGCCAAGACCGGCGCGGTCGAGTTCGTCGCCGAGACTTACTATCACAGCCTGTCCGCCCTGTACGACTTGGACGAGTTCCGCGAGCAAATCGACATGCAGATGAAGCTCATCAATTCGGAATTCGGACAGGTGCCGCGTGTCTTTCGAAACACCGAGCTCATCTACAACGACGACATCGGACAGTTCATCGCGGACCAGGGCTTCGACGCGATGCTCATCGAGGGCGCCGACGACGTTCTCGACTGGCGAAGCCCAAACTTCGTCTACCGCGCGGCCGGGCGAGACATGAAACTCCTCACCAAGAACTACAAGCTCTCGGACGACATCGCGTACCGTTTCTCGAACCCCTCCTGGCCCGACTACCCGCTCACCGCGGAGAAATTCGCCGGCTGGGTCCACGGGCACAGCGGCGCGGGCGACGTGATCAACCTGTTCATGGACTACGAGACTTTCGGCGAGCATCAGTGGAAAGAGACCGGGATCTTCGACTTCCTCGAGCACCTGCCGGAGCTGCTATTCACCCATCCGCAGTGGGACATTCTGACGCCGAGCCAGGTGATCGACCGCTATCCAGCCCTTGGAGAGCTGCCCTGTCACCGAACGACCTCCTGGGCCGATGAGGCACGCGACATCAGCGCCTGGCAGGGCAACGCCATGCAGCAACGGGCCCTCGCCGAGATTTATTCGCTGGGCACGGCCATCCGTAGGCGCAATAATTCTCATTTACTGGCGCTCTGGCGGCGCCTGCAGACTTCGGACCACTTCTACTACATGGCTACAAAATCCGCTTCAGATGCTGAGGTTCATGACTATTTCAGTCCCTACGAGGGGCCGTACGATGCCTTCATTCATTATATGAATGTCATGAAGGACTTGAACCTCTCGGTATTGGCCCCTGCACAGAAGCAGATTCGACTATGAGCAAGGCTGTATTTTTCGAGATCTCCTGGGAGGTCTGCAACATGGTTGGCGGTATCCACACCGTCCTGGCGAGCCGCGTCCGGGAGGTGCAGGAACGCCACGGCGAAGATGGATACATCACGATTGGGCCGGATGTTCCACGAACCGACGGCGTTGCTCCCGAGTTCCGACCGGACATCTGGGATCGCAAGCTTGCAGAGTCGCTCCAAGACCATGAAGTGGGCGTGGAGATGGGACGCTGGCTGGTACCTGGTGAGCCTCGTTGTTTGCTGATCAACCAGTCTCGCTTGTACGAACGCAAAGACGAGATCCTCGGTCGCTACTGGGAGGCCTACGGTCTCGATTCCTTGTTCGGAGCCTGGGACTACTACGACCCGGTTCTGTTCGCGCACGGCGCGGGCATGGTCATCGAGCACATCCGTGATCGCTTCCTGCTGCCCGCGCGGCAGACGGCGATCGTTCAGGCGCACGAGTGGATGTCAGCCGGCGCGATCTTGCACCTGCAGACCGCCGCTCCCGAGATCGGGACCGTTTTCACGACGCATGCCACGATGCTCGGCCGCTCGCTCGCCGGACGTCACGTCGATCCCAATTTCTACGAGTCGCTACCTGGGATCGATCCAGAGGTTGCGGCCAAGGAGCTGGCCGTCTCCTCGAAGCACTCGATGGAATCGGTGGCGGCCCATGAAGCGGATGTCTTCACCACGGTCTCTGAGATCGCTTCCCTAGAGTGCGAGCATCTCCTTGGCAGAAAACCGGACGTCATCTTGCCAAACGGCTTCGGCGCCAGGCCGGTCCAGCCCGAGCAGCGAGAACGGGCGCGCGAGGAGCTCTTCAAGCTCGCCGAGCTCACCACGGGCGACCAGTACGATCGCGAAAACACTCTGATTTTCGCGCTCGCCGGTCGCTATGAGTACATCAACAAGGGTGTGGACGTGTACCTCGACGCGACCACGGGGCTCGCCCAGGAGCTCGAGTCGCGGGACGGGAAGCGCATTGTGGTTTACGCAATGCTGCCAGCAGGCCACGCAGAGCCCAAGCGTCAGCTCTGGGATCGAGCGCATGGCGCTTCAGCCGGTTCTCCGCTGAGGTGCACGCACGACCTGGTTGATGAGCCCAACGACCCAATCACCAATCAGCTCAACGCGCTCGGCTTCGAGAACACCCCAGGGGCGCGCGTTCACGTAGTGCACGTGCCGATCTATCTCGACGGAACCGACCCGCTCATCCGTCACAAGTACTGGGACTTGCTTCCCGGCGCCGACCTTGGTGTCTTCCCCTCGTTCTACGAGCCATGGGGATACACACCACTCGAAGCGGTCGCGTTCGGTGTTCCAGCAGTCACAACGGACCGCGCAGGCTTCGGCCGCTGGGTTGCGGCGCAAGGGGATGGAAGCCGTACCGGCGTCCGAGTCCTCAAGCGCGAGGGAGTGCCCAGTGCACAGGTCACCGAATCACTGAAGCAGGCACTGCTGGAGTTCATCGACCTTCCAGCAAAGGAGCGTGCCGCTCTCGGCGAGTCCTGTTTGAGAACCGCCGCCCTCACTGACTGGTCCAACTTCATGGAGCACTACGAGGACGCGCACTCTCGAGCCCTCGCGGCAGGCGCCGCGCGTCGAAAAGAGCTGCCGATGGATCGCTTGAGCGTCACGTCGATGCCCGCCGTGACCTCCGATTCCTCTGGGGTTTTTGGCCTTTTCGTGAAGCCTCCCGTCAAAGAGGGAGAAGAGGCGGCTCCGTACAAGCGTACCTTCCTGGTGGCGAACGCACTCCCGACGGAGCTGCAACCTCTGAAGGAAATCGCCGCCAACCTCTGGTGGCGCTGGCATCCCGATGTTGCCGCCCTCTTCAAGCGAATTGACCCCGCGCTCTGGTTCAAGCTGGAAGAAAACCCACATGCGCTGCTCGACCAAGTGAAGCCCAGTCGGCTCATGGCCCTGGCGGACGACCCCAACTATGTCGCAGACGTTGCGCGCTTTCATCAAGAGATGGTCGAGTCCACCGAAACGCAGGACCCGCGCATCGCCTACTTCTGCATGGAGTTCGGCCTCGCGGGCTTCTTGAAGCTCTACTCGGGTGGTCTTGGGATTCTCGCGGGCGATCATCTCAAGGCCGCGAGCGATCTGAACCTACCCCTGTGTGCGGTCGGCCTCGCCTACCACGACGGGTACTTCCATCAGATCATCGACCGGGAAGGTCGCCAGGAAGACCTCGGCGACACGAACAACTTCGAAAACCCTCCGTTCGAGCCAGTCATGGTAGGACGGTACTCTCCCCTCCGAGTCACGGTGCCGCTGCCCACAGGCCCGGTGCAAGTACAGGCCTGGCAGCTGAAGGTCGGCAGAGTGCCACTGTACCTGCTGGACACCAACGTGCCTGAAAACCGACCGGAGGACAGGGCGATCACCAATCGCCTGTACGGCGGGGACACCACGCACCGCCTCCGACAAGAGATGATCCTGGGCCTTGGCGGCTATCAACTGCTCACCGAGCTCGACATCGAGCCTGACGTATTCCACATGAACGA
>Ga0316197_10000714_pt1 | contig 23191 bp, 26 predicted proteins | sample OudBiesiAoxic_MG_FD_204939 | JGI IMG/M metagenome (GOLD analysis project Ga0316197, IMG submission 204939) | Coastal sediment microbial communities from Oude Bieten Haven, Netherlands - site A oxic | ecosystem: Environmental > Aquatic > Marine > Coastal > Sediment | place: Netherlands... | reverse complement strand
AAAAAAAAAGAATGAATAGGTGTAGTTTTAAAACTACAGGAAAAGAAAGATATTATTACCTTAACTAATTTATTCGTTTTCTCCATTTATAATAGATCTCATAACTTCCACCGGAAGTTTCACTTAATTGTCAATTTCATTGAAATTTTTTCATCTTTCCTCCTAAATTGTATTTTATTAGTTAATTTCGTCTAATCTTACAACAGACCTATAGATTATGTCAATAATCTTTTAAGCTTTTTTTAAGTTAATAGTATATTACTCTTATTTTTATCACCTTTAATCCTACATAACTATAAGATTAAAAAAGAACCTCATAGACTTTTTTTATAAAAAAAGAGGATTAAAATATTCATAGAATATTTTAATCCTCTAATAATCTTATACTTGATCTATGCAAGCTACTGGACACACTCCTGCACATGCTCCACAATCGATACATGCATCTTCATCTATCAATCTCTTACCATCTTCTACCTCTGAAATACAAGTTACTGGGCATACATCTTCACATGCTCCACATGAAATACACTCATCTTTTCTTATTCTATGTGACATTTTGTTCCTCCCTGATTACTTATTGTTTTCATATAACTATTTTTAGTATACTCTATAAATTTAAAATATAAAAATAATACTTTATTTTATATAAATTTTTCCTGATAACTCCTCAATCTTTGTTTTTCTAGTCCCAAAATAATCTTCATCTGTGGCTTCATAATCTACCTTATATTTCTTCCCATCTAGGTTTTTCATCTCCAAAGTTATATAATATCCATATTTACCACTTCCAGCAGGTTCTATTTTACTCTCATACTCTTTTTCATAATCGACACCATAGGTCACTGGTAATTTAGAAAGATTATACTTATATTCCTTCAACAAAGTAGCACTAACATCCGCTACATACAGGTCATACCCCCATAATTTAAAAGTTATTTCTGAATTATTTCCAAGGTCTAGCTCCTTTATACTATCTATAGTAATTTGAACCATTTGCCTATTAAAAATTAATTTTTCAGTTTTTTCTTCTGCACTGCTGCAACCTACAAATATTAAAAGCATTAAAATTATAAATATTTTTTTCACCCGATCACTCCTCCCCCTATGAGGTATTTACCATAATACAATACCATATGTTGCCCCTTGGCATTTTGAGGATTTTTCTCCTGATATTCAAAATATATTCTATCTTCCCCATGAGGTTCAGACACTTTTTTTAACCTACCCATAAACCCGTGACTTGAAAATCTAGGTCTTGCCATTAGCTCTACTTCTAACAATTTATCTATCTCAACTACAAATTTATAATCTATCAGTTCTACATCTTTTATAAAAAGTTTATCATAGTCTCCTAAAAGGATCTCATTTTTAGAAGGCCTTATATCCAATATAAAATAAGGTCTCGGTTTTTTTAAGTTTAAACCTCTTCTCTGTCCTATGGTATAAAGCTGATACCCATCATGAGTTCCCATTATATTTCCGTCTTCATCTACAAAGTTTCCCTTTTCTATCTTATCTTTTAGTTTCTCTTGAAGGTACTCTTTATATCCCTCTGGAGCAAAACATATCCCTTGGCTATCTTTCTTATTGTGAGTTACCAATCCTATTTTTTTAGCCATCTCTCTGACCTCTGCCTTAGTAAAGTTATACAGAGGAAATTTCATCCTTTTAAGAGTATCCTCATCCAATCTATATAGCATATAAGTCTGATCTTTACGTATATCTGCTGCATTTTTTAGAAGATATTTATCCATCTCTGGAGAGTATTCCAAATTACAGTAATGTCCTGTGGCTATATATTTGGCTCCTACTGAGTCAGCATAATCTATCAGAGTTTTTATCTTTATTCTCTCATCACAAACTACACAAGGAGATGGTGTTGTCCCACTGCTGTATCCATCTAAAAAATCCTTAATCACTATTTTTTCAAAGTCTTCTGACACATCTAAGACTACATGTTTTATGTTTAATGAATCTGCTACTTTTTTTGCTTCTGCTATCTCTCCCAGAGATTTTTTATCTACTTGAAGTGTTACTGCTATCACCTCATAGCCCTCTTCTTTTAGAATATATGACGTTACTGAAGAATCAACTCCTCCACTTAATCCAACTATTACTTTTTCCATTTTTTATTCTCCTTTTTTCATCATATTTTCCAAATTAATTAAATTTTTTGTTCATGATCTATCTATTTAAAACTTATTTTTTTCATCTATATATTTTTCGATATTCCTATCCAAACTTTCTTCAAATTCCACCATTAACTCTCTTTTCAATTCGTTATATTTTCCCGGTGAAATATCTCTATCTATATTTTTTTTCTTCTTTTTTTCTTTTTCTATTTTCTCCTGTTCTTCCTTTATATTTAAATTTGAACTAAATACAATTCCCAAAGAAAAACTAAGGAGTAAAACCCCCATTACACTCTCTAATATAGTCAATGCTTGAGCAGCCAGTGACACAGGAACTATCTCTCCATAACCTACACTAGTTAGGGTTATGAAGCTAAAATACATCCCTCTAAAATATAATCCTCCTGCTCCTAAACCTTTTGATATCATTCCATCTAAAGCATTCGTATTATTTTCTATTAATAATATATAGAAAAACCCAAAAATTATTCCCAGTGTTATATAAGTCAAAAGAACAATTCCTATATCGTTACTCTTAGCTCTCCTCCGACCAGATAAAATATCTACAAATACATATTTAATTATAAAAAATTGAGATATCAATAAAAGTACTAAATTTAATATTATTATCCATTTCAATGATGTCAAATTATCTCTAGTTAAACCAAATTTACTCATCATTCCTTCTTCAAAGGCAAAACTTATCCATATAGGCAAGATTATTAAATAGTAGAAGATAAACCCTATGAAAAATATAGGTCTTTTTTTAGCCACTCTAAATTTAAATAAAAAATAAGCTATTGGGATTAAATTCATAAATATAGCCAAGCTATAATACATTCTAACTCTCAAATTTTCATTTATGTCAGCATCTATTCTCAAGGTAGTCCCTAAAATAATAGAAATGATCATAAGAATTATTATATTTATCAATCCTTTTTTCATTTTTTTTCTCACCACAGCCTCCTTCTATAACTTAATATGGATCTCTCCTACCATAAATTCTTTCCCTCCATCTGCAGTTTCTACCTCTAATCTACCATTTTGTAATATTTTTCCTCCTATACCAGATATTTTAGATCCTAAAAAACCTATCTCTATCTCTCTATTCAAAAGGTAGTTTTTTTCATTTATCTCGTATAAAATTTCATTCCATTCTCCCCTTATGTATCTGTTCCAATATTTTTCAAATGAATTTACAATTGTTTTTATTACATCTAAGATTTCATAGTTATTTCCAGTTGCACTTTTTAAAGAGATCCCATTTTTAGACTCTCCTAAAAACTCTAAATTATTTATATTTATTCCTATACCTATAATAAAAAAATCACCTACTTTTTCTACTAAGATTCCAGATAGTTTTTTATCAGATAAATAGATATCATTGGTCCATTTAAACTTATAGTCTAATTCTACCATATTTTTTAGTCCTTCTAGCAATGCAATACCCACGATTAAGGGTAGTTTACTATACTCTTCCATACTCAGGTTGGGATCCTCCTTTAAAGCAAAGCTAAATAATCCAGCTCCTATAGGAGATACCCAAAGATTTCCTCTCCGTCCCCGTCCAGAAGTTTGAATATCTGCTATAACCAGATCCCATTGTTTTTTGTCTTTTTTATCTTTTAGATAATCACTGGTTGATCCCAGCTCATCAAAGTGAAATATTCTCATTCTTTTCCTCCTATTTAGTATAGTAAAGTCAGCATTAAAAAGGACACCGTGATCAGTGTCCTTTAATTCTTTTACTTTACCTTTAGGGGGAACATAAATACATCCCTCTCCTCTTTATTGTCATCTAACTGTCTTTCTATTACAGGATTTGAAATTAATTCTACTTCTCCCTTATAGATATATTTTTTATCTTCATACAGCTCTAATAGGTGAAGGGTAAATCCTTCCTCTTTGCCATTTAAGATAGATTTATTCTGTCTTTTCATCTCCTGATCACCTTTTTTACCCATTCCAGTAAAATATAGGATATCTCCATCTTTTCTGTGCTTATACGAACAATTATTAAATTTAGCCAACAAAACTATCGTATTAGTTTTCTTACTTTTTCTCACTCCACCTTGGTTAGAGCACAAAAAAGTTTCTGCTATCTCTTTATTTTCTAAAACTTGATCTATTTTTAAATCTTTTATTGTCATCTTCTATCCCCTTCTTTTCTACTTATCAGATCTCATCTATCTTCTCCTAACTTAGGAGAAATAAAAGTCCTTATTTTATTTAAATATCTCTACTCATAAATTTGTGTAAATCATAACCCTTGAGGTTTTCTATTTTTTTAGTAAATTAGCCAAAATTTCAGGAGTCATCTTATTATAGATCTCATCGCCAATCTTTACATTGGGACCTTTTCCACACTGACCGAAACATCTTTGGGTCATCAACTTGTATTTGCCATTAGAAGTGATTCCATCTGTGTCTACTCCCAATATTTTCTTAGCTTCCTCAAGTATCTTTCCACTACCATTATTTTTACAAGCTGTATGGGTGCAGACCTTCACTTCTATTATTTGCTTTCCCTCTCCCTTTAGGTGGGGGTAAAATTTAATTGTATTCTCAACAGAAAAATCAAATTTATCCATCTTATCTGCAACAAATTTTATCATATCTTTAGATATATAACCCTGATTTTTTTGGATAAATTCCAAAACTTCTAATTCATTATTTTTATCCTCTAAATTTTCTATAATTTTTTCTACCTCTTTATGCAGGTCCATATATTTCCCTCTCCTTTTTTTTAATCTGTCGCTCCACCGACTCCGTCTATATCTAGAGTCTCATCTGTATCTAATTTTTCCGTATAGGTCGCTCCTCCGGCTCCATCTATATCAGAAGAACCACTATCAAATAACCTTTCGTGAATTTTCAAGATCTTTTTAAAGTTTTTATGTAGATTTTTAGATGTATATGTAGCTCCTAAAAAACCATCAACTTCCTTATTGAACTTATAGCTACTATCCCTTCCAATCCATTGATTTTGCCAACAAGAAGAAGATATTTGATCTCCCAATCTCCACGTTTCGTTTTCATTAGTTATTGTCATACCTTTTATCTTATGTTCTGTATCTATAGCTAGATCAAAATTTATACTTTTCTTTCCATATCCCTTTGAATTTCCTATAACATAAGTTCCTATATCCAATTCATCTTTTTTTAAGGGATAATATATAAATCCATCTTCAATTATTTTATCCTCAAATTCTATATCACTTCCGAAATATTTTTTTAAATTTATATAGTTTATTCCCTTAGGAATCATATCCTCGTTTTTATAGGTAATAGTATGAAATCCTCCAATTATGACTAAAGTAGTGATCAATATTAATTTTATAAATTTCACATAGGGATAGGATTTAGCAAAAACTCTATTTGGAGTATACCTATTAATTATAGGTACCATTAAATTTGCTCCCAATACTCCCATGGTAATCCCTGTAGGCTGGGTAGTTAATTCTGTTACTCCAAAAATAAAGATCCCCATCAATACCAAATAAAAACCATATCCCAACCTTGTATATGGACTGGTCACTGGATCTGTCACTATAAATACCGAAGCAAATAATCCGCCACCTATTATCATATTTAAAAACGGATTAGGAGATACAAAACTATTTAATACATATATTGTTCCCAATAAAATTAGGGGACTCTCCCATTTTATAGTTTTTTTATAAACCAGATAAAGATATCCTAAAAAAATTGCTATTATAGAACTTTCTCCTATACTCCCTAGCCTATTTCCTAAGATTAAGTCCCTATAAAATAAAGGTTCTCCTAAATCACCTATGATTTTAGTCAGTCCTCCATATTTTATCATTGGATAGAGAGATACTCCAGCAGTTCCATCAAAATTATTTACCTGATAGAGGTACATGGGGAATAGGATCATCAAAGATAACCTTCCCAAGATTGCTGGATTAAATATATTCTTCCCTAATCCTCCAAATATATGTTTACTTGAAATAGCTATAACTCCTCCTATTCCTACTACATAAAATGGAGTTGTGGATGGAAGAGAAAGTCCTAGAATCAATCCAGCTATTATCCCACTCCCATCGTGAGTCCTCTCTTTTTTTATATTTTGCCAAAAAAATTCAGTAAAAAATGAAAATATTACCGTCCCTAATAAGATCTCTATCGCTGCTATTCCATAAAAATAAATACTTGCTACTACACATGGAAGAAGAGCTATTCCAACTTCTTTCATAAGCTTTTGAGTTGTATTATTCGAACTAATATAAGGAGCTATCTTAATCATGGCTATCCCTTCCCTTTTCCAACCCTAAAAATATAGCCTCCATGAGAGGAACTTGACTAGGACAAATATATTCACAACTGCCACATTTTATACAAGAAGATAGGGAAAATTCTTTTTCCATTTGTTGATATTTACCTTTTTTTGCCAATCTATCATATTCCAAAGGAAGTAGGCCCATAGGGCAAACATCTATACATCTGCCACACTTTATACAAGGTAATTTAGGAGGGAACTTTTCCTTTCCTAAAACTAAAATTCCATTCATTCCTTTAGAAGTGGCACCTCTTTTTCCTATTTTATGACCCATCATAGGCCCACAGGCTATAATTTTATCTGCCGTATCTTCCTTAATCCCTACATATTTCAAAATATCTTCTATTGGAGTTCCTATAAGAATAGATAAATTTTTAGGTTTTTCTACCCCTTCTCCAGATACTGTAACTATACGTTCCACTATTGGAGTCCCATGGGTTACTCCTTTATAGATGGCCAAAATAGTTCCTACATTTAAAGTAACGGCTTCTATCTCCCTAGGAAAAGTTTTTATTTCCTTTTTCAATAGTGCTTTTATAAGTTGTTTTTCTCCCCCTTGGGGATATATAGTTGGTAATTTTTTCAGTCTTATTCCTGGATATTTTTTTATAGCTTCTTCCATTTTTTCAATGGCTTCAACTTTATTTTCCTCGATACCTATTATTCCTTCTTCCATCTCAAATGTTGTCATAAGAATTTTTATTCCCTCTATAATTTCATTTGCACTTTCAACCATTGCTCTATTATCAGCATTTAAATATGGCTCACACTCAACACCATTTATAATAAGAGTTTTTAACTTACCTTCTAATTTTATGTGGGTAGGAAAAGTAGCTCCTCCGAGACCGACTATTCCCAAATCCTTTACTAATTCTTGTATTTTTTTAGGAGTAAAATCTTTCAATTTTTCCCTTTTAAATTCTTCTTCTAAAAAATCATTTTCTATAGTAATCTCTTCTGCTTCCCTACACTCTATATGAACTTTTTTTATCTGTACAATCTTACCAGAACAAGGAGAATGAATAGATGCAGAAAAAATTTCCTTTGCCTCACCTATTTTTTGATATTTTTTCACCCTATCCCCTACTTTAACTATAACAACAGAAGGAGTACCTATATGCTGTAAGGTAGTTACCCTATAAATACCCACATTTGGCATCTTTTCTATTTTTTTATCGGAAGTTATCTCTTTTTCTCTAGGGTGAATTCCACCTCTAAAAAATGTAGGTTTAAAAAACATGATCCTCCCCCCAAAATTTATAGTTTCATCCTATGTTCTCCAATCTCTCCAGACTCTGCTTTCTCCACTAAAAATTTTATCATCTTTTCAAATTTTTCACTTGAACTTGTAGCACCTGCTACAATATCTATTTTCGGCATATTAAAATCATCTTTTTTCAATGATTCTTCTTTCATACCATTATTTTCTTCTATTTTTTTCATAAAATTTTCAGCTAACTCTATAGAATATTTCTTGGGATTAGTTCCAGATTTAGCCAACATATTCTTATTATAATCCATATCTTCAGTGACTAACTTCCCTGCTTTATTAACCTTGTCTGTTGTAACTTCTATTATCTTTCCATCTTCTACTTTGATCCCTGCAGTTGAAGCCCATCCATGAGGATATTCATCTTGCTTTACAGAATACTCTCCATCCATCAATTGTGCTCCTAAAATACTTGTTGCCATAATTAAATATAATATTACTTTTTTCACAGCTTCCTCCCATTTTATAATTTAATCTTATGATTTCCTGTATCCCCAGATTCTGCTTTTTTCACCAAAAATTTCATCATTTTTTTAAATTTTTTACTGGAATTCGTAGCACCTGCTACTGTATCTATATACGGTAGTTGAAAATCAACATTTTCCATAGAGGCTCCTGTTACTCCATCTCTTTCTTTTAATGAATTCATAAAATTTTGAGGTACTTCTATTGAAAATTTTCTGAAATCAGTTCCTGTTTCAGCCAACATTTGTTCATTATACTTTTTGTCATTACTGACTAAATTTCCATTTTTATCCACCAAATCTGCCATCACTTCTACTATTTCACCATTTTTTACTGTGATACTAGTAATTGCTGCATATCCATCCCAATAATATTCAGCTTCCTGTGCTACATAATGTCCATCTGTCAATTGTGCTCCTAAAATACTCGTTGCCACAATTAGATATAAAATTATTTTCTTCATAGCTTCCTCCTATTTTATAATTTACTCTCAATGAAACCAACCTTCAAATTCACCTTTTTTTCCTTCTTCAGATTTTTTTATCAAAAAAATAGTCATCTTATTAAATTTATTAGATACAGCTGTTGCGCCTACTATGGTATCTACTCTAGACATCTTATAATTTCTAGTTTCTGTTAATTTTTCCATATACTCTTTTGGGAGTTTCACATATGGATTTATCCCTCTGGTATCTTTTAAAACTACCTGCAAATCTTTTTTATCCTGACTAATTAACTTGCCGTCTTTAGTCACCATATCTACATCTACCCAGTCAATTTTATTATTTTTTACACTTATTTCTACCTTGGTTCTCCATTTTTTACCTCTTACCACATTCTCCACTACTGAATAATTCCCGTCTGTTAATTTAATGGCAAATATAGTTGTTATTAAGGTGAAATATACAATTATAACTTTCAATCTTCCCTCCTATAATTTCACCTAATTATCCTTCCAAAATAGCAGTTGCAGTTGCATATTCCTTAGAGTGAGATATACTCAAATTCAATTTTCCACTGTATTTTTGACTCAATTTATCCGAAAGATAAACTACAGGTTTTCCTAAATCATCGTTTAAGATCTCAATGTCTAGTAGTCCAAATTCCCTAACACCAGTTCCAAAGGCTTTTGAGATAGCTTCCTTGGCTGCAAATCTCCCTGCATAACTGGGATATGGATTTTTTTTCTGTGAAATATATTCTATTTCTTTTTTCGTATATACTTTTTCTAAAAAAGTAGAAGTTCTTTCAATAGCCTTTTTTATCCTAGAAATTTCTACTATATCCGTTCCTAATCCTATAATCATGACAATACACCCTTTCCCTTTACGGTTTCCCCTAAAGGGGACACCAAGATATTATATAAGAGATAGATTATTTCATAATCTATCTCTTAACTCTTTTGATTAAAAATCAATTTAAATCTAATTAGTTCTTTTCAAAAATATCTATATTTACATCTACCGTTATCTTCAATTCTGATAAATTTAACAGTCTTTCCACTCCATCCTTGGGACTTTTCCATCTGTAGGGAGTCATATCAAATAAACTTTTTATATCTTTACCATCTTCTAATTCAGTTTCATATCTGATGTTTATCAGTTCTTTATGGATATATCCATCAACTATATCTTGAGTAGGTCTGTAATATTCCATCTTCAACTTGTCGTAGACTACCTCTTTTATTTCCACCAAATGGTATTCTCCTGTACTGACAGTTATTAATTTCCCGCCTTTTTTTAATACTCTTTTATATTCTGTAGGATCTATATAACTAAACATACAGATCACATAATCTAATGATTCACTTGCAATTGGAAGATTTGATCCACTTGCTACTATCCACTCAATTCCCTTGTAGGTTCTAGCAGCATGTATAATTCCTTCTTTAGATATATCTATCCCTATAATGTGAGAATCTATATTTTCCTCCTCCAAATTATCTCTCAAAAGATTGGTATAATACCCTTCTCCACATCCTATATCTAAAATATTTATACCACTTTTATTGCCTATCTCCTTTTTTATACTTTTATTTAAAGTCTCTGATATTTTTTTATAATACCCCTTTTCCAAAAAGTTTTTCCTCGAGACTATCATCTCCTTATCGTCCCCAGGATTTTTACTCCTTTTTTCATTGGACATATGTAAGTTTACATATCCTTGCTTTCCCATATCAAAAGTATGGTTATTTTTACATTTATAACTTTTTTTTATTCTATTTAATTCATCCTGACATACAGGACACTTTAATATACTCATAATTTTTCTCCTCTTTTTATAACTAGACCTCTTCCCTCTCCTAACGACATTTAAAAATCACTTTTTATCTATAAGGGATTTCTAATAATCGTCACTATGTAAAGGGGTCCGTTCAGACCGGTGAGGTCTAGAATCTTAGAATCAGACCTCATCCCTAACCCTTCTCCTAAATTAGGAGAAGGGGATTTTTTTTTATAAAATTAAACCAACTTCTAGTTCTAACCTTTTCAAAACATCGTTTAGATCTTCTATTATTTCAACATTTTTAAATCTAATTATTTTTATTCCTAATCCATTTATAAAAGCTTCTCTTACTTTATCATACTCTAAAACTTCTTTTATATCATGTATCTCGCCATCAACTTCAACTACAAGTTTTAATTTTGGACAATAAAAATCAACTATGTAGTCACCTATTCCATACTGTCTACGAAATTTCAAATTCATAAATTTTCTATTTTTAAGTTTATCCCATAATATTGATTCAAACTTAGTTTCTTTTTTTCTTAACTCTCTTCTTTTTTCTATTTGATATTTCTTATTAACATTCATAGATTTCCCACCTACTATTTCAATATTTCACCTATAAACTTATTCCCTTCCCTCTCTTAGTCTAGGAGAGGGTGTTCGTCAGGACCGGTGAGGTCTATGTCTTAGAATCAGACCTCATCCCTAGCCCTTCTCCTAAATTAGGAGAAGGGGATATTTTTTTTATAAAATCAAACAAACTTCCGCTTCTAATTTTTTCAAAACATCGTTTAGATCTTCTATTATTTCAATATTTCACCTATAAACTTATTCCCTTCCCTCTCCTATTCTAGGAGAGGGTGTCCGATAGGACCGGTGAGGTCTATGTCTTAGAATCAGACCCCATCCCTAGCCCTTCTCCTAAATTAGGAGAAGGGGATTTTTTTTTATCTCCAAGAAATTTCTAATAATCGTCACTATGTAAGGTCTAGATTCCATAAATTTTCTTAGCATTTTCTGTAGTCACTCTCACTACTTCCTCATAAGTTACGCCCTTTATTTCGGCGACTTTTCTAGCTATATGCTCCACATAGATAGGATGATTTCTCTTCCCTCTAAATGGTGTAGGAGTTAGATATGGAGAATCGGTTTCAATTACCAATCTGTCCAAAGGTATCTGCGACACTGCTTCTACAAGTTTTTTAGCATTTTTAAAGGTAATCACTCCTCCTACTCCAAAATAGTAATTGTCCATAAGCTGTACTGCACTTTCATAAGAACCAGGGTAACAATGAACAATTCCCTTTATTCCAGGATATTCTTTCAAAATTTCCAAAGTATCATGGGTAGCTTCTCTGGTATGGATAACTACTGGTTTACCTACTCTTTTAGCCATCTCTAACTGTTTTCTAAATACAGCTTTTTGCTCCTCTTTTTCATCCTTCATCCAGTGATAATCTAATCCTATTTCACCTATTGCTACCACTTTTGGATGACTAGCTAACTTTTCTAGTTCACCTTCTAATTCATCGTCATATCCATTGATATCTGTAGGGTGAATACCTACTACAGCATATATAAAATCATATTTATCTGCCAAATCTATCGATCTTTTAGAAGAATCTAAATCATAGCCTATATTTACTGCAAATTCTAAATTCTCTTCTATATCTTTTAAAATCTCATCTCTATCCTCATCATATCTATCACTGTCTATATGACAATGTGTGTCTACTAATTTCATATTTCCCTCCAAATTCTAAGTTTTTCTGAGCATATTTCAATTTCTTAAGTCATTCAAAATTTATACTTAAATATATATAATAAATTGCGTTAATTTTTGATATCTGCATCATAAAATCTTTTATTTTCACTCTAATTTATTATATCATATAAAGAAAAGACTACTAAATTTAGTAGTCTTAAAATCTATCCTAATAATTCATCTTTTGTGAATGAATATTTTTTTTGGCAGAAATGACATTCTACCTCTAATTCAGGTTTTTCTGTAAATATTTCCTCTAACTCTTCTCTTTTTATAGTAATTAATCCCTTATAAAATTTATCTTTATTACAATTACACTTATAAGAAATTTTCTTTTCTTCATAGATACTATAATCTTCGATCAATGCTAAATCATCTTGTGAATCTATATCTTCATAGATTAATTTTGCTATTCTCTTTAGACTCATTCCACCTGCTAATAATTCAGTCATTGGTCTCATGGCTTTTATCTTAGCTTCTAGCTTTGTAATGAAATTATCGCTAGCATCTGGCAATAATTGAATCATATATCCACCAGCATTTTTTACCCTCATATCAGGACCTAATGATACTCCTAATACCACTACCGACGGTGTTTGCTCCGATGTGTAATAATAATAAGCTATATCTTCCCCAATTTCACCACTAACTATTTGTGATACCCCTACATACGGCTCTTTTAACCCCATATCTTTTATCACAGTTAATGTTCCTTTTCCTACTAAATCTCCAACTTTAGGAACTTCTCCATCTTTCAATTCTAAGTCAACTTCTGGATTACTCAAATACCCCTTTACATTTCCATCAGCATCAGTAGTCACTAACATCTGTTTTAATAATCCATCTGTATTTATTCTTAAAGTTAATAAGTCGTCTCCTTTTAGAGTTGCACCCATCATAACTGTTCCTGTCAAAAGTCTTCCAAAAGCCTTTATTGCTGTAGGACTACATTTGTGAATATTCAATGCTTCCTGTACTATATCCTTTGTATCTACTATGAAAAATCTTGCATTTTTACTTGAACCTCTTAATAATTTTCCCATTTTTATCTCCTTTTATTAAAATCACTATTAAATTATATTTTTCTCTTTATAGATGATTTTTTATTCATTATTTTTCTATTTTATTTTATAATTTTCTAAAGATAATTATATCAGATAATACACTTTTTTTCAATCTGGTAACTCTTTATGATTTAATATTTTATACAATCTGTTGTGCTTCTAAAAAATAAATTTTTTTTATCTGACTAAAGCCTTTTAATCCTCCAATTCCTACCTTTTGGTAACTATACCACCAAAAAGTGCCTTCTTTTTTTTCTAGAAATTTTAATATATACTAATCTCATGTAAAAATATTAAATAATTTTAGGAGGAAACAAATATGCAAAGATTTACAATACCAAGAGATCTATATTTCGGAGAGGATGCACTATCGCACTTAAATACAATTAAAGGAACTAAAGCCTTTATCGTTATAGGATCACAAAGATTAGTCAATGACGGGACTGTACATAGTGCTGTTGGATATTTAAAAGCAGCTGGAATAAAAAGTGAACTATTCGTAGGTGTAGAAAATGATCCTTCAGTAGCCACTGTTATGAAAGGTGTAGACGCTATGAACAAATTCCAACCAGATGTAATTATCGGAATAGGTGGAGGTTCACCGATAGATGCTGCAAAAGCTATGTGGATCTTCTACGAGCACCCAACATTCACATTTGAAGAGGCTGCTAAACCATTTAACTTACCGGAATTAAGAAACAAAGCTAAATTCATAGCAGTTCCTACAACAAGTGGTACCGCTACAGAAGTTACATCATTTTCTGTAATCACAAACAATGAGACTAATATCAAATATCCAATCGCAGACTACAACATCACTCCAGATGTAGCCATTGTAGACACAAACTTAGTACAAACAATGCCTAAGGGATTAGTTGCTAATACAGGAATGGATGCATTGACTCATGCATTAGAAGCTTATGTTTCAAAGGCAAGAAATCCATTTACAGATGCATTGGCTATGAAATCTATCGAGATGATCTCTGATACTTTAATCAACTCTTATAATGGAGAAGACCAGTCTAGAAAAGATATGCATATTGCACAAAACTTAGCAGGAATGGCATTCTCAAATGCTATCCTTGGTATAGTTCATTCAATGGCTCATAAGACGGGGAAGGTATTAAATATCGCCCATGGATTAGCCAATGCAATCTACCTTTCGTATGCTATTGAATTCAATGCAAAAGATAAAGTCGGAAAAGCACAGTATGCCCATGCAGCCAAAACAATAGGACTAGCTGGAAATAACGAAACCGAATTAGTTGAATCATTGGTAAACTTAGTTAAAGAATTAAGAGAACAAATGAAGATGCCTCACTCATTAAAAGAATTCGGAATAGAAGAGGAATTCTTCTTGGCGAACTTAGATGAAATTGCAAGAACATCAGTCGCGGATCCATGTACAGGTACAAACCCAAGAGAGATATCTGTAGAAGAGATGAAAAACTTATTTAAAGCTGTTTATTACGGTGAAAAAGTAACATTCTAGAATTTTTTGTAGAAAAGGCTGACTATTAAGTTAGCTTTTTTTCTTTATTAAATTTATAAAAACTTTTAAAAATCTGCACTTTCAGGAGGTAAAAATAGACTCAAAAATAAAAGATCTCCTAGCTGTAATAGTCACACAATTAAGAGATCTTTCATTTTTTTATCTTAAATTTATATAGTCTTTTCCCCATTTATCCATCTCTTCCAAAATTGGAATAAGCCTTTCTCCTAATTCTGTCAGTGAATATTCCACCATGGGAGGAACTTGTGGGTACACCTTCCTGCTTACCAGCTTATTATTTTCAAGATCTCTCAGCTGCTGGGTCAGCATCTTTTGAGTTATTTCTGGAATATGTCTTTTAAACTCATTGAACCTTATGGTCCCATAGTTCCCCAAATTCCACAAAATAAGCGCTTTCCATTTCCCGCTTATTATTTCAAGGGTTAACTCAATTTCACACTTATAATTACTACAACTTATCTTATTTAGTCTATCTTCTGGCATACTATAACTCCTTTAAATTTTAACTTCTATTTTTTACCTTACCATTTGTTTTATCCTAACAGCACTCTTTAACTTCATGTAAGTAAAGAAACTCTTAGGATTATAGTTAGCAAAATTACTTTTTTTATAATCTACATAGGTTCCATTGTATACACAGATTCTAAAATACTGCTCCGCTATCTCTCTGTTAAAAATTTCTGACCTAAATCTTCCAACAGAGTTGTTTGTATCCATTAATTTATAAAGCCATTTTTCAATACTTTTTTTCGTGTATTGAAAATGTTTTAAAGTAGAGGAAAGTGCTATCTCTGCATGGATATCTAGCTCATCTTTACTGTATTTGACTCCTAAATAATCCAGCCCCAGAATATATATTTTTTTCATTACTTTGATCCTGTCATTCATTCTTTTTAATGCTTGGTTAGTTACACTGCTAGATACTATCCTGTATCTCAATAATTTTTGAGATATATTTACGATTTTATGATCTTTGGCTATTCCCATCCATAATCCATAATCTTCTGTATCCTTATATTCATCATTATATCTAAAATTATTTTCTAATAACACGTTTTTTCTCATTATTACAGTTGGATGCATTAGTGGACTTTCAAAGAGGAGTTTACATCTGATCTCACTGTATCTTGTAGGGAAATCTGTCGGTTTTTTTATTATAGGTTTACTAGATAAAAACATTACCCCATTGGATCCTGCCACTGCTACATCAATATTTTTTTCCATAAAATTCACTTGAGTTTCTATCCTATTTTTTTCTGCTATATCATCAGCATCCATCCTGACAATATATTTTCCATGAGCTGTTTCTATACCTTTATTTAATGTTTTTATTAGACCTATATTTTCTGTATTATGAATTAATCTTATTCTCTCATCTTGATAGGATTCAATTATGTTTACACTTGAATCTGTAGACCCGTCATTTATTATCAAAAACTCAAATTCCTCATAAGTTTGATCTAAAATACTGTCCATTGTTTCTCTTAAAAATTCACTTGCATTATATACAGGCATTAAAACCGTTACCATCATCTCAAACCCCTCCTCTTTATAATTTTTCAAATAATTCTTCGTATTTTTTTACCGACTCCTTCACACCTAGATATATATTTAAATGGATTTATTTGATGTCCTATAAAATCCACCCGATCTTCTAATTTTAAATTTTTAACCAACTCACGATGCTTTTCTTCCTCAGGTCCCTCTCCTATTATCAAGAGCTTTACACTTTTATCTTTGATTTCATTCAATGCACGTATCATAACGTCTTGTGTTTTCTCCCACGATAACCTCCCTATTGTGGTAAAAACTTTATGATTCCCATCTAACCATTTGTGAGATGCCTCTCCTTTTGACATTTTTATCATATTTTTATCTACTACAGGATTATTTATAATTTTTATTTTACTCTCTATTAAGTTTACCTCAGATATTTTCATAGTCAAGTCTATACTTCCACGATTTACCCCGACCACCTTATCTGCCATGGGATAAAACCATTTAATTATTTTTTTTCTGACCACAGTTCTATCGATAGCATGGAGGGAAAATATGATTTTTGCTTTCATCCTAAATATTTTTTTAGCCAATAAAATAGTCAGATTATTTATGCATTCTCCCAACTTTTAGTTACTTTCTCGATCCACGAAATAGTCAAATATTTTCTTCATTTTTTTAATTAAGATCAAATTCATATAAAATTTATCATTAATAAAAAAGGATTTTTTTATTATTCTTTATATACTAATAATGAATATTTATTTTTATTCGATTAATGTCATTTTACTAATATAGTTATACTAAAACTGTTATTATCAATCAATTTAATCTTTAAAAAAAGGAGGTCTGTATGTTTGATTTAAATTTTAAAAATCTAAAGATGAATGGATTGTTCATCATATTAATGATATTTTCTGTCCCTGCATATGCCAACGATATTGAAGAATCTATGAAAGAAGCTTTTAAGTATTACACAGATGGAGAATATCAAAATTCTGTGGAAAGTCTCAACTATGCCTCACAACTAATTCAACAAGAGGTGGCAGGGAAAATAGAACCCTTTCTTCCAAAACCTTTAACTGGATGGGCTATATCAAATACAAATTCTCAGACAATGAATGCATCTTTACTCGGTGGTGCTATCACCACTAAACGTCAATACAACAAAAAATCCAGCTCCATCACTGTCCAGATTATCACCGATTCTCCTCTCATCCAGAGTACGACGATGATGTTCACCAACCATATGTTCACTACATCTGATGGGGGAAGACTTGAAAGGATTAATCGTCAAAAAGCTATTGTAAAATTCACACCAGATACCAAAAGCGGTAAAATTGAAATCATTGTTGCTGATAGATTTCTGGTATTAGTTGAAGGCCAGGAAATAACAAAGAAAGAATTAAAAGATTATGCAAGTGCAATCGATTATAAAAAGTTAATATCTCTACCTTAGGCCATACAATCCAAAATTATAAAGATTTTCTTGATCTATCCCTTCCTTAGGGATAGATTTTTTATGAATTCCTAATTCTTAAAGTTTTATCTTCTGTTTTTTTATCCTTCTGAGCCCTTGTAGTAACTTGTCCCCTACTTCTTTAGTCGCTTTTATATCGGCCAAACTATTATGGGCATTACTCAGTTCTACTCCCATAATTTTACAGATAGTTTCTAGCTTATGATTCTCTAATTTAGGTACTACATCTGCTATCTCCAACGCCATATATATACTTAGAGTGTCAAATACCTGTTTATAATTAAGAAAACTTCCCAAATAATTATCATTGTTTCTCCTAAAAAATCTGTTTAGTACATCTATGTCAAATTTTACATTTTGTCCTGCAACGATAAATTTATCATCTTTATTGAATTTATCTATATATTTTGAAAAAATCTCTACTAATTCATCATAGGCTTTTTTAGGAGATTGAAAACCTTCTAATTCTTCACGACTCATCCCTGTCACTTCTAGGGCTTGTTCCGATATATCCGCTCGCTCATGAGGGTGACAGAAGATATCAAACTCCTCCACCTCTTCGCCATCGATCTCTATTACTCCAGATATTTGAAACATCGCACTGTTTTCTGTTAATCCAGTTGTTTCTGTATCGTACCATAGTATTTTCATGTTTTTTTCTCCCTTTTTTCAACATTAATTGATGCTATAATATTTTTTTCCTGCTGACACATTATATATTATAGTATTTATAGACCTCACTCTTCCTTCTTCTCTCACGTGGCGACGAATATTAAAAATCTTTTGTAATTAAAAAATGATTTTTAAATGTCGTTAGGAGAGAGAAAGCTATAGTTTAGTAAGTTTTTTTTACGTTTAAAAAAAATCATCTCAAAATTTCTTTAAGTTCTCACCTCTACCTCGGTTTCTCCTAATTTTCTAATACTCGTAGCCCCGTGAAAACATAAGAAGGATGAGGTCTTCTTCTGATATTTTCCTCTTCTAGAATTTCTCCTAATAAAATTCGTGTTATTTGTGATAATTTGTGGTAAGAACTTTCTTTTTATCTATTCTTTAGCAACCACTCTTTTGAAAAATCAACTGCTTCTTTTAAAGAAAATAATCTACTCTCTGCATTTCCTATAATTTTATTTATTATTTTATACCTAACTTCAAATTCTTTCCCAAGTTCTAAAAAATCATCTGCATTATATTCATAATCATCAAACCATTCCCAAGACCTTTTATTTTCTACCCGCATTGCAGTTCCATTTCTTTTCATAGGCACTTTATCTCCAACGAGAGTCTCTCCTAAATGAAAACTAGTGCAAGAATCATACCCTACTCCTAATAATAAAACTTTAGCTTTGTCTAGATTATACAAAACTCCTAATGGTGACTCCATCCCAAATTGAGGAGTCAATGGATGATGTTTTATAATTTTATCCTTAAATTTACCACTAGCACAAAATGATACTTGGGGATGACTTGAACGTATAACATTAGGGAAAGTTCTAAATAATTCAGGTATTCCTCCCATACCCCTTGTAGGAGTGATGTCAGGATCATAAGCTGGCATATTATCATAAATTATTTGATACCACTCTTCAGGAACAGATGGATTCCCCCATTCAACAGGATCACTCCAATCTCCACTGTGAGTTGACATTACAATGGTCCCCTCTTCTCCTACAGCTTCTATCAGAGCCATTATTACACTTTGTGCTCCTCCGCATACCCAACCTAAACTAGAGAGAGAAGAGTGAACTAATAATATGTCATCTTTTTCTATCCCCAAACCCTTAAAATTTTCAGATAAAGATTTTTTTGTAATGGGCATTTCAGTTTTATCTATTATGTTTTTTTCACTCATTCTTTGTCTCCTTATTTTAAATTCGATCAACCTTTGTTTACATATTTTTTTATTTGACTAACTTTTATATCTATATTCTACTCATTTTTTTTTTTTAGTTTTTAAAATCTTTTAAAACCAAAATTTAAGTCGTCGACAAAAGAGGTCTTTTCAATTTATTGTTAGTATCACACTAATAAATTTTGATTTTCTTTTAAAATAGATTTATAATCAATTATTTTACAACATTAATTAGGAGCGTGATAACAAATGAATTTAATTTCAATACTATCTTTAACCGTTGCTGCCTTAGCAGTATTTATTGGTCCTGTTTTATCAGCTCGAAGCACAAAATATTCAATGCTTGGTTCAATGCGACAAAAATGGATAAATGATTTAAGAGCCCTTATTTCTGAAATTTCAAGTACTTGCCTCCACTATTTCCAAACAGGTTACGAAGATCGAACCGAAAAAGAATATCAACATATTACATACTTAGAACACCAAATTATCTTTATGATTAATCCAAATGAATTAGGTCATCAAGAACTAGTTAAAACTATTCGTGATATGATTTGTGCATTAGAGAGTGGTAAACAAGGAAATTCTAAATTCATACTTTCTCACAAACAATTATTAAAATATGGTAGAACTGTCCTAAAAAAAGAATGGAATACTATCAAAAATTCATAAAAGTAGTTTTTTTAGCTCTCACCTACACCTAGGTTTCTCCTAATCTAGGAGAAACCATAAGAAGGAAGAGGTCTAAAATCAGGTCTACTCCTTCTCCCTCTCTGCTATTTCCTTTAATACCTTCTTTATATCCTGAGCTCTCTCTTTTTTACACACTAAAAGAGCATCTTTAGTTTCTACTACTACTAAATCTTCTAATCCAATTGTAGCGACTATTTTTTTTGTTCCTATAATTATATTATTCTTACTTCCGATCTCAATTAGTTCATTGGCTCTATTTACAGTCCCATTTTCATTATGTTCTAACACCTCATCTAGAGCAGGGTAACTTCCTACATCATTCCAACCAAAATCTACAGGTATCACTTGAATATTCTGAGCTTTTTCCATAATTCCAAAATCGATAGAGATCTTTTCAAACTTCTCAAACAGAGTTTTAAGTTCTTCTGTTTCAGCTTCTGCATCTAAATTTTTCTCCTTTAATTTTGAAATTTTATTAAAGATTTTAAAATGTTTTGGCATATATTTTTCAAATGATCCCATGATCATATCCAGTCCTATGACAAACATGCCACTATTCCAAAGGTAGTTTCCAGCTTCTACATATTCCTCTGCTCTCTCTAAATTTGGTTTTTCCCAAAATCTTATTACCTTACTTGGTTCACCTATATAGGCTTCTTTTACCTCTATATATCCATATCCTGTCTCAGGTTTATTAGGCTTTATCCCCAATGTTATGATAGAGTTGGTTTCCATTGCTATCTCACTGGCTCCTACTATTCTCTTTCTGAAATTATCTTCATTTTTTATGATATGATCAGAAGCTAAAACCACCATGGTAATTTTTTCATTTTTTAATTTTTCCTTTATTTTAACAGCTCCATATCCAATGGCAGCAGCAGTATCTTTAAAGGCAGGTTCCACAATTATATTGTCATATGGCAGATCGGGAAGCTCTTTTCTTATAGCATCTGCTTGGATAGCGTTGGTTCCAATAAATATTTTATCCGCTGATATAATCGGTAGTATACGGTCTACTGTCATCCTGATTAAACTTCTATTTTCATCTATTAATTTTAATAATTGCTTGGGTCTTTCCTTAGTTGATAGGGGCCAAAATCTTTCCCCAGATCCTCCTGCCATTATAAATGCTGCTAACATACCTCATCACTCCTATTATTATTGAATTAATTTTTATTCTTCTGTTTTAGTAATATAAAACTTTTATAATCTTTTTGCAAGAACCTTATTTTTAACACAAATTTTCTTGTATCTTTTATTTGTAAAAATCAGTATTTCTTTGTGGTTAATTTTTTAGTCTTTTATCATAAATTATATAAACAGACTTGCTACTAATAGTATATACTAAATACTTGAAAAATATGATATAATGTTACGAATAAAAAAATTATTTTTTATAATTGGATATAGATATTTTAATCCTATTTATCTATCTAACTTATAAAAATTTGGAGGTTAATAAATGATATCAACTAGTGGTTTAGGGCTTATGTTCCCTGGAAAAAAATTATTCGACGATGTAAGCATAAAGTTTACACCTGGTAACTGTTACGGACTTATTGGAGCTAACGGTGCTGGAAAATCTACATTCTTAAAAATCTTGGCTGGTGAAATCGACGCTAGTGAGGGTGAAGTTATCTTAGGTCATAGAGAAAGATTATCTTTCTTACAACAAGACCATTTCGCTCACGCTGACGAAGTAGCTTTAAATGTAGTAATGATGGGGCATAAAGAATTGTTCGCTATCAAAAAAGAGCAAGAAGATCTTTATGCAAAACCAGATGCTACAGATGAAGACTATGCAAGAGCTGGAGATTTAACTGATAGAATCGAGGAGTTAGACGGTTGGTCTGCTGAGACTAATGCAGAAAAATTACTTACAGGATTAGGAGTAGATCCTTCAATTCACTATAGAGTAATGAACGAACTTACAGAACCTCAAAGAGTTAAGATCCTTTTAGCACAAGCGTTATTTGGTGAACCAGATGTACTTTTATTAGACGAGCCTACAAATGGTTTAGATATCCACGCTATCAACTGGTTAGAAAACTTTTTAGCTAACTTTAACGCGACTGTTATCGTAGTATCACATGATAGACATTTCTTAAATAAAGTATGTACTCATATTGCTGATATCGACTATGGTAAAGTGAAGATGTTCGTAGGAAACTATGACTTCTGGTATGAATCAAGTCAAGTTGTATTAGAATTAATGAGAAATAAAAATAAAAAATTAGAGCAAAAAAGAGAAGAATTACAAACCTTCATCGCTAGATTCAGTGCCAATGCTTCAAAGTCAAATCAAGCAACAGCAAGAAAAAAGATGTTAGATAACTTAAAGTTTGAAGATATGCAAGTTTCAAATAGAAAATATCCATTCATCGAATTCAAAGCTGAAAGAGATGCAGGAAACAACATGTTAAAAATTGAAAATGTAACTAAAACTATCGACGGAGTAAAAGTATTAGATAATATTTCATTCACTATCAATACTGGAGATAAAGTAGTACTTTTAGCTAAAAATGATATCGTTAAAACAACACTTATCAAAATATTAGCTGGAGAGATAGAGCCTGATTCAGGTAGTATCACTTGGGGAGTAACGACTTCTTTAGGTTATATGCCTAGAGATAATTCTGAATATTTCACAGCAAACAGTGGAACTGACCTTATTGACTGGTTGAGACCATATTCATCTGATCCACATGAAAGTTTCATTAGAGGATTCTTAGGAAGAATGTTATTTGCTGGAGAAGATTCTCAAAAGAAACCTAGTGTTCTTTCTGGAGGAGAAAAAGTAAGATGTATGTTATCTAAAACAATGATGACAGGAGCTAATGTTTACTTATTCGACAATCCTACAGACCATTTAGATCTTGAATCTATCACTTCATTAAATAAAGCTTTAATCAAATTTAATGGAACTAT
>Ga0316197_10000713_pt1 | contig 23192 bp, 19 predicted proteins | sample OudBiesiAoxic_MG_FD_204939 | JGI IMG/M metagenome (GOLD analysis project Ga0316197, IMG submission 204939) | Coastal sediment microbial communities from Oude Bieten Haven, Netherlands - site A oxic | ecosystem: Environmental > Aquatic > Marine > Coastal > Sediment | place: Netherlands... | reverse complement strand
ATCTACTTGAAACCCCGCGAAGGACGATACTTCCTCTTCCAGGTGGTCGATGATCCGAGAGGCACCGTCACTGTGTCGGAAAGCATCATCCGTCAGAGTCCGCCGCCGCTTTTCTACCCGAACGAATACAAAAGGACCGAGATCTCACGCAGCAACCGACTCAAGTTTTCGGCGGAGTTCGGCAAGTCTATTTCCTTTGCGACGTTTCGTTTCGGCATCATCGAGTCTACCGGGGGCCTCGGCTTGGATATCAAAGTCATCGACGAGCGCCTCGAGATCAACACCGACATCTTCGAATTCGGCCGGCGCGTCTGGCCACGGCTGCGTATTCGCGCGGGCTTCGAGATCATCAGGCGCTTCTGGCTCCTGGCGGGCATCGATGACGCCATCAACGGCGGACGGGACTACTTTTTCGGTCTTCAGTTGCGCTTCGACGACCAGGACTTGAAGCCATTGATACCGTTCGCGACCGGTGCGCTATGAGTCGCATGGCGCGAGGTGCTGGGGCCGTCGTCAAGTCGCCCATCGGCTTCGCTCGCGGCCTGTCGTATGTGCTTCGCGGCATGCGCTTCGTCTACTTCAAACATCCCAAGCTGGCGCGATACTGGCTATTCCCGGTTCTGATCACAGGACTCGCGCTCGCGGGCGTCTTCTATGGCGCGGGGAGCTACAACGAAGACGTCGGTGCGGCGCTCTGGTCGCTCTTCCCGGAGAGCTGGAACGACGTGACCGGTTGGGTCGGCGGACTGTTGAGCGCCTTGCGCTGGCTCATCGAGCTCATCGCCGGGATCCTGATGACGCTCCTCGGTTTGGTAGCGGTCCTCCTCTTGTCGAGCGTCGTGGCTGCTCCATTCAACGACGCGCTCAGTGAGGCGGTGGAACACATCCTAACCGGCCAACCTGCGCCGCCGTTTTCATTTAGCCGGATGCTCGCCGACATCGTACGGACGGTCCGGCTCGAGATCGGCAAGGCCTTGCTCTACCTCGTGGTCGTGGGGCCGATGTTCCTGGCCTCATTCTTCATCCCGGGAGTCGGCCAGCTCGTGTCACTCGTCGGATTCGCGCTCACAGCGGTCTACATGGGCATCGACTACGTCGACTGGCCTGCGGCCCGGCGCGACTGGTCCGTCCGCGATCGGGTCGCCTTCACCCGCCGCCAGCTTCCAGCCGTTGCGGGCTTCGGGACCGGTGTCTGGATCATTCTCTTCATCCCGCTGCTGAATCTGCTTTTCATGCCTGCGGCCGTCGCGGGCGGCACCATGCTCTTCGTCGAGGTCCAAACGATCGCAAAGTAGCGGGTTTTCGCGCTTTTTGTCGACCGGGTCGGCTCGGTGCTAACTTGGGGGGGAGGGGATTGTTTATGCGACGTTCATCCTATGGGGCCTTTTTGCTGGGGTTTGTATTGCTGCTTGGGTCAGGCATTTGCGCTGACACGGGCAGCGCAAGCGCCCGCTCGCCCAGCGCGCTCGAGCAGTCGATGGGCGATATCCAATGGGGCTGGTCTCCAAAGCAGGTCTATCGCCACCTGAAGAAGAACATCGAAGCCTCGTACCGGGAGCCCATTTCGAAAACGACCGACGCGATCGAAGAGGACCGACTCCGCCACAAGATGGCCGAAGAGACCCGCCAGATTCGCGATTCGTACTTCGAGTTCGACGGAACGCCCAGCGCATATGACTCAGGATACCTGAAAGGTGAGTTCACCCACCGCAACGGCGAATCTTTGCTGCGGGTCAGAACGGAGAACACACAGGATTTCTTCTTCTTCATCAATGAGCGTCTGTGGAAGCGATACCGTGCCTTCGATGCTTCCGTGTTCGAAGGGGCAAGCTTCAACGACTTCGGCAACGCGCTGCAGGACCGCTACGGCCGGGCCAAAGCGAAGAGCGGGGTCCGAACGCCCGGCACCTCGTCCACGCAATGGTTCGAGTGGAAAGAGCCGAGCGTCGTGGCCAGCGCCGTTGACAACAACGAATTCTACGGCTTCTACTGCCTGATTCTCGAGGATCCGAAAACCGTCGCCCGACTCGGCAAGCTCAGAAAGAACAAAGCCGACGAGAGCGAGGTCGGCGGCGGTCTGGTCGAAATGGTTGGCAACCAAAGCGGCGAGGATCAGAATGCCGATATCGCCGATCGCATCACTGGCGAGATTCGCCGTCACGAAGACCCCGACGTCGTCGAAAAGAAGTAGCGCCGACGTAGGTTGGGGTAGGATTTACACCGCCCCCATGCCGCGGGTACCCTGGTGAATCCCGAAGGACTCCTGCGTGCGGTATCGTTTACGGTTTCATCTACAAGAGATCGATCTGCTGGGTGACGAGATCATCGTCGGCCGCGGCTCGATGGGGCAGGTCACCATCGACGATCCGATGCTGTCCCGCCGGCATATTCGAATCGACCTCAGCGGACCGGAGCCGACGCTGCAAGACTTGGACAGCCGGAACGGCACCCAGCTCAACGGGCGTCCGCTCATCGGTCCCGCGACCCTGACGGACGGGGACCGAATCCGCATCGGGACCCAGGAGTTGGTGTTCCTGGCGCCCGACAGCGCGGCGAAGAACGACCGAAACACGAGCGCTCTCCGGTTCTGCATCGGCTGTGCGATTCCGTATCCGAGCCGAAGCGGACACTGCCCACACTGCGGCGCCGTCCCGACCGAGGAGGGCGTGAGTACCGCGGTTCGCGACGTTGGGGCTTCCGGCTGGACGTTTCATTTGCTCTCCCAGGTCGCCGTCCGGGCCATCGAACAGGGGCGCCTCGCCGACGCCGAGCGGATGATGACTCGCGGCGTTTCCGAGCTCGAGGAGCAACTCGACGAGGGTGTCGAGGTCGAATCGGGCCGCGTGACAGGGGTCGCCGACTGCGCCGCCCGGCTCGGATGCGTGCTTCGGAGCGCTCGGTGGCTCGAGACCGGAGCGCGATTGTACCGGCGCGGGGGCAAGGCGCCGTCGCACGAGATTCTCGCGCTGCTTGACCGGCTACCCGCCGACGCTCGTTTGACGGATGCGATCAGCGCGTTGCGACACTCCGGACCTGAAACTCGGCGCGCAGGCTAGCCCGCCTAGTTCGCCGAAATGACCTGCTCGAGCCCTTCGAGCCGTTGCACGAGGAAACGTTCGGATGCGCCGTAGCCCGCCGAGTGATTCTGAATGACCTTCAGGTACGCGCGGAGATATCCTGTCTTGGAGTACTTGTGACTTCGCACCAGGTCGTGCAGGGCTTCGATGGTCTCGGCTTCCATCAGTCGCCCCGTTGCCGTGTGAACGCGAAACACCCAATCGATCCATCGGGTATGGCGTAAACCCTGCGCCAGCTGCAGTGCATACCCGGTCGCTCCTGCGAAGAGCGCGTCGGGGTCGTCCTTCTCGGATTCGCTGAGCGGTCGATCCGACATCGCCCGTTCCAGAATCGTGTCCAGATGCGGGAGCAACATCCGCTCAGCTTCCTCGAGCCGTCCCATCGCGATGGCTTTGCTCGCGATCCCCGCGATCACGTCGAGCGCGCGCTGTGTTCGCGTATCTTCGGCACCCCATGCGTGCGAGCTGGAGTCCACGCTCCGCTTACTGGCGATCGTCTGCGTCGCGTCGGAGTTGAGACGCTTGCCGCAATCTCCGCAGCGGCGCTTTGCCGAACCATTGATCGCGCCGCAGGACTCGCAGACGACGTAGTCTGCGGTCGTCGCCGAGCCGTCCCTCAGCTTCGCGGCGTCGATGACTACGAGCTCTTGCGATCCGATGTACACACGGTCCATGTGCTCCAGCCGGCGAGGCCCGTTGATGCGGACTCCGTTCACCGCCACGCCGTTTCGGCTACTGAGGTCTTCGACCACGACGGCGTCCGGGCCCACGTGGAGCACCGCGTGCTTTCGAGATACCAATCCGTCCGCCAATGCAAGGTTGCATGACGAGCTTCGACCAATGGCAAATTCCCCGAGAGGCATCTCCATATTGGTCGACTGATATCGCAGCCTAAAGCGTGGCACCCCGGTTAGCAGTTTAGCAGTTGGCGGGTCCGCACGTCGAATGAAGTGCGGCAGATTCCTTTGAGCCCCGGACGGAAATCGGTCTAGAAGTTGGCGATCTCCTCGAGACCGGCAATGGCCCCGAGGCCCTTCTCGAGCGTGCCCTGCGTCTCGAGAGTCGCGTCCATGAGGCGAGCGAGCTCCGCCAGGTCCCGTCGATAAGAGGAGAAGGCGTTCTTGCGCTGTCCAAGGACTCCGGCGGATTGATCGGGATTCGTGAGAATCACGTAATTGCTGGCGTTCTGACGCAAATCCTGGCCCATGTAGAGTTCCTTCTCGAAAGGCTTGCTACCGCGTGTCGCGCGGACCTTGAGCTTCTTTGAAGCGCCGTCTGTGGCAGGCATGTCGACGTACACTAGACCGCAACGAAAACCGCCTTCACCGAGGGTTGGCACGCAACCGGTCGGGCTAGTGCTGAGGGCGGTTTCGTCCTGAGCCGCCTCATCAAGCTCGACACGACGCGGCGCCGGAAGAACCCTCGTTGCCACGGTATCGAACCTGTCCCAGAGTTGCCCGACTTGACGCGCGTACAGGAACAAGGAGTTGACGGTCTCTGCATTGAACTTCGTGTAGTTCAGGCCGGTGAAGTCTGCTGCGGTGAATGGCGTTGGCAGGGCGCGCAGCTGCTCGATCGCTTCGTAGTCGACGGAAGGACCTTCTCCGGGCCGCGACTTGGCCGAGTCGGCTGCTCGGTTCAGGAGTCGCTTGGCTTCCGTAACCTGGTCGGCCGCGGCGCGAACGCCTTCGTAGACAGCTTTGCCGTCGCGAACCGCCAAGTTGTACGCGGTGCGCTTGCTCATGACGGTCGATGCGAGAACCCCAAGGAACAAACCCAGAAGCGCGGCCCCCATGCCACTCATCATCATCAGTTTGCGAACGCGGCGGTTCTTTCCCTCGTGCGCTGAGGTCACCGCTTGTTCGTCGACGACAATCCGTACTTCCCGTTGCGCCGGCGCGTCCGCTGACGCGCCACCGAATGGACCGGACCGCTTTGCGGCCTGACCCCCAACGAAACCGGGCGGCGGCGCAACACCTCCAAGTGTCGGTGGCGGCGGTGCTACGCCCCCTTCTTGGACGCCCGTCGACGGCGGTGGCGCAGTGTTTCTGCCGAGTCGCTCGCGGATATCGCGGACTTTCTTGGATTTTTGGAGTTCGTCTGACATTTCAGCTACCTCAAATTTATCCGCCTAAGACTGATTCTGTCAAGGCAAGCGCCTAGAACCTACCCCTGATAGGCTTCGCCCCTTCTCATGATGCCACCCCCAGTCGAAGAACGCTGCTTTGTGTCGTTCGATGGCACGGAAATCGCCTATCAGGCCGTGGGGCAGGGACGGCCAATTCTGCTGTGCAACGGCCTGGGAGGGGCCTGGGAGGCCTGGAGCCACCAAATTCAGTATTTTCGAGACCGGTACCGCCTTCTCTCCTGGGACTACCGAGGCCTCTACGGTTCCGCAGCGCCAGCCGATCCCGACGCCCTGCGGATGGCCGATCATGCCCGGGACGCCCTGCATCTGCTCCGAGAAGAGGGAGCGGAGCGCGCTGCCGTTTTCGGCTGGTCGATGGGGGTTCAGGTAGCGTTGGAGATGTTTCGACTTGCCCCAGAAAGGGTCGCCTCGCTCGCGTTTCTCAACGGTGTCGCTGGGAGGCCCTGGGACTATGTGTTCAACCTGAACCTGGTCGGGCGCCTCCTACCTCCGTTCCTTCGCGGCCTACGCTCAATTCCCGGAACGATCGAGACTGTGGTCCGGCAGGCGACGCGTCTTCCTGAGCCAGGAGAGTGGGTCAGACGCGTTGGTTTGGCCGCCGGCACCCTGGATGAGCAGCTCGCCAATGAGCTCGTCGTGAAGCTGCGCGGCCTCGACATGGACACCTTCATCCGTCTTCTGGAGCGAATGGGTGAGCACGACGGATGGGATCTCCTTCCTCTCATCGATGTGCCCACGCTCATCATCGCCGGCACCCGTGACGTCTTCACACCCAGGTCTGCCGCGGAGCGGATGGCCAGACGTATCGCGGGCTCCGAGATCATGCTGCTTCCCGGAGCCACACACTATGCAGCCTTGGAGTATCCCGAAATGATCAATTTGCGGCTCGAGAAGTTTCTTAGAGAACGAGGCTACGAGCCTGCGCCGTCCGGGGCCGGTTGACGCGCTCAGCGCAAGCCGCTAGCGATCGAGCTCCATGATTCTCGTGATCGACAACTACGACTCCTTCACCTACAACCTCGTTCAGTATTTGAGTGAGCTCGGGGCTGAGGTCGTGGTCCAGCGCAACGATGCCATGACTGTCGATGAGATTGGCAAGCTGCGACCGCGCGGCGTGCTGATCAGCCCAGGGCCCGGGAGGCCTGAAGAGGCGGGGGTCAGCCTCGAGCTGATCGCGAAACTCGGTTCCGCGACTCCGATCTTCGGCGTCTGTCTGGGGCACCAGAGTATCGCTCAGCATTTTGGTGCTTCTGTCGTGCGTGCCGGGCGACTGATGCACGGGCGCACCTCTCCGATCCTCCACGACGGTCACGGGGTCTTCATGAATCTTCCGAGCCCGCTCACCGCGACTCGCTACCACTCGTTGATCGTCAAACGCGACACCATTCCTGACGAGCTCGAAGTCACCGCCTGGACCGATCAGGACGAAGTCATGGGAATCCGTCATCGAGAGCTTCCGATCGAAGGCGTGCAGTTCCATCCCGAATCCTTTCTGACGGAGCATGGCCACGACTTGATTCGCAACTGGTTGTCCTCGCTCCCGGTAGCGGGGACGGCATGATCTCGAACGCGATCAAAGAAATCGTAGCTGGGCACGACTTGTCTCCCGAAGACGTCGAAGCCGCGATGGACGAGATTCTCGAGGGAGAGGCCTCGACCGCCCAAATTGCCGCGTTCGTGGTTGGGCTCCGCATGAAGGGCGAGTCCGCAATCGAGATCGCCGCCGCCGCCCGCTCCCTTCGCAAGCACTGCGAGACGATTCGACCGCAAATCGACGGTCCGCTTCTGGATACTTGCGGCACCGGCGGTGATGGGCTGCAGACGTTCAACATCTCTACCGCTGCTGCGATCGTGGCGGCGGCTTGCGGCGTCGCGGTTGCAAAGCATGGCAACCGGGCAGTCTCCTCGAAGGCCGGAAGCGCAGACGTGCTCGAAGCGCTGGGTGTCCGGATCGACCTGGGCCCAGAACGAGTTCTGAGATGCATCGAGGAAGTGGGGATCGGTTTCATGTTCGCGCCGAGCCACCACGCCGCAATGCGACACGCAGCACCGGTGCGCCGTGAGCTAGGCGTTCGCACGCTCTTCAATCTACTCGGACCGCTCTCCAATCCGGCTTCGGCGAGCCACCAGCTGGTCGGGGTCTATGACCCAGGACGGATCGAGCAACTGGCCCAGGCGCTTGGTGCGCTAGGCTTGACCGCCGCTTGGGTCGTGCACGGGGAGGGCGGGCTCGACGAGATTTCCCCCGCAGGACCGAGCGCCGTTGCGCAGTTAGCGGACGGCGAGGTAAGCCGATTTGAAGTCAGTCCGAGCGATTTCGGTCTGTCGGAGGTTTCCGTCGAGTCCCTTGGCGGTGGAGATGCGACCTGCAACGCGGCGATCATTCGCGACGTATTGGACGGTCAGCAGGGGCCGCCGCGCATTGCGGTCGTGCTCAACGCGGCTGCGGCACTGTGTGTCACGGGGGGCGCCGGCGATCCAAAGACGGCGGCGGAGCAGGCTGCTGAAGCAATCGACAACGGAGACGCCAAGCAAATGCTCGACCGCTGGGCGCAGTTCACGCACGCCACATGACCGACTTCCTTTCGGCCATTCTCGCTCGGAAGCGTCTCGAAAACGCGAGGCGCCGCCGCCATGTCGCGGCGATGCGCTCTGTGGTGCGCACGCCGCAGCCGGAGCGGTCCGAGCGGGGAATTCGAGCCCTTCGTCGCGCCGCAGGCCAGCCACCGGCTGTGCTGGCAGAGGTGAAATTCCGGAGTCCGAGCGCTGGCGAAATTCGTCCATGGAGTCCGGGGGAGGGCGTTCGGGTTGCAATGGCATACCAACGGGCAGGGGCCTCGGCCGTCAGTGTCTTGGCGGATGGCCCTGGCTTCGGGGGCTCACCCCTTCTAGTGCGGCGAGTCGCTGAAGCACTGAGCGTTCCGGTGCTCTACAAGGGATTCGTGCTCGATCCCGTTCAAGTGGACCTGGCCTACGATGTCGGAGCGTCGCTAGTGCTGCTGCTCGTTCGCGCGCTTGCTGATGCAGATCTCCGCTCGCTCATCGCGCAGATTCGCGATCTCGGAATGGAGCCCGTCGTGGAGGCCGCGAGCTCTGCTGAAGTCGATCGCGCAGTCGCCGCCGGCTCTACCATCGTTGGGGTGAATGCACGCGACCTGAGTACATTCCGCGTAGACATGAGCGCGGCACGTGACTGCGTTGCGCGAATCCCGGCAGACTGTGTCGCGGTATTCATGAGCGGGGTGCGCTCGGTCGACGATTTTCGCGAAGTCGCTCAGGGCCGCGCCGATGCCGTGCTGATCGGCGAGGGGCTCATGCGCTCCGAGGATCCGGGCGCTCGCCTGACTGAGCTCTTGCGAGCGGTCTAACCGACTCCTCGGCACTAGGCAGCGTGACTCGGAAACAAGTGCCCGCCCGGTCGCGATCGAGGATCTCGATTCGACCTTTGTGCTGATCGACGATTTGTCTAACCAGGGCGAGGCCGAGACCCACTCCGTGACGTCGACCCGAATAGAACATGTCGAATAGACGCTCTCGCTGAGCCTTCTCGATTCCGGGGCCTTCGTCGGCAACCTCCAAGAAGGCACGACCTCGTTCGTCGCGGCCGGTCCGAACCTCGACCCTTCCGCGATGAGGTGACGCCTGAACGGCGTTCTTGACGAGGTTCCACACCACTTGCCGCATCCGATCGGGATCGACGACCGCGATGACGGGCTCCTCGGGTTCGATTTCGCGGATTTCCAGGCCGTTGCTGTCGGTCGCCTCGCCGCGAGCAACTGCGACCACTTCGCTCGCAATCAATCGCAGGTCGACCTCCTCGGTTTGAATCTGACTCGGCCGTCCGACCTGGAGCATCGTGGTGACCAGCGAGTTGAGTCGCTCGACTTCCGAGATGACGATGCCGAGCAAGCGCGTATCCTCGTCGCTCAGTGTGTTGCCATCGCGAACCATTTCCACCGACCCGGAGATCGAGCTCAGAGGATTGCGGATTTCGTGTGCCAAGCCGGTAGCGAGCTGCCCAAGCGCGGCGAAGCGCTGCGCCCGCTCGGCCTGGTCTCGAAGGTTCTTGATCTCGGTCAGGTCCTGGAACGCCAGGAGCAGTCCGGAGGGATTTCCGTCGGCGTCCAAAAGAGAGCTGAGCGTGTACCCCATCGGAAACTCGCTGCCATCCGCACGTTTGCCGACCGCGTCCGCTCGCTTCGGCGGCTCGCTCAGACGATGGGCGCCATAGTTGGGAAGCACCTGCGAAAGTGGCTGTCCGAGGAGCGAGCCGCTGCGGTCCCGCAGAATCTCTCGAGCCGCCCGGTTGATCCCGAGGATGTGTCCGTCGTCACCGGCCGTGATCAGACCTGACGCGATCGAACGGACGATGTCGTCGTTGAGCCGGACCAGTCTAGCTGCGCTCTGCTGCGCCTCGATGAGCCGCGCGCCCGCGACCTGCGCTCGCCGCGCGAGATTGGTCGCCAGAAGTGCGACCGCCGTGATGCCAACCATGTTGCTGACCAAGGCTAGCTGGAAGTCCCGCGAGCTGAGCATGTACTGACTCAGGGGCTGGTCCGGCGGTGGCGGAAGCCAGCCGACGTTGAGGGCGAGCGCTTGCAAGAAGTAGCAGGTCAGGCTCGCCGCAGCGGTGTAGTACGCGGCGCCTGTGCCCAGGGTGAGGGCGGCCGTGAGTATCTGAGCCCCGTAGAGAAAGGAGAAGATGCTTCCCGCGCCTCCGGTCAGATACACCAGTCCCGTGATCAGCAACACGTCGAGGGTCGTGATGGCAGCCGCGACGCGAGTCTCGCGATGCGCGCGAAGGAGCCAGACCCCGAACAGGATCGACGAGGCGTAGATCGCCGAGATCAGTATCAGCAGGAAGGTGGGTGTGAAGCGCCCGTATCGAATCGCGTCGAGCGCGAGATACATCGTAGCGCCGAGCAGAACCGTTGCGATGATGAGCCGCCCCGCGAGAACCCACTGCAGCCGTCGATTCGAGTTGAATTCCTCGCGATCGACGTTCGGAATCTCTCCGGGCTGGTTCACTCCGCGTTGACTTTACCAGCGATCGAGAAGATCGGCAGGTACATCGAAATCAGGATCACGCCGACGATGCCACCGATGAACACCATCATCAGGGGCTCGAGAAGCGAGGTCAGGGCCGCAACGGCGATGTCGACCTCTTCTTCGTAGAAGTCGGCGATCTTGTTGAGCATCGTGTCGAGCGCACCCGTCTGCTCGCCAACGCCGATCATCTGCACGACCATGGGCGGGAACACGTTGGTTTCCATCAGCGGCTCGGCCATGGTCCGACCCTCGCGAATCTTTTCGGAGGTCTGGTGAATCGCACCTTCGACCACCACGTTGCCCGCAGATTTCTTCACGACATCGAGTGCGTCGAGAATGGGGACACCTGCGGAGAGGAGAGTGCCGAGCGTTCGGGTGAACCGAGCGACTGAGATCTTCCGCATCACGGGACCGAGAATTGGCAGGACCAGGAGCGCCCTATGGAAGAAGTGTTTGCCCGCGGGCTGACGGTAGATCCAGGTGAAGCTGAACACGAGCGCAGCTACGATCAAGACGATCCAGTGAACGTTGGCGATGAAGCCCTCGGACGCGCCGATGACGAATTGAGTGAGCGCAGGCAGTTGATCCGCCGCGCCGAACTCCGCAAACATCCCCTTGAAGCTTGGAATGACCCAGGCGAGCATGATCACGACGACGATCATCGCGATGAAGAAGATCGCAACCGGGTAGACCATCGCGCCACGAACCTGCCGGGCGAGCTTGACGCGCTTCTCGATGTATCCCGCGAGACGGTTGAGAATGGTGTCGAGAATGCCGCCCATCTCGCCGGCGCGGATCAAGTTGACGAAGAGCTCGTCGAAGAGCTTGGGATGCCTGGCGAGACCTTCGGAGAATGTGCCACCCTGCTCGACGTAGTCCTTCACGTCTTTGAGGATCGTATTGAGGGCTTTGTTCTCGCCGCGAGTCGAGAGAATGTCCAAGCACTGAACGAGAGGCAGGCCGGCATCGATCATCGTCGCGAACTGGCGCGTGAAGATGACCAGCTCTTTTGCGTCGACACCGGTACCGAACGACAGACCGATCTGCCGCCCCTTCTTTTTGATCTTCACCGGATTCAGCTGGCGCGCGCGCAGCCTGGACTGCACGGCCTCCTTGCTGTCGGCCTCGATGATCCCTGTTTGGACTTCGCCCGCGCGAGTGCGCGCTTCGTATACCCACTCGGCCATGAATTCTCCGCCCGATCCCCTCCGGGCCTCCCAAAATCCTAGCTGATCTCGGATCGCCAGGTCAAAAGGCGTGCCTAATTTCGATATGGGTTGTCGATGTCGATGTCGATGGAGTCGGCTTTGGGCGCGCGGGCCGGAGGCTCAGGGGCGCCCAGCTTCGCAGGCTTTTCCGCCTTTGGAGCCGCGGCTGGCTCGGCCCTGCGCGCCCGGCGAGGCCTTTGTCTGCTGAGTCGCTCCGATGCAGTACTGCTCTTACGTTCCGGTCCGGGCTTGACCTCAGTCGACGCTTTCTCGCTCGGTAGTGGGAGCTCGGGCTGGGCTTTCGCGGTTTCGGCCTTCGGGGACGCGGCCTCGATCTCGGCAGGATTGGCAGGACCACGGGGCCCGATGGCCGCCGCCGGGCTGCTGTCCAGGGAGGGCACCGGCGCTGGCGGGGGCCGCAGAAGCTGAAAGACCAAGAACCCGGCGTACATGAACACGATGATCGCCAGGGCCATCACGAACCACTTCAGGGCGTCAGACTCCGTCGACCGCTGGACGACTACCGGAGTACCGTCGCTCAGGACTCCGGACACCGACCCGTGCACGTGCGACCCGGTGCTGCCATGCGTGGTGTATCTTTGGGTGTCGACCGGGGTGCCTTCACGGGGCATCGGAATGATCGACGTGCCGACGTCCGTGCTTCCCAGCATCTTGATGGCGTCGCGAACGCGCTCACGCTCGTCCTGAAGCTTCTCCGCGTCCAGATCTCGGACAACATCGGCGACCTCTCGAGTCTTGGCGACGCAACCAGCTCCGGCCGCTGCTTCGAGCGCGTCAGCAAACTCGTCGGCGCTCTGAAATCGGTCGTCGGGATCTCGGCTCAGAGCCTTCATCACGACATCGTCGAAGCTCTCGAGGTCCGGCCAGAGCTCCGATGGCTTGACCACCGCGTCGTTCAGCAGCTTGTTGAGCGTGGCACCGTTCGATTCACCCTTGAACAGGCGTCTGCCGGTCAGCGATTCCCAGAGAATGATCCCAACACTGAACAGGTCGGAGCGCTGATCAGTCGAGCTCGAGGAAGCCTGCTCGGGGGCCATGTAAGACAGCTTGCCCTTGAACTGGCCTGCCCGGGTCGAGGCCATGCGTACGTCCGCCTTCGCTACGCCGAAGTCTGTGAGCCGAGCGATGCCGTCGGTTCCGACGAGAATGTTGTGGGGCGAGACGTCACGGTGAACGAGCTTGAGAGGCTTTCCACCCTCGTCGGTGAGACGGTGCGCCGCTCCCAATCCCTGAAGGGTGTCGATGAGTACCCGGCAGACGAACGGCTGCGGTAGTCTCTCTCCGCGCTTGGCCGCGCGACCGAGAAGGGCGCCGAGGTGATTGCCTTCGATGTATTCCATCACCAGAAAGTAGCCGTCACCTGGGCTGTCGCTGATGTCCAAGGTGGGTACCACGTGCATGTGGCGAATCCGCGCAGCCAGCCGCGCCTCGTCCAGGAACATCGAGATGAACTCCTGCTCGTAGGCCAGATGCGGGTGCAACATCTTTATCGCGACGAGACGTTCGAAGCCCGCGACTCCTTGCGCGCGCGCCGCGTACACCGAGGCCATTCCACCGGATGCCAGCTGCGTCAGGATCTCGTAGCGGCCCAAGTGCCGACCGGCCATCTGGCGGGAAGGCGGCAATGACCCTCGAGAGCTGGCGGGCGCGTTCATCAGAAGCGACCCTTGATCGTCACTAGGCCCCCTTGCTTACTAACGCCAACCGCAGGTTCAACGCGTTTGGCGCTGGCGTCCCGGGACTCTCCCTTCCAGTTGGTGAAGACACCCAGTACCGCTGTCGTCGCAGCCATTGCGGCGGTGACGCCGATGAGTATGTTCGTTCGACGCTCTTTGTTGCGACCCTCTTCGAGAAGCGATTCGGCGATCTCAGCGGGGGTGGGAGAGGGGCCATTGTTGATGCCCGGTGAATTCGCCGTGCGCGCAGCAGCCTCGTAGGCGTCTACGCCATTGCGGGCGTCGATCCCCGACCACGCCGTGACCGCGCCCATCGCAACGGTTGCACCCAGCGAAGAGAAGAAGCCCCAGCGCGGAATTGGAGGAGGCAGCGGTGGCGAGGGTGCGGCAAGGCTCACCTCCTTGATGTCGCCCGCTGCGCCTTGCACGTAGGTCGACGTTTCCCCATCGGGGAACGTAGCATTGAGCGAATGCTCTACGTCGGGTGACGCGAGAAATGTCGGATGACGGAGCAAGGCACCATCGAGCTCGAGCGTACACTGCTTTTCACACTCGACTTTGACGAGAACATTCAAGGGTTGCACCGATCCGATCACTGCGTTTGCGACTGTCTTCGCCCGCCGTTCTGACGGATATGTGTCACGCAACTGCAGCGCTAGGTTCGCGGCTCGAACGGAATTGCCTGCCTTGTCATGCGCGCGCACAGCCTGCAGCAAAGCGGTCGAAGTAGGCACCAGGCGATAGGCTCGCTCGAACCAGTGTGCGGCCAGCTCGTAGCGCTCGGAAAGATAAGCGGTGGTGGCCTGGTCGTACGCGTCCGCCGCTTCTGCTCGATCTTCGACCGAGGCGCGCGGCGCGCTCGACTGCGGTGTCTCGGCTGCGGCTGCAGCGGAGAACAGGAAGCCGAATGTCAGCACGGCTGGCACCATCCAGCCTCGGCCTATGGTCGTGCGTCCAATCACCAAGATCCCTCCGTTAAAGATAGTAAAAATCTGGAGGGAAGCCGAATCAGCCACCGCTGCGAATGGCCTGGTGGTATCCTTTTTTGTCGAATTGATCGAGCATTAGGCGAAATTCGTCGGGTTCCGGTGACCGAATTGTCGCAACCTCTCGGTCCAGCGCCCCATGGGCGACCAGGTGCAAGAGCGACTGATTCATCGTCTGCATGCCCGAGGTGCCCTGGCCAGTCTGCATGATGCCGTACATCTGGTGGACCTTGTCCTCGCGAATCAGGTTTCGAATTGCGACGTTCGGCACCATCGCTTCGCAGGCCATCGCGCGGCCCGGACCATCGGCGCGCGGAAGCAGCATCTGGCTGAGGACGCCTTGAAGGACGAACGATAATTGCGCCCGGATTTGGCTCTGTTGGCCGGAAGGGAAGACATCGATGATACGGTTAATCGATTGCACGGCTGTGTTCGTGTGAAGCGTCGCAAAGACGAGGTGGCCCGTCTCGGAAATGGTGAGCGCGGCTTCGATTGTTTCCAGGTCTCGCATCTCGCCCACCAGAACGACGTCGGGGTCCTGGCGTAGAACGTACTTCAGCGCGTCTTTGAAACCCGCAGTGTCGGAGCCGACCTCTCGTTGGTTCACCACGCAGAGCTTGTTCGAGTGAAGGAACTCGATGGGATCCTCGACCGTCACGATGTGATGACGGTGCTCGCTGTTGATCTTGTCGATCATCGAAGCCAGGGTGGTCGATTTGCCCGAACCCGTAGGTCCGGTGACCAAGACCAGGCCGCGCGGTCGAGTGCAGAGCTCTGCGACGACCGGTGGCACGCCGAGCTCGCCCAGCGGTCGAATCTCGAAAGGAATCGCGCGAAACGCGCCGGAGACTGCTCCACGCTGCAAGAATACGTTGGCTCGGAAACGAGACAGTGACTTCACACCGAACGAGAAGTCGATCTCATGCCCCTTTTCGAATCGCAGGCGCTGGTCCTCCGTCATGACCTCGTAGCAAAGCGCCTTGCTTTCCCGGGGCTTCAGCGGTGGCGTTCGTAGCGGCATCAGCGCGCCATCGATTCGCAATTGAGGCGGGGATCCCGTCGTGATGTGCAAATCCGAAGAGCCGCGTTCGACCATGAGTCGAAGCAACTGTCGGAGGGTGAGTCTCGGTGCCTCCTGTGGTGCCGCCATGCGCTCCAGCATACCAGAGGGGCAGGCGTCTTGCCCTAAACGCTGCGACGGGCCCGGATACCTCGGCGGAGCCAGTCCTGTCGACGGTACTGAGAGCTGATGATCCTGGCAACCGAGGTTGCGGCGAGAAACGAACCTTCAAAACCGAGACCGGGAGCCACCTGTTCGTTGCACAGAAAGATCCCTCGAACGGGAGTGCGTGTGGGTAGTGCACACACTCCAAGCGCTCGCCGGGTCGGATAGTCGTACACCGCTCTCATTGTGTACGGACCCCTGGTCCACGGGTCGCTGCACGGAAGTTCCGTATCTGGGCGAAAGGCGCGTGGGGGCAAGCCATCATGCGGGCTGTCCATCCAGATTGCGTGCTCGTCGAAAAATGGAACGACGCTGCGAACAGCATTCAGGGCATCTTCGCGGACGAAGCGAAGCGGCGACGATCCGGTGTCGATCAGATGCTCTTCGACTAGACGGGTCGCCGAAAGGAGCAAGCGATCACCGTCCAGGTCGCGAGTGCGCAGCAAGAAGGCTTGGCTCGGATCGGTCTCGCTGCTGCAGCGTAGGGCGAGAGGCTCGAGAGCATCGGGAATGCCACGCTTCTCGGCGAGGAAGTGCACCGAGCAACGATACGCGCGCACGCGGGGCTCTCCGACCCGCTCGAACATCGCGGCCATCGAGCCGCGCTCGGGAAGCAGTTGAGTGAGCTCGCTGATCGGAGTGCCGTGTGCGATCTGGGAGCAAGCGATCTCTTCGAGCGTCCGGGCAAGGCGAATACTGTGGCCACGACGGCCTTCGTGGCGAATTGACTCTGCCCGATCGCGCGGTCTGACATCGCTACCCCAGGAGCGGATGCGCGCAAAAAGCGCTTCGCGAAACCAGGGCCAACCGCCACTGAGTGCGGTCGCGCCTGACAGAACGTGGCCGTGTAGGCGCGCGCGAGTCAAGTCCGAGTGCTGTGCCGGCAGAAGGCCGGAAAGGTGAGGGAGGACTGCTTCAAAGGCCGTCCGGAGCGGATGACGAACCGCCAGTTGGTTCCACGAGGTCCAACCTTGGCCTTGCCTATCGAAGCGTTGCGCGGTCGCAGTCAGCGAGAACTGCTGCCGCTCGATGAAGGTTTCGGGAGGCCAAACGAGTCCACGGGCGACCACGGTGTCCAGCTCGCCGCGCACCTCGGCGAGGGTTCGGGTGATGTCCGCCGCTTGGCGACGCACGCCCGGGAGCTCACGGCCGAGCTCCGCCAACCATTTGTCGGCTTCGGGGTAAACGTCCATGCGATGCGCGGGCAGAAGCAATTGAAACGCCTTGGCACGATCCACCATGCGCTGCCTGACGTCCTGTCTGAGCGCGAGCTCCTCCAAGGTGCTCTGAACGATCGGGCTCTGCGCGCCGGTGATGGTCAATCCGTATGGTTCGACCTCGACGTCCGCCAAGGTGTATGACGGTTCCGGCACCCCCTGACCGAGCACGAGCACCCGGAGGCCCTCGCGTGCAAGCAAGGCCGCGCAGAGAAGCGGCTCGAGGTGAGTGCCAAGTACGATGACGTCGTAGAAGCTCGTGGGCACGGGTCTAGACGTCCGGCACCGTCAGCGACCGAGCAGGGTCGGTGACGGGCGTGCCCACAGTCAACGGGTCGAGCGTGATCGCGCCAACGGCGATCTGGTGGATTACAGCAGGCAGGAGTCGATGCTCCTGAACCTGAATTCGGGCGTGAAGGGAGTCGGCGCTGTCGCCGTCGAGCACGGGAACGGCTGCCTGTGCGATGATCGGACCAGTGTCTACACCGGCGTCGACGATGTGGACGGTGCATCCAGTGATTCGCACGCCGCCGTCAAGCGCATCCTGCGGTCCGCTGTGTCCGGGAAACGAGGGAAGGAGGGCGGGGTGCACGTTGATGATGCGCCCGGGAAAGCGTTCGAGCAGCGGTGAGCCCAAGACGCGCATGAACCCGGCCAAGACGATCAAGTCCGGGTTCAACGACGCCACGGTTTTGGCGAGATCCTCGTTCCAGAGGCTACGGTCGTCCCCTTTACGGAGCGACACCAGTCGCGTGGGGATTCCTCGTTCGTCTGCGAAGCCGAGCGCCGCGGCCTTCTTCCGATCGGAAACGACGCCAACGATGTTCGCCGCGCAGGTGCCTGCGTCGATTGCAGAACAGATCGCCTTCAAGTTCGAACCGCGACCAGAAACGAGAACCGCTACGTCCATGAAAGGCTCTAGGAAGAGAACGACACGCCTTCGCGATCGACGATCTCGCCCATGACGAAGGCGCGCTCGCCGCTGGCATTGAGTGCGTCAACAAGCTGCTCCGCGCGTTCGGGAGCTACGACCATGGTGAATCCAACGCCCATGTTGAACGTGCGCCGCATCTCGGCGTCGGTTACTGCGCCCCGCTCCTGAATCAGCCGGAAAATCGGATCGACGGTCCAGGCGCCCGAGTCGATGGCAACCCCGAGCCCTTCTGGAGTCACGCGAGGCAGGTTCTCAGGCAGCCCGCCGCCAGTGATGTGGCACATCGCATGCACGCCGTGCTCGAGCGCGATCTGAGCAGTCTTGACGTAGATTCGCGTGGGCTGGAGTAGGGCGTTACCAACTGTGCCACCGGACTCGAAGGGGCTCAGGAGCGAGAGCGGCGCATCGCAGTCGAGCAGTACGCGCCTAGCCAAGGAGAATCCATTCGAGTGCAAGCCCGATGAGGCGACACCGACCAGCTTGTCTCCGAGCTTCGTGGCTTTGCCATCGATGATGCGCTTGCGACTGACCACACCCACCGCGAAGCCCGCCAAGTCGTATTCCCCCAAGGCGTAGAAGCCCGGTAGCTCGGCGGTCTCTCCGCCAAGAAGGGCGCACTCCGATTGGCGACAGCCTTCGGCGATGCCTTTGACGACAGCCTCGGCCTGGTCCACGTCGAGCTTGGAAGTCGCGAAATAATCCAAGAAGAAAAGCGGCTTTGCGCCCACGGTGATGATGTCGTTGATGCACATCGCCACCAGGTCGATGCCGACGGTGTCGTGACTCCCGAGCGCGAAGGCCAACTTCAGCTTGGTTCCAACCCCGTCGGTGCCCGAGACGAGGACAGGCTCCTCGATGTCGCTCGGTATCGAGCAGAGGCCGGCGAAGCCGCCGAGAGAACCGAGCACGTGTTCCGAATGAGTGGACTGTGCGAGCGGCTTGATGCGTTCGACTAGTTCCTCGCCAGCTTCGATGTCGACACCGGCGTCACGATAGGTCAACCCCGCCATGTCGCGGAAGCTAGGCGATCGCCTCGGGCGGGTCAACGAGTGGCGCTCCGTTGACGCTCGTCAGGTCGTCGCGTAAACACGCGTGCATTCGAAGCGGGGCAAACACGTCGAGGCTTTGTCTGCTCGGGCTGCTTTTGGCCGCCTGGAGTTGCCAGACAGATTCGTCTCCGCGGCGCCAGCAAGAGCTGTCGTCCCCCTCGATCGAGCTCTCCGAGCCGGCTACGCCACAGCGTGAAAAGGCCCTTCTGAGGCGGATCGACGTGTACGGGGCCAGCAGCGAAGACACTGCCGGTGCCCGAGTCGTCCTTCTCTTCGAAGGCGTTCCACTGTTTCGCCAACAGCAGCTACCGGCGGAAGGGATCTTGCCTGCCCGCATTGCCATCGAGCTCGAAGAAGCCGAGTGGAGCGACAGTGTCCCCGTTTCTCAAGCCGTCGAGCGAGGAGGCTTGCACCGCGTTCGACTCGCCACCCCCAACCCCCGCGTCGTATTAGATTTGCAGTCAGGCGCGACCGGCCGCGTCTTCTTTCTCACCGACCCGTACCGCATCGTCGTCGACGTCAGCTCGGCACTGCCTTCACAGAAGAAGACCAGGCCGCTCGTGGTTCTCGATCCGGGCCACGGCGGTCCGGAACCGGGCGCCGCAAACGATCGATATGGGCTGGTCGAGTCGCAGCTAGCGCTCGACTTGGCGGAGCGGACGGCAGCGAGATTGCGCGCGATCATGCCTCGTGCGCGCGTGATGCTCACTCGGACGAGCAACGTCGACCTCTCTCTCGAAGAACGCTGCGCACTTGCCAACGCGATGGAGGCGGACGCCTTCGTGTCGATCCACTTGAACGCGAGCTCCGAGCCCGTGAGAAAAGGAGGCGTCACGACCTTCGTTCTCGACACCACGAACAATCGACAGGCGCTTCGCCTGGCCGCACGCGAAAACGGAACGCGCGTTGCGGAGGTGACCGGAATTCAGAGCCTGCTCGCCAAGTATCATCGGAAGTCCCAGGCGGAAGGCTCCCTGACCCTGGCCGGGAAGATCCAGCGTCACACCTTGAAAGCTGGCCGTACGGTTCTCCCGAAGCTCTCCGATCGCGGTGTGCGCCGCGCGATGTTCTACGTCTTGGTGGGCGCCCGCATGCCCTCGGTTCTCGTAGAAGCGTCCTTCCTGACCTACGAGCCCGAGGCGCGCGCGCTCAGCAAGCATCGATATCGACGCGCCCTGGCCGATGGCATCGCCTCCGGCATCGCTTCGTACCTGCTGAGTCGCTAGGCGGATCGCTTGCCCAGGGAGGGGCCGACAGTCATACTCGCTGACCTTTGTCGGATGGTTCCAGTCCGGTCGTCGATCTAGGTGGACTCGCACCTTCGCTCGGCAAGACCTGCAGTGGGTACCTCGGTGGTTATCGCCGGGCGTTCGAGGACGCGGTGCGCCGTGGGGACTCTGGTGTCGGCACTGCCCGCTCCCATGCGCGAGCCCTCGACGGCCTCCTTAGCGCCCTGTACTGCGCTTCCGACGCTGCCACGCGCGCCCTGGGTCGTGAACCTCAAGGGCGCGTCGCACTCGTCGCCGTCGGTGGCTACGGCCGCTCGACGCTGGGACTCAATAGTGATGTCGACGTCGTGTTCCTCTGTGACGACTCGGACGACCCCTTCGTCGGGGCGCTGGCCGAGGGATTGCTCTACCCGCTCTGGGACCTCGGGGTCGATATCGGTCACGCCGCTCGAAGCGTCGAAGAGACTCTGGATCTGGCTCGCCAAGACATCCGAACCACCACCACGCTGATCGACTTCCGACGAATCGCCGGTAGCGGCTCGCTTCTCGACGAGCTCGAGCGTGGCGCGCGGGAGCAAGTCTTCGAGCCGTACCTGAACGAGTTCCTCGGCGCGCTCGAGCAGGACACAGAGGCACGCCACCGCCGTTTCGGAGGGAGCCTCTATCTTCTGGAGCCCGATGTGAAACAGGGGCGCGGCGGTTTGAGGGACATGGATGTGGCAGAGTGGGCAGCCCGAGCCCGCTGGGGCGCTCGAAACGAACAGGACTACGTTCGAACGGGTGCGCTTCTCGCCCGCGAGGTCCGCGAGCTCGAAGATGCCCGCGAGATGCTTTGGCGCGTCCGGAACCTTCTGCATCTACGCGCTGGCCGCCAGCAGGACCGGCTCACCTTTGGCGATCAGGAAGACATCGCCCAGGAGCTCGGTTTCGTGGATGGAATCACCCTCGGCGTCGAGCAGTTCATGCAGGCGTACTACCGGCACGCCCGTATCGTGGCGCTCACCGCGGAGCGAATGCTCGAACGCGCGCGCCCGCGCAACCGGACTCGCGCGACGACGTTCCGCAAGCTCGCGCACGGCATCGTCTTGGCCGACGGGAGTATCAGCCTCGAGAGACCCCAGCGGCTGGACGGCGATCCCGCGCTTGCGTTTCGATTCTATCGACAAGCACTGCGCTACCACAAGCGACCCGATCACTCGGCCTTGGACGCGATCGCCCGCATCGCTCCGGACAAGCGCTGGCGGCTGAGGTTGCAGGACTCCGAGGAAGCCACGCAGCTATTTCTGGCACTGCTCAAGAACATCGACGAATCCGCGTTCCGCAGCGGCTCCACGGTTGCCGAACTTCACGGAGTCGGCCTCATTTCGGCGATGATCCCCGAATTCGAGCCCCTCGTCGGCCGTGTCTACCACGATGTTTTCCACGTCTACACCGCCGACATTCATGCGATCAAGGCCCTGGAGCTCCTGCAAGCGCTGACTCGAGGAGAAAGCCGTGGACGCGCGTTGTCGGCTCGACTTGCCGCGGAGGCTCCGAGGCGCCTTCCACTGTTCTTGGCGGTGCTCTTGCACTCGCTCGGTCGAACTCGGGGTCGTGAGCAAGAAGAGGCGGGCGCGCGCCTTGCCGAAAGCGTAGCGCTTCGCCTCGGGCTCACCCCGGTCGATGCTCAGCACGTGGCCTGGCTCGTTCGCGAGCAGAGGTCACTCTACCGTTGGGCAACTCAGCGCGACATCCACGATCCCCAAGGTCTCACCGAGGTCGTGAAGTTGGTCGAAACACCGGAGCGGCTCCGCGACCTGTTCCTGTGCACCGTCTCCATCGTCTCCACGGTCAACCCCAAGGCGATGACTTCTTGGAAGGCGCGCGCGCTCGAAGACCTCTATCTCGCGACGCTCGCCCAGCTCGAGTCGGGGAACGCGCCAGTACACACCGAAAGCCGGGTTCTGGAGGTGAAGCTGCAGGCCGTCGTCGGGTTTGCGGGCGATGCCGGAGAAGAAGAGCTCCAGAGCTTCATCGACGAGATGCCGGACCGCTATTTCTTAGCCAATCCGGTGGACCTCGTCCGCCACCATGCACGGATTTCACGAGACCGCGATGAGGGTGTCGTAACCGTGCGCGTAGGCCCCGGGCCGAGCGAAGACGTGGAATCGGTGGTGGTCGTCTCCGCCGACCGTTCGGGCCTACTGGCGGACCTCACCGCGGTGTTCGCCGCGCACGATCTCTCGATTCTCGCCGCGCAGCTCTACACCCGCCGACGAAAGAGCGGGGACGAGGTGTTCGATGTGTTCTGGGTGCGAGTCGGAGACAATACGCCCATGCCAATGAGGCTGGCCGAGGCGCTGCAAGAAGACATCGTGCACCGAGTCACAAATCGGGTTTCGGCCCAGGATTTGATCGCGCGACAGAGCACGCCTCCGCCCTGGTCCGTGAGACCGGGCCCCGAGGTTCCCACACACATCAGCGTGGACAATAACGCGTCCCAGCGATACACAGTCGTGGACGTCTTCACGCGCGATCGGATTGGCCTCTTGCACGTCATCGCACGCACTCTCCATCAGCTCGATTTGACGATTGCGCTAGCCAAGGTGAACACCGAAGGCCAGAGTGTCGCGGACGTGTTCTACGTGTCCGATGCCGACGGGAACAAAGTTCACGATCACGATCGCTTGAAGCGCCTGCAGCGAGTGCTCTACGATCGCATCCTCGCTCTTCATGGGCGCGCAGAAGAGCCATGAACCGAGCGCGCGCTCCGTATGTAGCCTGGGCGGTGCTCGCCGCGCTGATCGTCGGCTGTGGCTCGAGCCAGAGCACACCGGCACAAGAGCCTTCGCTCACGACGCTCAGTCGCCCCCCGGCCAGTCCGGATCTGCTCCGCGCAGAGCGCTTGCTCGCGGAGGGAAAGGTTCCAGAAGCCAAGCGGCTCTTCGAGCAGGCGCTCGCCGACAATCCAAGCGACGTCAGGGCCTTGCTCGACTTGGGACTGGCGCTCGAGGCGTCGGGTGACTGGGCATCCGCCGAGAAGGCCTACCGTCGCGCGACGACGCTCGACCCGAATTTCGCCGAAGCGTTCAACAACCTGGGGGTCCTTTTGCGCGAGGCGGGCAAGCTGCCCGAAGCGACCGCAATGCTCGAGCGTGCGGTCGCTTTGGACCCGGCGCTCGTCGCGGCGCGGTTCAATCTCGCGCTCTCCTATGAAGAGCAGGGAAAGCTCGGCGAAGCCGAGCGTGAATACCTGCAGACGATCGATCGACTTCCCGGCGATCCGGTTCCAAGGATCAATCTCGCAATGATGCTTCTCGATGCCGGGCAGCCCGAGGACGCGGTCGAGCAACTTCGCGCCGCCCGCCCGATGGTCCAGGGCGACGTCTTGCT
>Ga0316197_10000712_pt1 | contig 23213 bp, 16 predicted proteins | sample OudBiesiAoxic_MG_FD_204939 | JGI IMG/M metagenome (GOLD analysis project Ga0316197, IMG submission 204939) | Coastal sediment microbial communities from Oude Bieten Haven, Netherlands - site A oxic | ecosystem: Environmental > Aquatic > Marine > Coastal > Sediment | place: Netherlands... | reverse complement strand
CAGACATGATGCCTAAGTTAGGAAAATTAGGTAGAACTTTAGGAACTAAAGGTTTAATGCCTAATCCTAAATCAGGAACTGTAACTACTAACGTAGAACAAGCAGTATCTGAATTCAAAAGAGGAAAACTTGCATTCAGAGTAGACAAATTAGGATCTATTCATGTAGGAATTGGAAAAGTAGATTTCACAGCTGAGCAAATTGAAGATAATTTCAAAGCGTTCATGGCAGAAATCGAAAGATTAAAGCCATCAGCAGCTAAAGGTCAATACCTTAGAACTGTAGCTTTATCTTTAACTATGGGACCTGGAATCAAAGTTGATCCTATCCTAGTTTCTAAATATTTAGAAGCTTAATTAATTAAAGTTTAACTTTTTTTAAACTATAAATTGAACTAAAGACAGTAGGTGGTGAAAACCGTAAATCCTACCGAGGTTTATACAGTTTTGAATACAAAGCTTATAACCTCACCTATCAGAAATGATCTCTGTCTTTACTAAACCTTTAGTCAGAGATTATTTTAATTTAAAGAGGAGGTGACTAGAAGAATGGCAACTGAAGCAAAAAAATTAGTAGTAGCAGAATTAGCTCAAAAAATCAAAGACGCTAAAACAATCGTACTTGTTGATTATCAAGGTATCAACGCAAAAGATGATACTGAAGTTAAGAAACAATTAAGAGAAACTGGATCTGAATACTTAGTAGCTAAGAATAGATTATTCAAAATAGCTTTAACTGAGGCAGGTGTAGAAGACTCGTTTGACGATCTTTTAGAAGGAACTACAGCATTTGCGTTTGGATATGAAGATGCAGTAGCACCAGCTAAAGTGGTTTACGAATTTGGTAAAGGGAAAAAAGATTTATTTAACATCAAAGGTGGTTACTCTGAAGGGAAAAGAGTTGAGGTTTCTGAAATAGAAGCATTAGCGACTTTACCATCAAGAGAAGCGTTATTATCTATGGTATTAAATGGAATGTTAGGACCAATCAGAAAGTTAGCATACGGTATCGTAGCTATCGCTGATCAAAAAGAAGAGGCTTAATTCTCTGCTTTAAAATATGATTGTTAGATCAAAATAAATTAAGAATATTAAGGTACAGCTTTGAGCTTACCAAATAAAAATTAGGAGGAACATAAAAATGGCATTTAACCAAGAAACTTTCATCGCTGATTTAGAAGCAATGACTGTATTAGAATTAAAAGAAGTAGTTGAAGCATTAGAAAATCACTTTGGAGTAACAGCGGCAGCACCAGTAGCAGTAGCAGGAGCAGCAGAAGCAGCAGAAGAGCAAACTGAATTTGATGTAATAATCACATCTCCAGGAGCTAAGAAAATAGCTGTAATCAAAGAATTAAGAGCTATCACTGGATTAGGTCTTAAAGAAGCAAAAGCAATGGCTGAAGAAGCTGGAGCAAAAGTTAAAGAAGGAGTTTCTAAAGAAGAAGCAACTGAAGTTGCAGCTAAGTTAGAAGCGGCTGGAGCAGTAGTAGAAGTTAAGTAATTAACTTTTAAAGTTATTGACTAATTGAATAAAATAGGGCACTCTTTTAGTTTAGAGTGCCCTATTTAATCATTGAAAAGAAAGAAATAAAATTATCAAAGATTAATAGTTCATATGTTAAGGATGATTCCTATCTAGGTATTGGTAAGATCAGCTTAAGATATTAACTATTAATTTTCAATGATATAAAGATAAGGAGAGTGAATTGATGACCAAGCTAATTAAAAGAACTAGTTTTGGAAGGATAAAAGAGAGAGGTATAATGCCACATTTTTTAGAATTCCAATTAAACTCGTATGAGGACTTTTTACAGGCTAAAAAAGATCCTACTTCAAGAGAGAACAAGGGATTAGAATCTGCCTTTAAGGAGATATTTCCAATAGAATCTTCTAATGGAGACATTAAACTAGACTATGTAGGGTATGAGTTACATGAAAATGAACCTCCACTAAATGACGAATTAGAATGTAAAAAAAGAGGAAAAACTTTTTCATCGTCTTTAAAAGTTAGGTTAAGATTAGAAAATAAAAAAGCTGGAAATGAAATACAAGAGAGTTTAGTATACTTTGGAGAAATTCCGAGAATGACAGAATATGCTACATTCATTATAAATGGTGCAGAAAGAGTAGTAGTTTCACAGCTACATAGATCACCAGGAGTATCTTTTACTAAGGAAGTAAATATTCAGACAGCTAAAGATATGTTTACTGGTAAGATAATTCCATACAAGGGAACTTGGTTAGAATTTGAAACGGATAAAAATGATTATTTAAATGTAAAAATAGATAGAAAGAAAAAAGTATTAGCACCTGTTTTTTTAAAGGCAGTAGATTTTTATGAGACAAATACAGAAATTATGGAAGATCTATTGGAAACTAAGGTAAAAGATCTTACAGAATATTATGAAAAATATACCAATAGAGATGAATTGCTATCTGTTCTTAAAACTAAAATAGAGGGAAGCTTTATAAAAAAAGATATTTATGACGAAGAAACAGGAGAGATTATCTTAGAAGCGGAAAGTATTATAGATGAGATGATAGTAGAAAAAATCATAGATGAAAAATTAGAAACTCTTACTTATTGGGAAGTTAAACCTGAAGATAAAGTATTAGCTAATTCATTATTAGATGATACAACTGAAAATTCAGATGAAGCTGTAATGGAAGTCTTTAAAAAATTAAGACCAGGTGATATGGTAACTATAGATTCTGCTAGGTCTCTTATTAGACAAATGTTTTTTAATCCACAAAGATATGATTTTGCTTCAGTTGGAAGATATAAAATGAATAAAAGATTAAAATTAGATGTAGCAGAAGACATTGTTGTATTAACTAAAGAAGATGTAATGGCTACTATCAAATATGCTATTGGACTATATGGTGGAGATGGACATACAGATGATATAGATAATCTTTCTAATAGAAGAGTAAGAGGAGTAGGAGAACTACTTCATATGCAAATTAGGTCTGGGTTAGCTAAGATGAATAAAATGGTCAGGGAAAAAATGACTGTACAAGATGCATCAGCACTTACACCACAATCATTGCTAAATACTAGGCCACTTAATGCATTAATTCTAGATTTCTTTGGATCAGGTCAATTATCACAATTCATGGACCAATCTAATCCTCTGGCAGAATTAACTCATAAGAGAAGAATATCTGCACTAGGACCTGGAGGTCTATCAAGAGAAAGAGCAGGATTTGAGGTTAGAGATGTACATGATTCACATTATGGAAGAGTTTGTCCAATAGAAACTCCAGAAGGACCAAATATTGGACTTATAGGATCTTTAGCAACTTATGCTAGAGTTAATAAATATGGATTCATGGAAACTCCATATGTAAGAGTGATAGATGGAGTAGCTAATTTTGAAGATGTTAGATATTTAGCAGCAGATGAGGAAGAGGGATTATTTATTGCTCAAGCTGATACTGTAATGGATGAAAAAACAAATGAAATTACTGGAGATGGGTTATGTAGATTTGGACATGAAGTTGTATGGGTAGATGGTAAGAAAATAGATTATTTAGATGTATCTCCCAAACAAGTAGTATCTGTATCGGCTGGATTAATTCCTTTCTTAGAGCATGATGATGCCAATAGAGCATTAATGGGATCAAATATGCAAAGACAAGCAGTCCCTTTGCTTAGAGGGGAAGCTCCATTTGTTGGAACTGGTCTTGAGAGAAAAGTAGCTGTAGATTCAGGAGCCGTCGTTGTTTCTAGAACAACTGGTGTGGTAACTACTTTAGATGCTAGTAAGATCATAATAACTGAAAAAACAAAGAATGGGACTAAAGATCATTTATATAAAATGTTAAACTTTGAAAGATCTAACCAAGCTATGTGTTTACATCAAACACCATTAGTGAATATGGGACAAAGGGTAGAAGTAGGTACTATCTTAGCAGATGGCCCATCTACAAAAGGTGGAGATTTAGCACTTGGAAGAAATATTTTAATGGCATTTATGCCTTGGGAAGGATATAACTTTGAGGATGGGATTTTGATATCTGATAGACTTAGAAAAGAAGATGTATTTACTTCACTTCATATAGAAGAGTATGAAGTAGACGCTAGATCTACTAAGTTAGGAGATGAAGAAATAACTAGAGAAATACCTAATGTAGGAGAAGACGCTCTTAGAAACTTAGATGCAAGAGGAATTATACGAGTAGGAGCAAAAGTGGGACCAGGAGATATCTTGGTAGGTAAGACGACTCCAAAAGGAGAAACTGAACCACCTGCAGAGGAGAAATTACTTCGTGCTATTTTTGGAGAAAAAGCTAGAGATGTAAGAGATACATCCCTTAAAATGCCTCACGGTTCTAAAGGAACAGTAGTAGAGATCCTAGAATTAGCGAGAGAAAATGGAGATGAATTAAAGGCTGGGATCAATAGATCAATCAGAATATTTATTGCTGAAAAAAGAAAGATAAACGTAGGAGATAAAATTTCTGGACGTCACGGAAATAAAGGAGTAATCTCAAGAGTATTACCTGCAGAAGATATGCCGTTTTTAGAAGATGGAACACATGTTGATATCGTCCTTAATCCATTAGGAGTACCATCACGGATGAATATTGGACAAGTATTAGAAGTACATTTAGGACTAGCTCTTGGATTTATGAAAGATGAAGACGGTGATCAGGGTGTATATATTGAAACTCCAGTATTTGATAGTGGGGATAAAGAGTCAGGTGGGCATGAGGCAACTATAAAAAATTATTTAGAAAAAGCTGGCTTTGATAGATCTGGAAAGGTAAATTTAATAGATGGTAGAACTGGAGAATCATTTGATAATCCTGTAACTGTTGGACGTATGTATATTCTTAAACTACATCATTTAGTTGAAGATAAGATGCATGCTAGAGCAATTGGGCCATACTCACTTGTAACTCAGCAGCCACTAGGTGGAAAAGCACAGTTTGGTGGACAAAGGTTAGGAGAAATGGAAGTTTGGGCACTTGAAGCATATGGAGCTTCTAGTATCTTGCAAGAGATGCTAACGGTGAAATCAGATGATGTTATGGGTAGAACTAAAACCTATGAAGCTATCGTTAAAGGTGAAGAGATGCCAGAACCAAGTTTACCAGAATCATTTAAAGTATTATTGAAGGAGTTCCAAGCATTATCATTGGATATCGAATTATTTGATACTGAAGGTGATGTAATAGATGTTTCAAGTGATTTAGCGAAAGAGGAAATTATCACTGAATTCTCATTGGCGGACTTAAAAGAAGAAGATTAATCAAACGAGTAGTTTGAAAATATAAATAGGGTTATAAAAGACAGGATATAGCAGGGAAATCTATACTTTTCCTGCTAAAAACTGTATTTAAAAAGCTTATTTTTGAAAAGATTTAATTAAGGAGGCTATTTAATAGTATGGGAATAAAAAACTTCGAAAAAATTAGAATTAAACTTGCATCTCCAGAGAAGATCCAGGAGTGGTCATATGGAGAGGTAACAAAGCCAGAAACAATAAATTATAGGACATTAAATCCTGAATTTGATGGTTTATTCTGTGAAAGGATATTTGGACCAACAAAGGACTGGGAATGTGCTTGTGGAAAATATAAAAGAATGAGGTACAAAGGTCTTGTATGTGAAAAGTGTGGGGTTGAGGTAACTAAATCAAAAGTAAGACGAGAAAGAATGGGACATATTCAATTAGCAGCACCAGTAGCACATATTTGGTATTCTAAAGGTACTCCTAATAAGATGGCTCTTTTAATCGGCATATCTCCAAAAGAATTAGAATCAGTACTTTATTTTGCTAGATATTTAGTGTTAAGCCCAGCTGATACTGGTTTAGAAGTTGGAAAAATATTAACTGAAAGAGAATATAAGTTATTTAGACAACAACATGGAAAAGCTTTTGAAGCTAAAATGGGTGCCGAAGGGATTTTAAAATTATTAGAAAGAATAGATTTAAAAAAATTATCTAAAGAGTTAGAAAAAGATTTTGAAGAGGTTACTTCTGCTCAAAAAAGAAAGAAATTAGTAAAACGGTTAAAAGTTGTAAGAGATTTACTTTCTTCTCAAAATAGTCCTGCTTGGATGATACTTAAAAGTGTTCCTATTATTCCTGCTGATCTTAGACCAATGGTACAATTAGATGGTGGAAGATTTGCTACTTCGGACTTAAACGATTTATATAGAAGAGTAATCAATAGAAATAATAGATTGAAGAAATTGTTAGATATTGGTGCACCTGAAATTGTAGTAAAAAATGAAAAAAGAATGTTACAGGAAGCTGTAGATGCTCTTATCGACAACGGTAGAAGGGGTAAACCAGTAGTAGCTCAAAATAATAGAGAGTTAAAGTCATTATCAGATATGCTTAAAGGTAAGCAAGGAAGATTTAGACAAAACTTACTAGGTAAACGTGTGGACTACTCAGCAAGATCGGTAATCGTAGTAGGACCGACATTGAAATTACATGAATGTGGAATTCCTAAAAAGATGGCATTAGAGTTATATAAGCCTTTTATCATGAGAGAATTAGTAAAGAGAGAGATTGCTGGGACCATTAAAACTGCTAAAAAATTAGTGGAAGATGCAGATGACTGTGTATGGGAAGTAATTGAAGATGTAATTGCTGATCATCCAGTATTATTGAATAGAGCTCCGACATTACATAGACTATCTATCCAAGCTTTTCAACCAGTATTAATTGAAGGAAAAGCAATTAGATTACATCCGTTGTCATGTGCAGCTTTCAATGCTGACTTTGATGGAGATCAAATGGCAGTACATTTAGTACTATCACCTGAGTCTATAATGGAAGCAAAAACTCTTATGATGGCTTCAAATAATATTATAGCATTATCAAATGGTGAACCTATAGCTGTACCATCTCAAGATATGGTAATGGGTTGTTTTTATATGACAAAAGAAAAACCTGGTGCTAAAGGAGAAGGAATGAACTTCTCAAATAAGAATCAAGCTATCACAGCTTATCAAAATAAGATCATTGAAACACATGCAATTATTAATGTAAGAATGGGTAAAGGTGAAGATAGAAAGATGGTAACTACAACTGTAGGAAGGCTTTTATTCAATGCTCTATTACCAACTGAAGTTAAGAGATATGATGTAACATTTGGTAAAAATCAGTTAAAAGGGTTAATTACAGATTTATTTAAAACTCAAGGGTTTACTATTACCGCTAATTTAATTAATGATATAAAAGACTTTGGTTTCCATTATGCTTGTTTGGCAGGAATAACTGTAGGAATAGAAGATATGACAATTCCTGAAACTAAAAAAACTATCTTAGCAAAAGCAGATGAAGATGTAGCTCAAATTAATAGAGCTTATAAAACTGGAGAGATCATCAATGAAGAAAGATATAGAAGAACAGTTGCAATCTGGTCACAGGCTACTGAAGATGTAACTATAGATATGATGAAAGGACTAGATGACTTTAATCCGGTAAACATGATGGCCAATTCAGGTGCCAGAGGTTCTATTGCACAGATGAGACAACTAGCTGCCATGAGAGGACTTATGGCTGATACAACAGGTAAGATTATTGAAATACCTATCAAAGCTAACTTTAGAGAGGGACTGACAGTAATGGAATTCTTCATGTCATCACATGGAGCAAGAAAAGGACTGGCAGATACTGCTCTAAGAACTGCTGACTCAGGGTACTTAACTAGAAGATTAGTAGACATATCACATGAAGTTATTGTAAATCAGGATGATTGTGGAACTTATGAAAATATTGAAGTTGCCAATCTAATCTCAGAAGGTAAAATTATTGAGTACTTACACGAAAGAATTTTAGGTAGAGTAATAGCTATCGATCTTTATCATAATGAAAAATTGTTATATCCTAGGGGAACGATGATGGATGAAGATGTAGCACAAGATATTGTAGATAAAGGGGTAAGGTCAGTTAAGATAAGATCTCCATTGACATGTGCTCTCGAAAAGGGAGTATGTAGAAAATGTTATGGTAGAGATTTATCTAATCATAGGGATATTCTATTAGGGGAAGCAGTAGGAGTAATAGCAGCTCAATCTATTGGAGAGCCTGGGACACAACTTACAATGAGGACTTTTCATACAGGAGGAGTTGCATCGACATCTATCGCTCAAAACAGTATTAAAACAGAAAATAGTGGAGTAGTAGAATTTCATGAGATTAGAACTTTATTAAATAAAGAAACTAATGAACTACAAGTAGTTTCACAAGGTTCAAAAATAATCGTTGGAACATATGAGTATACAGTAACAACTGGTTCAATATTAAGAGTAGAGGAAGGGCAAACCGTAAAAGAAGGGGATATATTAACAGAATTTGACCCATATAATATCCCTATTATTGCGGAGAAAGATGGTAGAATTGAATATAGGGAACTATTCATTAAAGAAATATATGATGAAAAATATGATGTTACTGAATATCTTGCGATAAAACCGGTAGAAACCGGAGATGTTAATCCAAGAGTTATTATATTTAACTCTAAGGATGAAAAAGTTGCAGAATATGTAATTCCATACGGAGCATATTTGTTGATGAAAGAGGGAGATAAAGTGCATGAAGGAGATATTATATCTAAGATCATCCCAGAAACTTCAGGGACAAAAGATATAACTGGTGGTCTTCCAAGAGTACAAGAATTGTTTGAGGCTAGAAATCCTAAAGGTAAAGCTATTCTAACTCAAATTGATGGTAAAATAGAAATTACCGGAAAGAAAAAGAAGGGTCAAAGAATAATCTTAGTCAGGTCTATAGAAGATTCTGAAATAGTTAAAGAATACCTAATTCCAATGGGAGAACACTTAATTGTTACTGATGGAATGATAGTAAAAGCTGGAGATAAGTTGATTGAAGGTGTTATTTCACCACATGATGTTCTTGAGATCAAAGGTTTAGTAGAAGCAGAGCAATTTATTCTAGAATCTGTACAACAAGTGTATAGAGACCAAGGGGTTACGGTAAACGATAAGCATATTGAGATCATTGTTAAACAAATGTTTAAGAAGGTAATAATCTTAAAAGCGGGAGGATCGTTATTCTTAGAGGAAGAAGTTATTGAAAAAAGAACAGCAGATCTTGAAAATGTTATACTGAGAAAAGCTGGGAAAAAAGAAATAGAGTATAAATGTGTAATTCAAGGAATTACTAAAGCCGCTGTAAATACTGACAGTTTCATCTCAGCTGCATCATTTCAAGAAACTACTAAGGTACTTTCAAATGCAGCAATTGAAGGAAAAGAAGATTATTTAGAAGGATTGAAAGAAAATGTAATCATAGGAAAGAGAATACCAGCAGGTACAGGATTTAAGGAATATGAAGACTTACATATAAAGATTGTAGAAGAAAATTAAAAATAGGCGACTTAGTCGCCTATTTTACTATAAAAATGCCTTACTCTTTTTATCTATAATTTCTTTTTCTCTATAGGGAGTTAAGTAAGATAGATAAGAGGTGGTAAATAAAGGAGAATAAATATGGAAAGAGGAAGATTATTTGTTGTTTCTGGTCCAAGTGGGGCAGGAAAATCAACAGTTTGTAAACAAGTTCGCAGAGATTTAAATATTAATTTAGCCACATCAGCTACTACGAGAGCCCCAAGAGAAGGGGAAGAAAATGGTAGAGAATATTATTTTTTAACTTTGGAAGAATTTGAAAAAAGAATAGAAAATGATGAATTTTTAGAGTATGCTAATGTACATGGAAATTATTATGGGACATTAAAATCTGAAGCTGAGACCAGGTTAAGTCGTAAAGAAAATGTGATTTTAGAGATAGACGTACAAGGTGGAATTCAAATAAAGAAAAAATTTAAAGATGCATATTTAATTTTTTTTAAAGCTCCTACAGAAAAAATATTAGAAGAAAGACTTCGTGGAAGGGGTAGTGAATCCGAAAATACAGTACAGTTAAGATTAAAAAATTCGTTAAAAGAGATGGCTTTTGAAGATGAATATGATTATGTGATAGTTAATGAAAAAGTGGATAAATCTGTATTGGAATTAATAAAAATAATAAAAATAGAAAGTAATTAATAATGGAGGGAAAATTATGAAAAATAAAGTAACTTATGATGAACTATTAGAAAAAATACCCAATAAATATAAACTAACAATGACTCTTGGAAAAAGATATGGTCAATTAGTAGCTGGAGAAACTCCCTTGATAAAAGTTAGAAAAAAAGAAACGAAGGCAGAAACAGCAAGTAGGGAAGTACTAGAAGGAAAAGTAGAGTTAGTAAGAGAAATAACAGAGAGATAATATGAAAAAAAATCTATTTATTTTTGTTTTACTCCTTCTAGTTGGATGTAAAAAAATAGAAAAAGAAAAGATAGTGGAAAGAAAATTTGCCTTTGGAACAATGATAGATATGGTTGTTTATTCTAATAATTCAGTACAAGCTAAAAAAGCAATGGATTTAGCTTTTGAGGAAATAGAAAGGATTGATAATAAATTTAATACCCATAAAAAGAATAGTCTGATTTATAGATTAAATAATAATCCAGGGACGTTTTTTAAACTAGATAGAGAAGGTATATATTTATTTTCAGGTGTACAAAAAACTTATAATTTAAGTAAAACTAAATATGATATCACTATAACTCCATTGATGAAAATCTGGGGATTCTTAGATAAATATGATTCTAAAAAGTTAGAAATACCTCAAGAAAGTGAGTTAAAAAAAGCTATTCTTATGGTAGATTATAATAATTTGGAAATTATAGGAGATAAAATTAGGTTAAAGACTTCCAAAAATAAAATAGATACAGGATCTTTTTTAAAGGGATATGCTATTCATAGAGCTAAGATTATATTGGCGAAAAATGGAATTGAACATGCTTTTATAAGTACAATATCTAGTATTGAAACTTTAAATACAAAACCAGAGGATGAATATTGGAAAGTAGGATTACAAAATCCAGAAGATCCTTCTAAGGTATATCATATTATTGGAATAGAGAATAAATCTATAGGAGTATCTGGAGATTATCAAATTTATGTAGAGATAAAAGGTAAAAAATATCACCATCTTCTAGATAAAGAAACCGGATACCCTGTAAGAGATAGAAAGATGGTAATAGTTATTTGTAAGAACGGATTCTTTGCTGATATGTATTCTACAGCTTTTTTTTCTATGCCTATAGAAGATGTGATGAATTATGTTAATAGTAGAGGTGACATAGAAGTAATGGTAGTAAAAGCTGATATGTCTGAAGTGTATAGTAATGGATTTAAAAAATATATTATAAAATAAGATAATATAGATATAATTATTAGGAATATTTACTTTTTTATCAATAAGCTAAAGCTTTTGAATTTGTTAAATTTATTTTTATAGCTAAAGAATTTTGATTATATTAAAATTTATGTAAAAATATGAAAAATAATTTTGAAAAAGAAAAAATATAAACTATACTTAGAATGAACGAAATTATACTTATAGATCACTTACTTAAATTATGTTAACTGCTTCAAAGGACACCTTAGGTGAACAAAAATTATAGGGGGAAAATAGTTATGGTTAATTTATTGTTATTGGGAATAATTGGAGGGCTATTAGCACTAATAGCTTCATACTTTTACGCTGCAAAGGTTAATAAGTATGAAATTAATGATGTTAAAGTCGAGGAAATAACTGAGGCAATCAGAGAAGGTGCTATGGCGTTTTTACAAGCTGAATACAAGGTGTTAGTATGGTTTGTTTTAGGAGTTTCAATTTTATTAGGAATATTTTTAAGCCCATATGTGGCACTTACTTTTATATTGGGTGCAATTACATCAGGAGTTGCTGGAAATATAGGAATGAGAATAGCGACTAAAGCTAATGGAAGAACAGCTATAGCTGCTAGAGATGGTGGACTATCAAAAGCCCTAGATGTAGCTTTTGCAGGTGGAGCTGTAATGGGACTGGCAGTAGTAGGATTAGGACTTATAGGAATATCAGTATTAACTATAATATTTGGTGCAGATATGAAAATTATAACAGGATTTGGAATGGGAGCATCATCGATCGCTTTATTTGCTAGAGTAGGTGGAGGAATTTATACTAAAGCAGCTGATGTAGGAGCAGATTTAGTAGGAAAGGTAGAAGTAGGAATACCTGAAGATGATCCGAGAAATCCTGCAACTATAGCAGATAATGTAGGAGATAATGTAGGAGATGTTGCAGGAATGGGAGCTGATTTATTTGAATCCTATGTAGGGTCAATGATAGCAACCATGGCATTAGGAGCAACTATGTCGGGGATAGCTTTAGATAATCTTCTAGTAAAAGCTAATTTTATGTTAGATCCTAAATTGGCATTAATTATAGCACCGATCTTAATAGCTTTTGTTGGGATAATTGCATCTATAATTGGTACGTTTACAGTAAAAACAAATGATCCAGATCAGGTTTATCATAAATTAGAAAATGCAACTAGAATATCAGGTATATTAGCACTTATAGGAGCTTTTGGAGTTATAAAATACTTGGGTATTTCAATGGGGGTATTTTATGCAATTGTTTCAGGATTAGTAGCAGGATTAGTTATAGCTTATTTTACAGGTTTATATACTGATACAGGTAAAAAATCAGTGAATAGAATTTCAGATGCAGCTAAGACTGGACCAGCAACTGCAATAATTGAAGGATTAGCAGTAGGGATGGAATCTACTGTAGCACCTATATTGGTAATAGTAATAGCTATTTTGGCAGCATTTAACTTTGCTGGGCTTTATGGTATAGCTATTGCAGCAGTAGGAATGTTATCAACTACAGGTATGGTAGTAGCAGTAGATGCATATGGACCAGTAGCAGATAATGCAGGCGGAATAGCAGAAATGTGTAACTTACCAGAAGAAGTGAGAGCTTGTACAGATAGACTAGATGCAGTAGGGAATTCTACAGCAGCAGTAGGAAAGGGTTTTGCTATTGGATCAGCAGCACTTACAGCTTTATCACTTTTTGCAGCATATAAACAGTCTATAGAAGCTTTAACAGACAATTTACTAGTAATTGATATAACTAATCCTAAAGTAATAGCAGGATTATTTATTGGTGGGATGCTTACTTTCTTATTCTCAGCTTTAACAATGACAGCAGTGGGAAAAGCTGCTATGGAAATGGTAGAAGAGGTTAGAAGACAATTCAGAGAGCATCCAGGAATTATGGACTATACAGAAAAGCCTGATCATAAAAGGTGTATAGATATTTCTACAAAATCTTCTTTGAAAGAAATGGTAATACCAGGATTATTAGCAGTATTAGCCCCAGTAATTATAGGTTTATGGTCTGTAGAAGCTTTAGGAGGATTATTAGCTGGATCCCTTGTGACAGGTATATTGATGGCTATCATGATGGCAAATGCTGGTGGAGCTTGGGATAATGCTAAGAAGCAGATAGAAGCAGGTTATAAAGGTGATGGAAAAGGATCTGATAGACATAAAGCAGCGGTAGTAGGAGACACAGTAGGAGATCCGTTTAAGGACACTTCTGGACCTTCATTAAATATTTTAGTTAAACTTATGTCTATAGTTTCATTAGTATTAGTTCCATTATTTATATAATAAAAATAAGATTATAAATTTAGAGTCAGAGAAGTTTCTCTGGCTCTAAATTAACTTTAAGTAGAAAAAAAATTTTTATAAAATTAAAATATTCAAAATAGTATTAAAAATACTTGAAATAATGAATATTATGGTATATACTGAAATGTAGTATCAAAATAAATTGAGATGGTGTTTTATGAAATTTAGAAATGAAGATGTGGATAAGGTTATAACACAATTAAATATTGTAGAAGTTATAGGTGAATATGTTGATTTGAAGAAAACAGGTTCAAACTATAAAGGTCTTTGTCCATTTCATAAGGATACAAATCCTTCCTTTATGGTAAGCACCTCAAAAAATATATATAAGTGTTTTGTTTGTGGTGCAGGTGGAAATATTATTAAATTCTATATGGAATTTAATAAATTAACTTATGGAGAAGCTGTCTATGAGCTAAGTAAAAAATATAGATTAGATATAATTCCTATAAGTGGAAATAGTTCGGAAGATAGAAATAGAAAATATTATAAGATCTTAAATGAAGCACTTTCATTTTTTAAGGGAAATATTTTTTCTAATTCTGGAAGAGAAGCACTTTTTTATCTAAATAAAAGAGGGATGCAACCTGATTTTATAAAAGAAAATGATTTGGGTTACGCATTGAATGGATGGGACTCACTCTATAACTATTTAATAGGAAAAGGATATGACCCCTTAGTTTTATCTAAATTAGGTTTAATAAAAAATGGCGATAAAGGGTATTATGATACTTTTCGTGATAGGATAATTTATCCAATATATTCACCTAGTGGGAACGTAATCGCTTTTGGTGGTAGAACTATGAGTGATAGAAAGGATGTTGCTAAATATTTAAACTCCCCAGAAACTCCTTTATTTAATAAGGGTCGGAATCTTTACGGTATAAAAAATAAGGGAAGTAGTATTAGAAGAAAAAATTATGCACTTTTAATGGAAGGGTATATGGATGTACTAGCAGCTCATGCTTATGGTTTTGATGTGGCTTTAGCCCCTTTAGGAACAGCTTTTTCTAATGAACAGGCTGAACTTCTAAAAAGATATACATCCAATGTAATAATTGCTTTTGATATGGATAATGCCGGAAGGGTAGCCAGTGAAAAAGCTAGTCTAGTCTTAAAAAAATATGGATTTAATATAAGGATTTTAGAATTAAAAAATGCTAAAGATCCAGATGAATTCTTAAAAAAATATGGTAAGACTGAATTTTTGAAATCTGTAAAAAATTCAAAAGAGATTTTTGATTTTTTATATGATTATTATGTTAAAGAATATGATCTAAGTAATTTTATGGCAAAGCAAAATTTTATAGGTAGGTTTAAGGAGTTTTTTTTATCTGTTGAAACAGATTTGGAAAAAAGTTTGTATTTAAACAAACTGTCAATATCTTTAGGGATGGAAAAAGAGGTTAAAATATTAAGAAAAATACTAATACAAAATAACGAAGGAACTAAAGTATTTAGAAAAATAAAAAGTCCACATTTAAAAACAAAAATATTAAAAATAGATGAATTAGAATTAGAAACACTAAAGCTTTGTTTAAAAGATATAAAATATTTTAAAAAATTTAAGAATAGGACAATAACTTCTCCTTTTGTTCAAAATATATTTGACACAATAAAGCAAAATGGAGAGAAAAACTATATACAAGAATTACTGCGAGGTAATTTTTTTAAGCTAGAAGAAGAGGAGGAGGAAATAATTCTCGATATATCTATAGAACTTTCTGCTAAAAATGAAGAAGATATTATAAATACCTATATCGAGATTTATAAAAGATGGTTCGTAAAAGAGATTGATGAAAAGATGAGTTTTTTTAAAACGAATGATATAAAATCATTTTTAAATTGTAAAAAAATATATGAAAAAATAATTGGTGATATAAAGATAGATGATTTAGAAGAAAATTATAAAGAATTTATTTCTATGAAAATTTGACTTGTGAGTGTTGAGGAGGCAAGATGAAAAATTTTATTAAAAATGAAAAAGTTCGTGAAATTATAAAGAAGGCTTTAGAGGACAAAATTATGTCTTTTGAAGAGATAAATAGTAAACTTCAAGATGATTTTGCTCCAGAAAAAATAGAAACCCTAATCAATGGGATGATTAATCAAGGGATAAAAGTAGTAACTGAAAAAGATTTAAATAAAAAACTTAAAGCTAAGGCTAAAGTAACTAAAACAATAAAAACTAAATCAATGATAATAAGATCTAGTCTTCCAGAAGATGATTCTGGATTTGATCCTAAAAAAGTAAAAGAAATATCTAAAGAAGAACTAGATACAAAAAATTTACTAATAGGTGGAGTATCTGTAGATGAGCCTATAAAAATGTATCTCCGTGAAATTGGTCAGGTTCCACTATTAAAACATGCTCAAGAGATAGAACTAGCTAAACTATCTGATGATGGTGATGAATGGGCTAAAAATCAACTTGTAGAAGCTAACCTAAGGTTAGTAGTAAGTATTGCTAAAAAACATACTAATAGAGGACTTAAACTTTTAGATCTGATCCAAGAGGGAAATATTGGTCTGATGAAGGCTGTTGGAAAATTTGAACATGCTAAAGGGTATAAATTTTCTACATATGCAACATGGTGGATTCGTCAAGCTATAACTAGAGCTATAGCTGATCAAGGCAGAACTATAAGGATACCTGTACATATGATTGAAACTATAAATAAAATAAAAAAGGAAGCTAGAATTTACTTGCAAGAAACTGGAAAGGAAGCTACACCTGAAATTTTAGGTAATAGATTGGGAATGGAAACTGAAAAAGTCAAAACTATTTTAGAAATGAATCAAGATCCTATTTCACTAGAAACTCCAGTAGGAAGCGAGGAAGATAGTGAATTAGGAGATTTTGTAGAAGATAATAATATGTTAAGTCCATATGAAGAAACACATAAAACTTTATTGAAGGAACAATTGAATGATGTATTATGTAGTTTAAGTGATAGAGAGGAAAAAGTTTTAAGGTTTAGATATGGATTAGATGATGGATGTCCAAGAACCTTGGAAGAGGTTGGAAAGATATTTAAAGTAACAAGAGAAAGAATAAGACAAATTGAGGTAAAAGCTTTGAGAAAATTAAGACATCCTAGTAGAAGAAAAAAATTAGAAGATTTTAAAACGGTATAAAATTAAAAAAAAGTTTATCTGTATTTCAGATAAACTTTTTTTTAATTTCTTAAAGAAAACCAGTGAGTAATATTTTTCTTTTTCGCAGGATTTCTATATTTATGAGCCTGGAATTTCTCAATATATATGGAATCACCCTCATTTAAATTGTAAAGTTTATTATTCAATTCAATTTCTAAACTACCCTCGATAACAACTCCTACTTCATCATAGTTGTGTCCCCAAGAAAAATCACTATGTTGATTATCATCTGAAATAGTTATTGATATACCGTTTAAAGCATGGTTAGCATTAGTCAGTGTTTCTATAGTTATATCTCCTTGTTCTGATTCAAAGATAGATTTTCTTTCACTTTTCCTAGTTATCGGAGACTGTTCGTTGACATCCTGTAACACTTCCATGAGATTAACTTCTAAAGCTTCACAAATTTGTTGAAGGTTACTAATAGAAGGACTATTCTGTCCTCTTTCGATATTACTTATAAATCCAACTGATAGTCTAGTTTTAGCTGAAAGATCCTTTATAGTCATTTTTTGTTCTTTTCTAAAAAATTTTATTTTCTCTCCTAAATTCAAGGTTTGTTCCTCCTAAATTAAATGTTAAGATATATATTAAATTTATTTTAATATATTTAATTTTAAGGTGATCTATGTAAAAATAAATCACAGATGAGTTTTCAAAGGAAAACATAATATTTTAAAGCGGCGTATTTAATTAATGTTTTATTATATCATAAAAACTAAGATATTAAAAATTATGGCTTTTATATTTGAAATTCAAAAAAATGAAAAACAATAAAAAATTTTCTATGATAAATTAATCTATAGTTAACTTTTTATCGTTTATGTTTGATTAAATTGTTTTTATTTTGCAAAAAGTACAGTTTTTTTCATTTTAGTGGATTTTATTTTAAAAAAATGAAAAATTATGATATAATAATTAAGTTGTTAAACAAGATTGTTAAGTATTAAGCAATTTAATTATTTTAGGAGGAAAAAAAAAGTCATGGAAATATTAAAAGGAATAGTATTGTTATTATTAGTATTAGTAGGATTCACAATGTTTAGTTTAAAGATGCCAAAAGGTATGAAAGCAATGGGAGCATTAGCAGGAGCAGCAACAGCTAGTTTCTTAGTGGAAGCTTTTCACTTTTATGTTGGTGGAGATTTATTTGGAATGACTATATTAAGAGATTTAGGAGCAGCATCTGGTGGGATGGGTGGAGTAGCAGCAGCAACTCTAGTTGCACTAGCACTTGGATCTTCACCTGTATATGCTGTATTAATTGGTTGTGCAGTATCTGGTTTCGGAATATTACCAGGGTTTTTTGCAGGATATGTATTAGGATTTATTTTACCTAAGATGGAAGAAAAAATACCTGATGGAATAGATTTAATAGCAGTTATAGTAATAGCAGCACCACTAGCAAGAATAGTAGCTATCGGAGCAGATCCATTAGTTAATGCTACACTGATTAACATTGGAAAAATAATTACTCAAGCTACAGCTCAGAGTCCAACTATAATGGCAATTATATTAGGTGGAGTAATCACAGTCGTAGCCACAGCGCCGCTTAGTTCAATGGCACTTACGGCAATGTTAGGATTAACAGGACTACCAATGGCAATAGGTGCATTATCTGTAATGGGATCATCTTTTATGAATGCAGTATTTTTTCATAAGATATTTAAGGATAAGTCAACTACTATAGCGGTTGCAGTAGAACCTCTAACACAGGCTGACTTAATATCAGCTAACCCTATTCCTGTATATTGTACTAACTTCGTAGGAGGAGCTATAGCGGGGCTTATTGTAACTCACTTTGGACTTATTAATAATGCAGCAGGAACAGCAACACCAATAGCAGGATTAATGGTTATGTATGGTTTTAATAGCCCATTAAAAGTAACTATAGCAGCAACATTATGTGCAATATCTGGATTGGCAATAGGATATATAGGATCATTTATATTTAAAAATTTTAAGATTAAAAGTGTTGTAGAAGTAAGAGGAACAGTATAAAAATTATAAAATAATGATAGATTTAGATAAGTTTTTCTAAATCTATTTATTCTTTTAAAAGATAAAATGAACTATTTTAGTTTTTAAAGACTTATAAAAGTACAAAATTTTAATTTTTTAAAGAATGAAATTTATAAAATATAAAAAATATGTTATAATATAATGTAAAAAGAATTATTTTATTGAATTATTTTGAATTTAATAAAAAAATAGGAGGAAGCAGTTATGGATTCGTTAAAAGAATTATTTAAGATAGGGAATGGACCATCTAGTTCGCATACTATGGGGCCAGAAAGAGCAGCAAAAAGATTTAAAATGGAGAATCCTGATGCTGATAGTTTTAAAGTAGAATTATATGGTTCACTGGCAGCCACAGGAAAAGGGCATTTAACTGACTGGGTTATCCAAGAAACTTTAAAGCCTAAGGTTACAGAGGTAGTTTGGATGCCAGAATTCGTTCATACGTTTCATACAAACGGAATGAAATTTATAGCTGTAGATAAAGATGGAAATGAAATTAAAGAATGGTTAGTATTCTCTGTGGGAGGAGGAACTATTGTAGAAGATGGTGAAGCTAGAGGTGGTTCAAATAAAGTTTATCCACTTACAACTATGGATGAAGTAATAAAGTGGTGTAAGAATAATCAAAAAGAACTATGGGAATATGTAGTAGAGATGGAAGACTCTTCAATTTGGGCATTCTTAGAGAGGATTTGGGAAGCTATGGAAGAATCTGTAAAAACAGGTCTTTCAAAAACTGGAGTATTACCAGGTACTCTTAAGTATCCAAGAAAAGCTCAAATGTTTTATAGAAAAGCCAGAAGAGATGACTCTAGAACTAGTTATCTAGGAAAAATATTTGCTTATACATTGGCTGTTTCGGAAGAAAATGGAGGAGGAGGAAGGGTAGTTACTGCTCCTACATGTGGTGCTGCTGGTATTATTCCTGGATTATTATATGCTTTAAAAGAAGAGCACAACCTATCTATGGAAGAAACCTTAAGGGGTCTTGCTATAGCAGGATTAATAGGAAATTTAATTAAAGAAAATGCAACCATATCTGGAGCAGAAGGTGGATGCCAGGCTGAAGTAGGAGCAGGATGTGCCATGGCAGCGGGAATGGCAGCATTTATCTTAGGTGGATCCCTAGATCAAATAGAATATGCTGCAGAGATGGCATTGGAACACCATTTAGGTCTTACTTGTGATCCAGTGGGAGGATACGTACAAATCCCATGTATAGAAAGAAATGCAGCAGCAGCAGTTAGAGCTTTAGATGCAGCTAACTATTCATTATTTACAGACGGTCAACATACAGTTAGTTTTGATAGAGTAGTACTTACAATGAAACAAACTGGTTTGGATATGAAGTGTGAATATAAAGAAACATCATTAGGTGGATTAGCTAAATTTGATTTTAATGCAAAGTGCTAATTAAAAAATAAAATATTAATTATTTAACTATTGAAATAAATATTTAGTGTATTTGATTAGATAAGAGACAGTTTCTATTGAGCTGTCTCTTATTTTAATTTAAAATTCATTGAAAGAGTTTAAAAACTTTGGTATCATATATAGTAATAAAAAAATATATTTGGGGTTGAGATAATGAAAAAAAATATTAAAAATATAGAAAATACAATAGATATGAGAAGTTTTGAATTAATGGCTGAAACTTCTAAAACTGATGAGTTTAAAAATATAATATTGAATTTAGAAGGGAAAAAAATAGATGAAAAAAATGGAAGGATAGAAAAATTTAATATTAAAAATATGGGAAGTTTCTATGAAAATACTGTAGAAAATTATTTAAGGGAACTCTCTACTGTAAAATCTATAAAGAAAGAAAAAATATCGGAATTGATAAAAAATATTAAAGATGGAGACCTCTCTTCCAGAGAAATCTTAATGGAAGGATCGTTAAAATTAATGGCTAAAATAGCTCTTTATTATTCCAAAGCAGGAACAAGTTATGTAGAATTGATTCAAAATGGTTTCATGGGGATAATAAAAGCTATAGATAATTATGATTTAGATTGTCCTATGGATTTTTCAGAATATATGGAATTTTGGATAAAATATGAGATGATTCAAAGTAATAAATTAGTTGTAGAGGAATTAAAATCACCTATAATAACTTATTTTAAAAATATGAAGGTAGATATATATAAATCTGAGAATAAAATTATTGATTCAGAGATAGATGAATTAGAAGTAACAAATATAAAAAGAGTTTTAAATATGGGGATGGAAGAATTTGAAAATCTACAAAAAATAAATGATTATGGATTTTTGATAAAAGAAGAAGATAGAGAGGAAGCTGAAGTATATAAAAGTATTGCTGAGGTAGATATGGAGTTAGCAAAGGTAGAAAAATTAATGTTAGTATCTAATTTAGCTAATAAATTTACATTAACTGAGATAAAAATTCTAGATCTATACTATGGACTCAGTGGAAAAAGACAATATTTTGAGGATATTGGAAAGATCTTAGATATGGAACCATCAAAGGTAAAAGCAAAAATAGAAGAGCTTATGATAAAATTAAAGTATAATGGAAAGAAGGAATGGATCGATGAAAATTAAAACTTTAATAAAAAAATTAGAAAAAGATTTTCCTAAAAATATAGCTGAAACTTGGGATAATATAGGTCTTTTAGTTGGTAATGAAGATAGAGAAATAATAAAGGTACAGATATCTTTAGATGCTACAGAAGAGGTGATTGATCATGCTATAGAGGTAGGGGCAAATTTAATTATAACCCACCACCCAATTATATTTAATGGGATAAAAAATATTACTTCTAAAAATTTAATGGGAAAAAAACTTTTAAAATTAATTGAAAATAAGATTGCTGTATATTCTATGCACACAAATTTAGATTCTGCTGAAGGTGGATTAAATCAATATATATGTGAAAAGTTAGGAGTAAAAAACTCTAAAATTTTAGAAGAAAAATATATGAGTATTTATCTATTATCAGTCTATATAGAAGAAGAATTTGAAGAAAAATTAAAATCTAAGATAGAGGAATTTAGATTGGAATATAATGGATATAAAAATGTATACTATACTTCGGATTCTATGGAAAATTTTGAAAGGGTTGGAGAACAAGGAAATTTTAGGAGTAAAAATAAAAAAATAAGTGTTTTAGGTGAAAAAGGTAAATTATCAAATCTTTTGAATGAAATAAAAAAAATTCATCCATATGATGAGGTTCCCTATGAGATGATAAAGACGGAAAATAAAATTTCTTTAGGTGGTTTAGGAAGAATATACAGTCTGTCTGAAGAGTTGGAACTAGGTAACTATTTAGAAGAGGTGAAAGATAAATTATCTTTAAGCAGTGTAAGAGTAGTGGGAGAATTAGATAAAAAAATAAAAAAAATAGCGATAGTAAATGGTGGAGGAGGTAGTTTTTTAAGTAAATTAGATAAAATAGGTATTGACCTTTTTATAACAGGTGATATAAAATACCATGAAGCCTTAGATGCTAGGGAGAAAGGGATATCTATCTTTGATATGGGACACTATGAGAGTGAATATTTCTTTACTGATATAGTAGAAAGATATTGTGACGATTTAAAGATATCGGTCTACAATGATAAGCCGGTATTCAAGAACTTATAAAATTAGGAGGATCCTATGATAAAAAGAATAATGTTTTTAATTCTTATAATATTTACATTTTCCTTTGGACAGGTTAATGATAGCGGGAATTATTTAACTATAGAAGAAAAACAAGAGATCGAAGAAAAATTATCAGAGATTGAAAAAAATGGAGATATAGTGTATCATATAAATCTTGGGAGAAAGATGGATGAAAAAGGTATTGTTGAAAAGGCAATAATTTTAGATATAATTCCTGATGGAGAAAATGATATTAATGTAAAATTAAAATTCACTCAAGATATAGATACTAGTGCTTATGAGGAAGAGATCGATAACTTATTGATTGAAGGGGAAGAAGCAATAGTAAAAAAAGAATATAAAAAGTTTATTTTAAGTGTTTTCAGTGTATCAGAAAAAATTGTAGAAAAAATAGAGGTAGATAAACAAGAGATCCAAAAAAAAGAAGTAAAAAAAGCATTTATTGAGAATAAATATGCAGGTTTATTGATCCTAATATTTATAGCGCTAGCTATATTTATAACTTTAAGATTTATAAAGATAGCTGGAATTAAAAAGAGCAAGAAAAAATATTAATAATTAGGTGTTAGAGTCAGTTGCTGCTGGAGAAATCCAGGGGAGGAACGTCCGGGCTCCACAGGGCAATGAAGGTAGCTAACGGCTGCTGAGGGAAACCTTAAGGAAAGTGCCACAGAAAATAGACCGCCTATAAATTTATTTTATAGGTAAGGGTGAAAAGGTGGGGTAAGAGCCCACCAGTATGATAGGAAACTATTGTAGCTTGGTAAACCCCTTCTGGAGCAAGACCGAAGAAAGGTCATTATGAGACTGCCCGTCTCGATCTTTAGG
>Ga0316197_10000711_pt1 | contig 23221 bp, 22 predicted proteins | sample OudBiesiAoxic_MG_FD_204939 | JGI IMG/M metagenome (GOLD analysis project Ga0316197, IMG submission 204939) | Coastal sediment microbial communities from Oude Bieten Haven, Netherlands - site A oxic | ecosystem: Environmental > Aquatic > Marine > Coastal > Sediment | place: Netherlands... | reverse complement strand
ACGATCGGTTGCGGCGTCGAGCACGAGGCTGAAGGCGTGCGCCGCAAGCGCCGCCCACATCTCGATGAAGGCGTCGGCCATTGCCGCCCCATCGATGCCGGGGTCGGCCTCGACCACGGTGTGCCCGAGGCCTTCGAGGACGGCGGCCGTCTCGAGAACGGCGGCCTCGCACTCGGGATGAACTCGGTCGCCTCTGAAGTCCCGGATGCGGAAGGCGACCCTCAATCGTCCGGGATCTCGATCCACAGCCGCAGCAAATGGCGCGGACGGAGGGGGAGCCCAGTATCGGTCTCCCGGAGCGGCCCCATGGACCGCGTCGAGGAACGCAGCGCTATCGCGTACGGTTCTCGTTACGGCATGTTCGGTGGAGAGGTAGTCGACACTCCCGCCCGGCCGTCGCGGGACGCGCCCACGACAGGGTTTGAGGCCGAATAGGCCGGTCGTCGACGCCGGGATGCGGATCGACCCGCCACCGTCACTCGCCTGGGCGAGTGGCACGATTCCCGCAGCAACGGCGGCCGCCGCCCCGCCACTGGAGCCGCCGGCGGAGCGGCTGAGGTCCCAGGGATTCCTCGTTGGGCCGTTGAGGACCGGTTCGGTCGTGGGGAGAAGTCCGAACTCGGGGGTGCTGGTGCGACCCAACTCGACGAAGCCCGCGCGGGTGATGCGGTGACGGAACTCCGACGTCTCGTCGCCGACAAAGTCTCGGAGGAAGACGGACCCGAACGAGACCGGGACACCCTCCTCGACGACCAGATCCTTGATCAAGATCGGGACACCGCCGAACGGCCCCTCAAGGCCGCGGGACGCAGCCTCGAGACGGGCGGCATCGATCCGTTCCCGGATCACCGCGTTGACGGCCGGGTTCACCGCAGCGATGCGCTCTGCGGCGGCTTCGACGAGTTCGAGGGGATGGACGTCACCATCCGCGACCAGTCCCGAGAGCCCAACCGCGTCGTACTGCGCGTAGTCCGCAAAAGGTTCCATGGAGGCAATCTATCGTCTCCGAATCGAGGGATAGTCGCGGAATCGTCGCGCGAGAATCAAATGCCTATCGTGCGTGTTTCCCAGAGAGAGGGTGGCTATGGCTTCATCAGCATCAGCCGTGTCGAAACGAGCGGTCGGAGTGGCAGCGTCTGCAACGCTGGCGATCACGAACCAGGCAAGCGCATTGCGCGCCGCGGGACATCCGGTCATCGGCTTCGGGGCCGGCGAGCCGGATTTCCCGACACCCGCATACATCGTCGACGCCGCTCGTGTCGCCGTGGACGACCCCGCCACACATCGCTACACCGCTGCGGCAGGTCTCCCGCCGCTGCGCGCTGCCGTTGCGGCCGCCATGGCGCGCACGTCCGGGTTCGTTGTTGAGCCCTCACAAGTTGTTATCACCAACGGAGGGAAGCAGGCCGTCTACCTCGCACTTCAAGCGCTCCTCGATCCGGGCGACGAAGTGCTGCTCCCAGCGCCGTATTGGGTCACCTATCCGGAGGCGATTCGGCTCGCCGATGGGGTTCCCGTTGCCGTACCGACAAGCGATCGCGACGGATTTCAGGTCACGGTCGAACAACTCGAGGCTGCGACAACCGATCGCACGAAGGCCCTGATCTTCGTGTCACCATCCAATCCAACCGGCGCGGTGTACTCGCGCGAGCGGATGGCCGAGATCGGGCGCTGGGCGGCCGACCGAGGCATCTGGGTACTCACCGACGAAATCTACGAACACCTGGTCTACGAAGACGCGGTGTTTCATTCGATGCCCGTTGTTGCCCCCGAGATCGCCGAACGAACCATCGTCGTGAACGGCGTCGCAAAGACCTATGCCATGACGGGATGGCGTGTTGGATGGTTGGTGGCGCCCCAGGAGATCGCCTCAGCGGCAATCAGACTGCAGAGCCACATCTCCTCGAACGTCGCCAATGTGTCGCAGCGCGCAGCCCTCGCCGCGGTAGAGGGGCCGCTGGATGCCGTTGCGACCATGCGCGAGGCGTTTGATCGACGGCGCCGCACGATGGTCCATCTCCTCGGCGAGGTCCCCGGCGTGGAATGCCTCGATCCTCAGGGTGCGTTCTATGCCTTCCCCAACCTGACCGGCCTGCTTGGTCGCGACCTTCGCGGGCGCAGGGCCGAGACGACGATGGAGCTTGCCGCGTTGCTGCTTGATGAGATCAATATCGCGGTTGTTCCCGGAGAAGCCTTCGGGGCACCGGGTTATGCGCGGCTGTCGTTCGCCCTAGCCGACGAGGATCTCGAAGAGGGCCTGAGGCGCCTCGTCGAATTCACTACCTGAGGCGGTCGACCTCGTCGACGACCTTCTCCCATGCAGGCAAGGTGGGGTCGGTGAGCGCTTCGTGTCCGACGCCTTCGAGCTCGTGATAGACAACCGTGTCGCCCTCGTCGGCGGCTCGTCCGGCGAACGAGCGGCTGATCGCTGCCGGTATGCGGTCGTCCTCGTCTCCATGGACAACGAGCAGCGGCACACCGATCGGCAGGTTCATGATTGGGGAAGCTGCGACATGCCGCTCGGGCGATTGGTCGGGGGTTCTGCGCATGAACGCTTCAACTGCTCCATCACCAACACCGGCTTGGTGGGCCGCCTCGAGATCTCCGATAGGCGCGAGTGCAGCGACGGCGGAGATCGGGACTTCGTTCATGCCGACCGCCGCGAGGAGTGCGAGGTGGCCGCCCGAGCCGTGGCCAATCACGACGACGCGGTTCAGGTCGAGATCGTGCCCCTCAGCGAAGTCGGCGAGAGAACCGATCGCTAATGAGATGTCGGCGGTTGTTGCCCTGAACCCTCCACCGGAACCGACGCGAGCAAACTCGATGTTCCACGTCGCCCACCCTCGACGCGTGAGGTCAACGGCGGCCGGTTCGAGAAGGTCGCGGGCTGCCGTGTTTCGCCAGAAGCCGCCGTGGATCAGCACTGCCACTGGGTGCGGACCCTCGCTGCGCGGAATGCGTAGGTCGCCAATGTTGTCGGAATCGGGACCGTAGGAGATGGTCTCTACCGGCCAGGCAGTGCGTGCAACGAGGTACCGGATTGCGTCTCGATAGCCGAGGACACCGCGGCCGAAGATGGTGGTGACACACACCTCGGATACCACGGAGATTCGGCGCCATGGCTCCCGGTCGCGCACGTTTGAGATGTGCACCTCGACGGTTGGTAGCCCGATGGCGTCGATGGCGTCGCGGATTGCATACGAGTAGTGGGTGAATGCGCCGGGGTTGATGACTACACCATCCGCGTCACGGGCGGCGTGAAGACGATCAATGATGTCGCCTTCGTGATTCGATTGGAAGGTTTCGACCTCGCACCCCGATTCGATTCCCCAGCCACGACACGCGGTATCGAGCTCCTCGAGGGTCGTGGTGCCGTAGATCTCCGGCGAACGGGTTCCGATGAGGTTGAGGTTGGGACCGTTGATGATGACGAGTCGCATGGCCGCTAGTTTCGGCGGGGATAGCCCTTCGCGCAAGGGCCGATCGTCACGGAACGTGGAGTGGTGCGAGTTCGCGAGCGCCGGCAAGTGTGGATGCATCGATCGATGTGGGCACGACGAGACGCTCTTCTCCGATGACGCCGACGATCGCGTCGATCACGTGGGACACGTCGATGTCGGGAGCGATGTCATGAACCGAACCGACCGTGTCGGGATCCCAGTCGATGCCGAGTGCGCGGTACGTAGGGACCAGCACGGCTCGTGTTGCTTCGGTACTTCCGACCACGAGCACACCGCCGACGTGTGCGGCATGACGAGCCAGGCGTTGGCCGATGCCGGCGAGCTTCATCTGTCCGGCGTGGTTCACACTGAATTCACCTGGGCAGTATTCGCCGGGGATCTCTCCGACGGTCGCAGGAACACCAAGACGGCCGAGGGCACGGGTGATCACGGAGGTCGCCGCCTCGAACCGTTCGCGGATGCCGCGCACCGGATCGGGGCTCGGAATCGTCCACGAGAACGCAACCGTCTCCTCATGGAAGACCGCGGCCCGGCCACCCGGCATGCGAATGATTGGATCGAAACCGTGGTCACGTGTTATCTGAACTGCCCGATCGAACCCCGCGGCCAGCCGATCCTGTTTTCCGAACGCCACTACACGAGTCGGCTGGTAGATGCGGAAGGTCTCTGAAAGCTCACCCGCCGAGACTCGCTCCAGAAGAGCGTGGGAGACCCCCGTGTCGAGCCCTAAGGCGTCTTCAAATCCCGAGCGAATCATTGCGACGGTGTGATCGGGCATCGAGCGAGCGTAGGGAGATGACCGTCAGTATTCGTTGAACGGTGGCACACTTGACGCCGTGTCGAGCGTGCGCGTCCCATACATTGCTTGGATGATCGCCACACTCGCGCTCGTGTTGAGCGCGTGTGGCGAATCGGGTCCGCTCGAAGGTGTGGGCGACAGAGCCGGCGCGTGGGTCACGGCAGCGACCCTGCCAACGACGACGTCGCCCCCGGTGGTCATCGAGGTAGGGAACGAAGGCCTCGTTGGAGCGAGCGACCTTCTCTGGGTCAACGACGACATCGGACCGGCCCAACCTCACGACGATCCGCAAGCCATGATTGCCACCGTCTGGAATCGCCAATTGGGCAGCCGATTCGTGCAGGCGAGCCGGGTTGAGGTTGCGACGGCGCTTCCCACGATCCAGTTTCCGGAGGTGGTGCCGGAAGACGTCCGGTGGGTCACGAGCCAGCTTGTCTACGACCCGGCGACGGGGCTCCTCGATGCCGACACGTCCGCTGCATTCGGATTCTGGACTGTCGAGCCGTACACGGCCGACAGCGGCCAACTTGGCGTACTTCGAGTCGGTCCGGCGCCCGACGGAATCGGCGCGGCGAGGAGCGACGTCGTGCCGATCATCGTTCCTGACGGGCTGAGCCTTGGTTGGACCGAATCAGGCCTCCGCTACGAACTGTTCTGCCAAGCGTCGGTCACCGACGCGGTCTGCAACGCGATCGTGGATTCGTTCGTGTCGCTGCGCGAGGTGCTGGTGTCATGAGACGCCTGGCCACGCTGCTCGCTACCGGTGTCGTGATCTTCTCCGCGTGCTCCGGCGGTGGGCCTTCGATTGATGAGTATGCGTCCGTCGTCGAGGCTCGAGCGGGGGCGTACGCGGATGAGGTCACGGACCTCGCAGACACCAACATCTCGGAGCTCGATGTTGCCGTGGTACGTCTCCAGCGCGACTTTGATGGTGACGAGCTTCTGGAGGCTGCCATCAACGAGACCGCCAGACTTGCGTCGATGCTGTTCGCCGGGATCGGCGACGCTCTCGACCGCTACGTGCAGGACCTCGATGCGCTCGAGGTGCCATCCGAACTCGAGTTGGACCACAACGCGTACATAGAAGCCCTTGAAGCCTCACGGTCGGGCATCGCTCCGCTTCTTTCGGACCTTGGCGATGCAGCAACGTTCGACGACGTCGACCGTGCCATCGCTTCCTCCGGCTTCTCAGACGCTCAGCCGCGGGTTGTGGCTGCCTGCACCACCCTCCAGCGCGGCATCGAGGCAGTCGGTCCGGTCGTTGATCTGCGATGTGACGTCGACGGATGAGGAGAGCACGAATCTACGGACTGCGGCACGGGCGACGAGGAACGATCCGTTGGCGTAGCTTCACCGCCATGGCTCTTGTGGTGATCGTCGCCGGATGTGGTGACGCCGACGATGTGGCGGAGCCCATCGTCCCGGCGGAGGGATGCGCCAACGTCATCGACGCCGTCGTGGAGCGTTCGGGCGACCGCTTTGTTGTGACAGCAACCGTGCAGAGTGCCGACACCGGCTGGGATCGCTACGCCGATGCATGGGAGGTCCGAACGATGGAAGGTGACGTGCTCGGAACCCGAGTGTTGGCCCATCCGCACGTTGACGAGCAGCCGTTCACGCGGTCGCTGACTGATGTTGAGATCCCAGGGGCCGTGACGACCGTCGAGGTCGCCGCCCGCGACTCCGTAGTTGGCTTCTGCGGAACGACGGCGACGGTGGCGGTGCCAGCTCCCTGACGCTCACCGTGGGGGTGACTACTCCGCGACCGAATCGGGGAGTATCTCTCGCGGCTCCACTCCATCGTCTCTCAACGGCGCCGGCACAACCAGCACCGTGCGGCCGGATTCCAGCATGACGCGCGCCGAGATGCTCTCCCACGCGTCCCGATTGAAGATCGGCCGAGTAGCTCCAAGGATTACCACATCGGCATCGAGAGCGTCGGCAGCCTGCGTGATCCCGGTGGCAGCGTCATCACCCTCGACGAACCGCACTTCGGAGGGAATACGCGCGGACTCGAGCGCAGCTCGCACAGGTTCAACGGTCTTGCGCCCCCGTTCCTCGAGATATCGGGCGACCGCGTCTTCCCGGCCGTCCTCTGACAACAGCGGACGGCCGTCCGAAGCGTGGAGGTCTTCGAGAAACGCCCGGGGGACCTCGATGACGGTAATGAGGGTGACGCGCCCGTTCTGGCCAAGGAGGTGCCGGGTGAACTCAACGGCCGGTTCCGGGCTGAGTACGCCGGATGTCGCGATGAGCACGTGCATTGCGCCATTCTAGGGTGGTGGCACACGCGACGACCCCGGGAGGAACGATGGATGCCGAGACCCTCAACGCCGTGACCTGGTCGATACCGAACGCGCTGTGTCTGATCGGCTCGCGCCATGGCGACGAGTGGAACGGCATGACCCAGTCGTGGGTGACTCAGGTATCGATGGAGCCGGTGCTCATAGCCATCTCCGTCGATCGGAAGGCAGTGACGAATCGGCTCATTCGAGACGGCCGGGCGTTCTCGGTCAATCTCTGGAATCGCGAGGACACGCGCGTGTTTCGCAAGTTCTCGACACCAGCGGAGAGGGACGGGCGCACGCTCAACGGCCGAGCCGTTCGGACGGGGCTGACGGGTGTCCCGATCTTCGACGAGGCGGTGGCCTGGCTCGAGTGCCGCGTGACTCAGGTAGTTGACGTCGGTACCCACGATCTGTTCCTCGGCGAGGTCGTCGACGCCGGCTTCAGCGAAGGGGGCAGGGATGCTGCGGTCGCGAGAATGGAAGACACACGGATGAAGTACGGTGGCGTTCGAAGAGGCGGACACTGAACGGAGCACACATGGAGATCCGATTCGACGAGCGTGTTGTTCTCGTGACCGGTGGAAGTCGCGGCATTGGAGAAGCCATCGCAGCGGGATTCCTCGACTCCGGTGCTCGAGGGGTTGCCGTGACGTCACGCCGGGCAGAGAACCTCGCCGGAGTTGCTTCGCGCCTCGGTGGTGGCGAACGGCTTCTGCCGATCGAAGCACGTGCGGACGACGAAGAGGCGGCCGAACGAGCGGTCGGCGACGTGATCGACCGGTTCGGGTCCTGCGACATCCTTGTCAACAACGCCGGCACCAACCCGTCAGCTGGACCGCTGGTTGACGTCGATCTGGGGGCGGTGGACAAGACCTGGGCGGTCAACCAGCGAGCCCCGCTTGTGTGGTCACGGGAGGTGTGGCGGCAGTCGATGAGCACAACCGGCGGCTCGATCGTCAACATCGCGTCGGTCGGGGGACTCCAGCCCGGCTCCGCCCTCGGCGCATACAACGTCTCGAAGGCGGCGCTGATCCACCTCACGCGGCAACTCGCTTTCGAAATGGCGCCGGGAGTGCGCGTCAATGCTGTGGCCCCGGCGGTCGTGCGCACCAGGCTCTCCGCCTTGCTGTGGGACGGAATCGAGGAGCACACCGCGTCGTTTCATCCGCTGAAGCGCATCGGAGAGCCGAACGACGTTGCCTCTGCTGTTTTGTTCCTTGCGTCCGACGCGGCGTCGTGGATCACCGGCGCGGTCCTGCCGGTGGATGGCGGGGTTACGGGAGCGAGTCCTGTTCCAGGGATGTGACCAGGGGATCGAACCCCGGCATCCCGGTCTCGATCCACTCCTCGAATGCGACCGCGCTGTCGACGTCTCGCCCGCGTTCCGACGCAATCGCGAAACGGAAGTTGAGGTAGTCGCAGAACTCCTGGATTGGATCGGCCCCGGGACGAAGCTCCTCGATACGAGCCGTAAACGGCTCGAAGCGGTTGATGCGCCAGTTCATTGCCGACACGGTTCTCGCGGTCTTCGAATCGGGGTTGTACTTCCCGCCGTGTTTCGCACGGTGGTAGCGCATGTCGCTCAGAATCTGGCGCGCCTGATTCTCCGCAGCGTCGATTCCGGTGAGCTCCCGGAGACGTTGCGAGTGGAATGTTCGGCCCCCGACACTCGCCGCGATGCGCACGAGACTTGACGATCCGTCCGGGATGATCTCAACGTCATCGACGGCGAAACCGAGGTCGTTCAGCCTTCCGACCCGCTCGCGGATTCGATATCGCTCATCCGATGCGATCACCAGATCGGTGGTTAGCTCATCCCACAGCGCGACGTACCGGTCGGTGATGTCGAACCCGATCTCGAGATCGGCTTCTTCAAGGTCGTACCCCTGCCAGGCGGCGATGTCGGACATGTCACCAGCGAGGTTGACCTGCATGATCTCGAGATCTTCGCGACGTTGGCCCACGCTCAACTCGTCGTACAGGCGGGAGGTCTCGGCATCGACCATCACGGCCTCGATCTTCGCTGCGTCGTAGCGGTAGAGCACATTCGAGAGGGAGCAATCACCCCAGAAGCATCCGGCCAGGTGGAGTTCGACGAGCAGGCCGGCAAAGGCATCGAGCATTTGCCGTCTGCGACCTCCGAACCCGCCGCCGGAGACCAACTCCCGATACGGGAACGCATAGTTCACAAATCGTGTGATCAACGCGGCGGAGTACTCCTCATGCGGATCGACCCACCCGCGCACAACCAGCCCGGCCGGACGTGCCGAACGTGTCGTTCGTTTCGCGAGTTTGCGGAGCGTCTTGTACTCGTGTTTGGCCAGCCGGACCGGAAGTTCCTTGATCGCGTACACACCCTCGGGATACGCAACAAACACAACCGGGTGACGGTGGATTCCGGTCGGCATCTCGACGAGGTGGGGGTCGTCCCAATCGAGGATTGGGAGGTCCCACGGGAGGTCGAGGAAATCGGGATTGCCTGGTCGGATCTTGAGTTTGGGCACTGGCATACACCGGACGATAGAGCCACTGGTACCGTTCCGACGTGCAGTACGAACCCGAACGCATCACGGTTGAGCGAGAATCGGTCACGGTCGAATGGAGTGACGGAGTGGCCACCGTGCTCTCCGGCAGGCGTCTACGAGACGCGTGCCCCTGTGCCGACTGTCGAGAACACACCGGCGCTGCAACCCCGGCCATCCAGCTCGGCGATCGGTCGACGATCACCAACGCCCAATTGGTGGGTGGCTACGCCCTCAGCTTCACCTTCGGCGACAACCACCATGACGGCATCTACCCGTATGGGCAGTTGAGGCGGCTGGGGGAAGGGTGAGAGAAAAGAGCAAAGAGCAAAGAGCAAGTTGGGGTTCGTTGTCTTTCGTCTTTGTTCTTTGTTCTTTGCTCTCTCGCCTTCGGCCTTTCAGCTACCAGCTGTTCTCAAGGTGAGACCCTTGTAGCCCATCACGAAGCCTACGTCGACGAGATCGGGGCGGTAGGGGGAGTCGGCGGCGGCGACTCCGTCGATCCGCTCGACACTCCAGTGATTGATGCGTGGTCCAAGGAGGGCGAGGCCGCGAGCAAAGGTGGCGCCGTCGTCGGTGAACGAGGAGGTTGAGCGCCCCCCACGGTCGACGAAGGCGACGAGCGCGCCGTCATCCATTACGACGTAGGCCCCTGACCTTCGGGCGGGTTTTGCAGTCGGATGATCGGGCCAGGGAACGGCGGCACCGTAGGCGTTGGCCGGGTCCGATGCGGCGAGCAGGAGAAGCCCGGTTGAGTCACGCGACCTGAGGCGGTCGACCGCACCCGGGATGCCGAACTGTGCACCGCCGAGCCCTTCGACAAAGTAACCCCGCCGGGCGCCACCGATGTCCTCGAGTGCGGCCAACACAGGGTAGAGGCCCGCGTACCCGCCCGGCACGGCCTCGGCGAGCACCGTGTCGCGACCCACAATGCCGTGCCGTTCTAACAGCGTGCTCGCGATGGCTGCCGCAGACTCCTCGGCGGTCGGCGCTGTGCGAACGAGGTCTGCGACTGCATACCAGCGCCCGACACCGGCTGCTGGAGTGGCAGCAGACAGGACTGGCTTCCGTGTCCGGCGACTCGAGATCCCGGCGCCGACGAAGGCTCGAACGGGGGCAAGCGTGTCATTCGTGACCTCGCCGGCCCAGACAAGATCCCACAGTGCCGCAAGCGTGTCGGACGGGTCACCACCACCGGCGGCGGCATACAGATCACCGAAGAACGAGGCACCCTCGACGAGTAGCGTCCGGATGGCATCATGGATCGGACCCTCTGGCGTATCGGTGGGCCCCGCCCAATACAGCAGCGGGACCGATGCGCGCGGATAGAGGGCGAGGGCGCCGTCGCGGTCGCCGATGGGTCCGCGCCCGATCCACACGGCCTCGCCTGACGCGAGCAGCTCGTCGAATCCGGACGTCACGCCGCGAGTGGCGAGGACATCTGGTTCGAGCGCAGAGGCAATGAGTCGAGCACCGGCGAGGGCCTGGACTACTGCGAGCGGATCGGCGGCTGCGCGCGGCTGCGCGGACCCAACGGCTTGCCAGCGTGGAAGGAACCGTGCCAAGTCTCGTGGTTCGACCGCTTCGACCTCGGAGCGGAGGCGAGCGAGGCTTGCTCGTCGAACGCGACGTAGAACGTTTGTGTCGATCCACTCCTCATCCGTGCCACCCGGCCGGTAGCCGCCCGGCGCCACGCGACCGGCGGCTTCCAGGCGAGCCAGCACGTCGACGATGACGGCGGGCGGGAGGTTGAGCTCAACTGCAGCTTCGGTGACGGTGAACGGACCGTGGGTTCGAGCGTATCGACTCACGACGTCTCCGGTGGGGTCGGAGACGGATTCGAGGAGCACCGCCGGCATCTCCGCGGGCGGAGTGACACCGAGGGCGTCGCGGAGGCGGGAGAGATCCTCCACGGCCGCGTAGCGATACGAATCCCCGACCTGCACGGTCGCGATGCGGGCCGACGCGGTCAGCTCCTCGAGGTGGCCATCGAGGTGGGACGGGTCGTCAACGCGTTCGCTCAGTTCCGCCATTCCGAGCGGGCCAAGATGGAGGAGCAGATCGTGGACCGCGTCTGCTGAGCGAGCGCGGCGGTCGAGTGCCAGCCGCTGGAGGTCGCGTTCGACGTCGTCAATGGATTCGGCATCGAGGAGATCACGGAACTCCGGCTCTCCGAGGAGATCAGCGAGGAGCGCGCGATCGAGTGACAGGGCGGCGGCTCGTCGCTCCGCGACGGGCGCGTCATAGTCGTACATGAACGACGCGACAAAGTCGAAGGTGAGTGATGATGCAAACGGGCTCGGAGCCGGGAGATCGAGTTCGACGAGGGTTGTCCGCCGCTGCTCGATGTCTCCGAGAACCTCCTTGAGGGCCGGAACGTCGAAGTGATCCTGGAGGATCTCGCGGTACGTCTCGAGCACGATGGGGAACGAGCCGTACCCCTGGGCGACTTCGAGCAAGTTGGCGGCCTTTCGCCGCTGGAGCCACAGCGGGGTTCGAGTGCCGGGCCGACGGCGGGGGAGGAGGAGGGCACGCGCCGCCGCTTCGCGGAATGTTGTTGCGAACAGGGCCGAATCTGCAACCTCGCTGAGAAGGAGCGCGTCGAGATGCTCCGGGTCGAGGAGGAGTTGACTCGTCGCAGGGGGCTCGTCCGCGTCGGGGAAGCGGAACAGGATCCCATCGTCTGCCCATATGAGGTCGATGTCAGAATGTCGTGACTCGCGATAGCGTCGGCGCGCCGCGAGAGCCCATGGCGCATGAACGCGAGCACCGAACGGGCTGAGCACGGCAACGCGCCAATCTCCAATCTCGTCCTTGAACCGTTCCACGACGATGGTTCGGTCTGACGGCACCGTGCCGGTTGCGTCTCGCTCGTCACCGATGAACGCCGCGAGGTTCTGAGCAGCCCAATGATCGAGGTGGTATTCGGATTCGAGAACCTCGGTTGCCTCGCTCCGCTCGAGGCCACCGATGCGGCGGGTGAACGCTCCGATGGCGCGACCGAGTTCAAGGGGGCGGCCGGCGGTGTCACCGTGCCAGAACGGCATTTTGCCGGCACCGCTTCCCGGGGCGGGTGTGACGACGACACGGTCCTGGGTGATTTGATCGACGCGCCAGGTCGACGAGCCGAGTACAAATCGGTCGCCGGCGCGGCTCTCGAAGACCATCTCCTCGTCGAGTTCACCGACGCGGGTGCCGTCAGGCAGCGTCACCCGGTAGAGCCCGCGATCGGGGATCGTTCCAGGATTCGTGACCGCCAGAATGCGTGCGTTGCTGCGGCCGGAGACGGTCTCGGCCACTCGATCCCACACGATCCTCGGCCGAAGCTCCGCGAACTCGTCTGACGGATAACGTCCGGCGAGCATGTCGAGCACCGATTCGAACACGGGTCGTGTCAGATCGCGATACGGAGAGGCCCGCCGGACCAGATCGAACAAGGCGTCCACCGAGATCGTCGCATCTGCCACGATGGCGACGATCTGCTGCGCCAGCACATCGAGCGGACTCTGCGGGATTCGGGTGGATTCAATGGCCCCCTTGTAGATCCGGTCGACAACCACGGCTGCTTCGAGCAAATCACCACGATGTTTGGGGAAGACCTTCGCAACACTGGTAGCTCCGACCTGGTGCCCGGCTCTTCCGACACGCTGCAGACCGCTGGCCACCGACGGCGGAGCCTCGACGAGAACAACGAGATCGACGGCCGCCATGTCGATCCCGAGCTCGAGGGTGGATGTGGCGACAACACCGCGCAGGTCGCCGCTCTTGAGCCGGTCCTCGATCTCTGTCCGCTGCTCGCGGGAGACCGAACCGTGATGGGATCGCACGACTTCCTCGCCTGCCAGCCGATTCAGCTCACCGGCGAGCCGTTCGGCGAGACCACGCGAGTTGACGAAGAAGATCGTGGAGCGGTGTTCGGTGAGCAGCTGATGGAGCTGCGGATACACCGCGGGCCAGATGGATCGTGTCGGCGGTTCTTTGCCAAACGGAGCTGCGGCGATTTCGGGCCGGGTGAGATCGGGCACGGGGACAACAATCTTGAGATCCAAGTCCTTGTCGCGAGGAGCATCGACGATCGCGACGGGCCGTGCCTCCCACCGGCCGTCGTCGATCTCGCCGCCGCCGAGGTACTCGCCGATCGCTTCGAGCGGACGCTGGGTGGCCGACAGGCCGATCCGCTGCGGTGAAACCTCGGTGATCGCCGCGAGGCGTTCGAGGGAAATCGAGAGGTGGGAACCCCGCTTCGTGCCGGCCACCGAGTGCACTTCATCCACGATCACCGTTCGAACCGACGACAGGACCGACCGCATCTGAGACGTGAGCATGAGGTACAGACTCTCCGGCGTGGTGATCAGGATGTCCGGGGGTGTCCGCAGCATCGCTCGGCGCTCGGTCTGTGGAGTATCACCCGTCCGCATCGCGGTGGTGATGGGGGAGAGCGCCCGCCCGATTCGGTCGGCCTCGGCCTGGATGCCGGCAAGCGGCAGGCGCAGGTTCCGCTCAACGTCGTAGGCGAGGGCCTTCATCGGCGAGATGTACAGCACGCGGCAGCGCTTGCCGGCATCGGGAACCGGTTCGTTGGCGAGACCGTCGATTGCCCAGAGAAATGCCGCGAGCGTCTTGCCGGATCCCGTGGGAGCATGGATGAGGGTGTGGCTGCCGGTCGCGATCGCGTCCCATCCCCGTCGCTGCGCTTCGGTCGGATCTGCGAACGTTTCAGCGAACCATCGGCGGGTCGGTTCGGAGAATCGCTCGGTCGGCTGCATGTGCAGAAGGCTAACGAATGCAGACGCGCGCACACCCTCAGGGGGAAGTGGAGACTTCGCGGAATCGCTTAACCAATACTGTTTTTGCCCGAACCCTCAATGCGAGCTTGAGGCCGGGTCAAACTACAAAATCGTCTTACGCACGCCGTGGTGTGTAAGAACCGTACGTCGCGATGTTGATGCTCAATGCCGCGGATGTGTGAGCGAACCCGTTTCGGATGGGTCGGAGTGGCAATGGAGCCGGCGTGCCGGGTGGGGGTCAGCGCGACGCAGCGCGCACGATCGCGGCGGCCCGTTCTGGGTCGACAGGGTTCGTGGCGATGCCGTCGATTTTGGTGGCGGATCCGACGATGGCGCCGTCGCCGATCGAGAGGATCTCAGCGATTGTGTCCGCCGTGGCACCCGAACCGACGTAGACCGGGAGGTGCGAGAGCTCTGCGACCGAGCGAAGGTCGTCGAGGTCCGTCGGCGACCCGGTCCCCGCGCCGGAGACGACCACCGCATCCGCTCCCGCTCGCTCGACGAGGTCGTTCGTGGCGTCGACCAGCGACAGGCCTGCAGGTGGTGTTGCGTGCTTGACGAACACATCGGCGATGATCGCGGTGTCGGGACACAACTCGCTGCGGATGCGAGCGATCTGCGCCGCCTGGCCGACGATCGGGCCTTGGTCGGTGTACATCATGCCGGACAGGACGTTGACCCGAATGAACGAAGCGTCGGTAGCGGCCGCGACGGAGAGTGCCCCGAGCGCATCGTTGCGGAGCACGTTCACCCCGGTCGGCAAACCGGCTGAGGCAACCTCGGCGACGGCGAGTGCCATCGCAGCAATTGAGACTTTCGGAACGTCGTCGGCGAAGAACGGCGCGTCGCCGAAGTTCTCAACCATGATTCCGTTGAACCCGGCATCGACAAGAGCTCGAGCGTCGGTGTGTGCTCGCTTGAGGACGGCATCCATGGAGCCGCCGAACCCGGGTGCACCCGGGAGGGGTTCCAGGTGAACCATGCCGATCAGCCGGGGGAGTTGCACGGTCTAATACGCCCGGGCGATTTCGAGCGCGCGTTCGGCCGAGCTGCCAACCGCCTTCAGCCCGGTCTCGGAGGCCGGCTGGCGGAGCACGACCACTCTGCACCAGTCTGCAGCCATGCCGCGGATCACCTGATCGGTGTCCTCAGGCCCGAACCGCCACGCAGCGTATTTCGGTCCCATGAGCTCGACGCGGATTCCCTGTTCCGGATAGGTCTCGCCGACCTGTTCGAACGCGAACGGAAGGCTCTTCTGACCGAGCCAAGCAATATGACGAAGCCGTGGGGTATCGGCGATCGGATCTTCCTCGTCTTCCTCGAGATCGTCTTCCGGGATCGGCGTCATGCGGCCCAGGATCGCGACCTTGATGTCGAGGCCGTGGGCCCAGGTTTCCATGAGTCTCATCGTCGCGAAACTTCGTGCGCTCATCTCACCGCAGATCCACGGGATTCGGTCGGTCGCAAGCATGCGAGAGAGGGCATCGACGACGTCGGCGCGCCCGTGCCTCCACCATTCGATCACTTCCTGGTGGCGCTGACCGCGTCCCTCGGCGGGGCCCCTGGCGGTCCACGCGTCGAAATCCGTGATGTTCTCCTCATCAATCCGCGACTGGCCTTGTTCAATGACCTCCGCAGCGAAACCTTCGACGTGGGCAAGATGGCTGACCTGGTCCTGGATCGTCCAGCCGGGCGCCGGTGTCTTCTTCTTCCAATCGCGCGTCGAAATACTCTGGAGGAACTGGTCCAGGTGCTGTTCTTCGGCGACAAGGTCGGAAAGGATCTCCCGCATCCACGGGATTCTACAGGCGCTGGTGTTACTCCGGTTCGCTTGGGAGGGGCCGGTCCGTCCCGTTCAAGTGGTCGATAAGGCACCGCAGACGGCCGAACTGCCGACGATCGAAGCGGAATCGGAGGCGCGGAAGGTCAACGAGGTCATTGGAGGCGATCTCGGCTGGCGTTGGCCCGATCTTGACGATTCGGCCCGTTCTCACGATGTCCGCGAATTGCTCGTTGAGTTCATCGACGACTGCGTCACTGGGTTCTGTTGTGAGTCGGAGGATCAAGTCGCCGTCGACATACCGCTGGGAGTGGTACACGGCGTAGAACGACCGGATCTCGTTGATCGCCTCGTCGAGACTCGTTGTCACCGTAAACAAGCTGAGGTCGTCGGCGGCAATCATGCCTTGATCGACGAGGGTATTGACGAATTCCGCCCACGGGCCCCAGAACTCGGTGCCGGGGGCCTCGAGCATGATCACCGGATGCAGATCGGACTTGCCGGTCTGGATGAGAGTGAGGAGCTCGAACGACTCATCGAGTGTTCCGAACCCACCGGGGAACAGAACAAACGCATCGGACTCCTTGATGAACGTCAGCTTGCGGGTGAAGAAGTACTTGTAGTTGATGAGGCGGCTCTCGTGGACGAACGGGTTGGCCCCGTCCTCGAACGGGAGTCGGACGCTCACGCCGAACGAGTAGTCGCTCCCGGCACCCCGGTTTCCGGCCTCCATGATGCCCGGTCCTGCTCCCGTGACGACCATCCACCGGTACCGATCGACCATCTGTGCGGCGAAGGCCGCAGCGAGCTCGTAGTTCGGATCGTGCGGCTCTACGCGCGCAGAACCGAACATGGTGACCTTCCGGACGTCCCGGTAGTGCTGGAACACGAGAAACGAGTAGCGCATCTCCTTGAGGGCGGCGTTCATCATCTTCAGATCGCCGCGCTCGGTACCGTCGACCAGCATCTTCAAGGACGTGACAACCATCTCACGCACGAGATCCTCACCATGGTCGCTTGCGGTCTCCGCGACACGTTCAATGAGCGTGTCGACGGCTGCATCGATGTCCGGATCGCCAAAGTCGTAAGTTCCCATCGAGGGCCAACCTAATCTCCGGCGTCATGATCCACGTGGTTTGGGACTGGAACGGCACCCTGGTCGAGGACCTTCCTGTTGTCGTCGAATCCGTCAATGCTGCGCTCGGGGCGATCGGCGAGGCGCCCATCACCGAAGACGACTACCGCGCATACTTCACTCGACCCGTCGGGCGGTTCTACGAACGATTGCTGGAGCGGCCGATCTCAGACGATGAGTGGGACACCCTCGACCGGGTGTTTCACGATCACTACCGGGCCGCACTCGACCGTGTGCCGCTCGCGTCCGACGCCATGCAGGCCATCGATGCCGTGGGTGTTCGCGGATGGAGCCAGTCGATTCTCTCCATGTGGTGGGAGGATGAATTGCTCGATGTCGTGACGAGGCACGGGCTCGTCGATCGTATGGCTCTCATCCAAGGGAACGTGGACGATCCAGGCGGCGAGAAGGCAAGCCATCTCCTCAGACATGTCTCAACCCTTGACCTCGATGCCGGATCGGTGGTGATGATCGGGGATTCAACCGATGACGCGGTGGCTGCCGGCGTTGTGGGGACGGCATGTGTTCTCTACGACGGAGGATCACACCACCTCGATGACCTCGAAAACCTCGGAGTGCCCGTCAGCGGTTCGTTGGTTGGAGCGGTTCGGATCGCCTCCCAACTCGCACGCTGAACGGAAGAGCGCCGTGTGGCGGCCGCGTCGGGTTACCGCCGAAAGCCCCTGCTGCTAGAGACTCCGGGCCCTAGAAGCGGTCCCGTCCGACGGATACGGTTCGAGGGGAACGCAGCGAAGACTGCAGGAGGCGCGTGCCATGGCTGACAAAGCCGCCGACCTTGCCGGACCCGGTATCGGAAACTACGAGGACCTGGCAGAAGCTCTACCCGACGACTACTCGTCCGCGTTGAGTCACCGCGAAACCATGGAGGCGTTGTTCGCCGTCAAGACCTATGTCGAGGAGAACCTCTGTCGCGAACTCGGATTGATGATGGTGCAGGTGCCGCTCATCGTCGATGAAGCCAGCGGTGTCAACGACTACCTCGACCGTGACGGATCGCGGGGCCCAGTCGAATTCCACATCAGCAATGACCGCGACCTGAATCCCATTGAGGGGCAGATCGTCCAGGCCGCCACGAAGTGGAAGCGCGTCGCCCTCGGTCAGTTTGGCATGCAACCCGGCGAGGGCATCTGCACCGACATGAAGGCCGTTCGCAAGGACTACTTCCTCGACCACGACCACTCCGCCTACGTCGACCAATGGGACTGGGAGAAGGTCATCCGTCCAAGTGACCGAACCCTGGAGTATCTGACCGATGCGGTTCAGCGCATCTGGAGGGTGCTCCACGGCGCTTCTCAACATGCCCTTGATCTTTTCCCTCAGCTTTATGACCCTCGGTATCCCGAGATTCCCGAGGAGTTGTACTTCATCCACGCCGAGGATCTTCTCGCTCGTTATCCGGACCTGCCGCGCAAGCAGCGCGAGACCGCAATCCTCCAGGAGCACCCTGCCGTGTTCATCTACGGCATCGGGTGGACGCTCGAGGACGGATATCCCCACGAGATGCGCGCCGCCGACTACGACGACTGGGTCACCGAGACGGTATCCGCCGATGGCCGGCCGATGCACGGACTCAACGGAGACATCCTCGTCTGGAATCCGGTCACGAAGCGCCGCCACGAGCTGACATCGATGGGCATCCGAGTCACCAAGGAGACGCTGCTGCAGCAGCTTGACATGACCGGGCAACTCGACTTCCTCGAACTGCCATATCACCAGGCGATCGTGAACGATGAGATTCCACAGTCGATCGGCGGCGGCATCGGGCAATCCCGCACCTACATGTACCTGCTCCGCAAGGCACACCTCGGGGAGGTCTCAGTGACCGTGTGGCCGCAGATCCTCAAGGACTTGTGCGCGGAACGCAACATCTTCGTTCTTGAGTAGATGAGGCGTTGCGCGTCGAACCTGCCCGTGTGCGATCACGGGAACCGGAGCTATGTGGCCTGGGCAATCACGAACAACCGGCTGAATGGCAACGTGGTCGTCCCGTCCGAGTCCGGCGGATAGGCCTCGCGGTACTGCGCCTTGCAGTGCTGAGCGAAACGCTCTCGGCCCGCGGCGTCGAGTTTGGCCAAGACGGGGCGAAGGATGGAACCCGTGACCCATGTCCACACGGGGTCGTCGCCGCTGAGTTCCTGGAAGTACGTCGTGCGCCACATGTCGACCGTCGCGGGTTGCAGCCAGCGGGAATAGAGGTCTGGGCTCGACAGCCGGTAGCGCATCAGCGCGGTCCCGGCCTCGTCGGGCCAGTCCCCGCCGTCAAGCACGTCCGCCGGGATGCGGTGGGTCGGTGCAGCCCAGTTGTCCGGCATCTGCACAGCGAGGACTCCATCGACCGCGAGAAACGACCGAAGACGGCGGAACAGCGCCTCGTGGCCGTCGACCCAGTGGAGCGCGGCGTTCGAGAAGATCACATCGAAAGGTGTATCGGGATCCCAGGTTTCGATCGAGTCGATCGTCCAGCTCAGTGCCGGGTGATCGCGGCGAGCTCGCTCGATCATCTCTTTGGACGAGTCGATTCCCGTTGTGTTCGCGTCGGGCCACCGTCGTGCGAGCAAGGCGGTCAGGTTCCCGGTTCCGCATCCGAGATCGACGATCCGGCGTGCGTCGATGTCGGGGATGCGGGCGACGAGTTCGATCCCCGAACGGGAGCGATGGTCGGCGAAGCGGAGGTACCGGTCTGGATCCCACGGCATCGCGCCAGCGTATCCGAGTCAGCTCTGCGCACGCGTCATAGACTCGGCTAGGAGCCGAGACTCGGCCGCGGCGCGGAGGAATCAGGATGACCGCAGGTGACTCGCACGACTTGGCTGTCTTGGCCGGGATCAGTTCTGACTTCCATAGACTGTGTGCATCGATTCGTGAGGAGCAATGGTCCCTGCCGACGCCCTGCTCGGAGTGGAATCTCGGCCAGCTTGTCGACCATGTGATCGGCGGGAATCGATTCACGATTCGGATTCTTGATGGGGAATCTGCCGACGCGGCGATGGCTGAGACGATGAGATCGTTCGACGTGGATCACGAACCGCGGGCCGCGGCGCTTGAGTCGATCACGGCGCAACTGTTGGCCTTCGACGAACCCGGCGCCCTCGAACGGACGTGCCATCACGTAGCGGGGGAGTTGACCGGGGGGGATGTGCTCCGGATCAGGCTGCACGAGATGATCATCCATACCTGGGATATCACGGAGGCGGTGAGCCCGCCGGCCAGGATCCGCGACGAATTCGTCGACTGGTCGTTCGCCGAGATCGCCAACCCGGACTTGAACACGGCTGAACTCTTCGCCCTCGATACGTCCGCGCTTTCGGGGGAGCGGTCAGAGACGGCGCTGCTCGCGGCGTTTGGGAGAGGACGTAGTCAGTAGTCCGTAGAAAACGGCACGTGGCAAGACTCGAGATTTGAGATTCGAGACTCTAGATGCGCGGCGGGTCTCATCTTCGCCATCCAAGCTCCCGGGCTGCCCCCTCCCGCCCAAGCTTTGCTCGGGCACCCTCCCCCACTACGTGGTGGAGGGGAGAAGAGAAGATGTCTTCGCCTCTCCCACGAAGTGGGGGAGGCGCGAGCACCGGCCGACAGGCCGGAGCGCAGCGGGGGGGGCTGTGTGCGTTGCGGGTCGACGTCGACGGCCGACCTGATCTGCGCGGTTCTGGCTCCCGGGCCGCCCCCTCCCGCCCGAGCTTTGCTCGGGCACCCTCCCCCACTGCGTGGTGGAGGGGAAGACCCTGCCCTATACGGCTATACGGCTATACGGCTGATCGGCTGTTCGGAGATGACCATTCCACGTTGCCGGGCGGCATCTGCCTGCGATCAACCTCACGCAACAACACCAACTGCGACGCCCGAAGCCGACCAATCTGGGCTTCATCAGCAAGCAACTGTGCCTCAATCGACTCGATGGTGGCGGTCTCGATATCCATACCCGCAACCTATCAACCGGGTACGACAGAAACCGGGGAGTGGAGACGAAGAACCCCAGAGATCTTCAGCCCAGGGAGCCGGCGACTGAAGAGGCATTCAAGGGTGGTGTCCGGCGTACGCCAGTCACTGGAGATCCCTCGCGAGGGGGAGCGCGACAGCCGCGTAGGATTTGGAGGAGCTACGGGAAGTGTATGTGATCTATGCCGTTGCCGAGGCTGAAGTCGCCGAGGCAGATTCTCACCACGTGTTCGGTGCTTGGTCGGATCTCGTTGTGGGCGAACAACCACATGGGCTCATAGAGACCTATCTGCCGGACCTCCAATGCGTCAAGGCGGGTTTCGACATGATTGCCGCGTGTCGCGATCTCACGCCGACGTGGAGCGTGCGGCTGGGCATCCATAGCGGAGACCTGATCGCAGGTGTGTTGGGGAACAAGAAGTTCCTGTTCGACGTCTGGGGTGACACCGTGAACACCGCCTCGCGAGTCGAGAGCAACGGCGTTCCCGACGGAGTGTGCGTCAGCCGCAGTTCGTGGGACCGAATCGCTCACGCATGCCGAGGACACTCACGCGGCCTGGTTGATGTCAAGGGCAAGGGCGAGATGGAGATGTACCTGGTCGAGGGGCTGCAGTAGCGCGAGCACTCGCGACTACCAGAGACGCTCCATCCGGTGCTCTTCGATAGGGTTGCGCGAGTAGTCGGTTCGCAGCAATCGGCGACGCACCAGCAGTGAGCGAGGAGAGACGTGCCACCAGAGACCAAATACGCGCAATCGCCGGGCGGTGCGATCGGATACCAGGTGTTTGGTGACGGTCCGGTTGATGTGGTATTCGTTACCCAGTGGGCAACAAACATCGACAACTACTGGGACGAACCGACCGCGACTCGCTACCTCGACCGGTTGGCGTCGTTCTCACGGGTCATCATCTTCGACAAACGCGGCACGGGAATCTCCGATCCGGTGCCGCTGGACAACATGCCTCCGATGGAACTGTGGATGGAGGACATCCTCACCGTAATGGATGCTGCCGAATCCGAGCGGGCCGTGGTCATTGGTGACACCGAAGGTGGGGCGATGGCGATCCTGTTCGCTGCCACCTATCCCGAGCGAACACGTTCGCTCGTGCTCATCAACGCCATCGCCCGGTTGTTCCGTGGTCCCGAGTATCCGATCGGAATGCCCCAACACATGCAGGAAGCTTCGGCGGATTTCTTCCTTGCTCAGCATGGGACGACGGGGGCAGTGATCGATGTCACGGCACCGTCGGTTGCCGGTGACCAGAGATTCCGGCACTGGTGGGTCAAGTTTCAACGATCGGCGATGCCTCCGGGGATGCTGGAGTTCGGGTATGGGTGGCTGCAGCGCATCGACGTCACGGCCGCCCTGCCGTTGGTGACCGTCCCCACTCTTGTGATTCACCGGCGTGACAACGTCTACCACCGTCTGGCATTCGGAAAGTGGATCGCCGACCGTGTCTCAGGCGCCCGATGGGTTGAACTCGACGGCGCCGATTCGCACCCATTTCACGTTGGCAACTATTCCGAGATCCTCGACCAAGTCGAAGATTTCGTGACCGGTGAAGTAGTTCACACCGAATCGGCTAGGCGCCTCGCGACGGTGCTGTTCACCGACATCGTCGGGTCGACCGCGCGCGCTGCAGAATTGGGGGACGAGGCCTGGCTGGACATGCTCGGAGCGGCGAATCGAATCTGTGAGCGACAGATCGAACGATTCGGTGGCACCGGCATGACAACCACGGGTGACGGGTACCTGGCGATCTTCGACGCACCTGCCAAGGCGGTGGCAACCGCCCGCGCAATCCTCAACGAAGTAGACGGCCTGGGCATAACCATGCGCGCCGGCCTTCACACCGGTGAGATCACGCTCCATGGTGACGACATCGGTGGGATCGCCGTTCATATCGCGTCGAGAGTGATCGACCATGCTCCCGACGGCGGTGTCGCCGTGTCGAGCACGGTCAAGGATCTGACGGTTGGTTCTTCGATTCGGTACGAACGGATGGGATCATTCGAACTCAAGGGGGTTCCAGGCGCCTGGAACCTGTACGAGGTTCGCTCGTGACCCACCGCTCGATCAGAGCCAGGTCGGTGGATCGCTCGGATCTGTGACCGTTGAGGAGGTTGCGGGTTGGCACTGAAGAACTGTCCCGAATGCAACGACCGAGTCTCATCGGCGTCACCCGAGTGTCCGAATTGCGGACATGTTCTGGCCGGCACATCGGAGGCGATCCCCCAGGAGCCCAAGACGCCCGCCGCGGCCCCATCGCGGGTTACGCCTGCCGCTTCCGGAGCGCAACCGCGATCTCAGAGCAACTGGGTGGCTGGCATGGCCATCGCTGCGATCACAGGAGTGATCCTCGTCGGCGTCGCTGCTGCAGTGGTCCTGGCCGGGTCGATCAGCATCAGCAACCCCTTCGAGGGCACCGGCGCCGTCGGCGTCAGCGCGACCGAGACCACCGAGGTGAGCGAGGCGACCACCACGGCGCCGG